>Ga0315310_10002998_pt1 | contig 10535 bp, 10 predicted proteins | sample TDP5_MG_FD_203630 | JGI IMG/M metagenome (GOLD analysis project Ga0315310, IMG submission 203630) | Freshwater sediment microbial communities from Lake Towuti, South Sulawesi, Indonesia - TDP5 | ecosystem: Environmental > Aquatic > Freshwater > Lake > Sediment | place: Indonesia: South Sulawesi...
AAAATTCGGCACAGGGAAGCTGGCGGTAGCCTGCGCCATCGGTGCTGACCCAGCTACAGTCTTCTCCGGCGTCATCCCGGCACCACCGGATGTGGACGAACTCCTACTGGCTGGCTTCCTACGGCGCGAGCCGGTGGAACTGGTCAAGTGCGAAACCGTGGACTTAGAAGTACCCGCCAACGTCGAAATCGTTCTGGAAGGCTACGTAGATTTGAACGAATTCCGCCCCGAAGGCCCCTTCGGTGACCACACTGGCTTCTACTCGCAGGTTGATGACTACCCAGTCTTCCACCTCACCTGCATTACCCACCGCAAAGAGCCTATCTATCTGGCCACCGTTGTCGGGCCGCCGCCACAAGAAGACTACTTTCTCGGTCACGCCATCGAGCGCATCTTACTGCCCATCGTCAGACTTCAGTACCCGGAGATTACCGACATTCATATGCCTGCCGAAGGTATCTTCCACAATTTGATGATTGTATCCATCCGTAAGGCCTACCCCGGACACGCGCGTAAGGTGATGAACGCTATCTGGTCACTTGGCCAGGCTATGTTTACTAAGTGTGTGCTTGTAGTGGACGACGATGTGGACATACATAATCCCCGCGAAGTGGTCTGGAAGGCGCTGTGCGCGCTTGACCCGGAGCGCGACATCCAATTCACCCTCGGCCCAGTGGACACCCTGGACCACGCCGCCCGCCGCCGTGACTTCGGTTCCAAGATAGGCATTGACGCTACCCGCAAGTGGCCCACAGAAGGCTTTGAGCGCCCCTGGCCGGAGGAGATTAGGATGGACGCGCAAACCAAGCGACGGGTAGCGGAAAAGTGGAATCAGCTAGATCTCCCATAGTTCCGCAGAAAAAAATAGGCTAACTGCCAAAGAAAACAAAAAATTTCCCTTGACATCCGCAAAGAATTACCCTACAAACAAGAGCAGATTTCGGGATCGCTGCCTTCCCTTGTGCTGAGCTCGATCCGTAACCGCACGCTGCCGCTGGACGGCAACGGCGGGCAGAGGTAGTGGATGGCTGCCCCCCGCGAAGTGATGAACATCAAAGAGGCTTCGGAATACTTGGGTATTTCTCCAGACACACTCTATCGCTACGTCTATCAGGACAAGATTCCGGCCTTCAAGCTGGGCAATCGCTGGAAGTTCAAGAAGACCATCTTGGACAAGTGGATGGAGCGGAAGATCAGCCAGGGGAAGAATCGCCGCCGGAGAGGGAAGAGGTAATTGCGATGGCGCTATTTGGAGGCAAGAAGGCCAAACCAGTCGTAGGACTGGACATTGGCTCAAGCGCGGTCAAGGCCGTGGAATTGCGGAAGACTAAAGAGGGATTTGAGTTGGTGAGCGTTGGGTTGGAGCCTCTGGCCCCAGAAACGGTCGTGGACGGGGCCATCATTGACGCCCCTTCGGTCTCTGCGGCTATCGAGCGCATCTTTGCCCAGCAGAAAATCAAGAATAAGAATGTGGCCACGTCGGTCTCGGGTCACTCGGTGATCATTAAGAAAGTCACTATGCCTAATCTGCCCGAGGATGAACTTTACGACCAGGTGCACGGTGAAGCAGGCCAGTACATCCCCTTCGACATCGCCGACGTCAACTTGGACTACCAGGTGCTCGGGCTCAGCCCCACAGGTGATCAAGTGGAACTTCTTCTGGTGGCGGTCAAGAAGGAGAAAATCTCCAACTACACCAGTGCGCTCAGTCTTGCCGGGCGCAGTGTGGTGATGGTGGATGTGGATGCCTTTGCCATCCAGAACGCCTACGAGATGAACTACCAACCCGACCCCACCCAAACTGCAGCCCTGCTCAACATCGGCGCTAGCGTGATGAATATCAATATCGTCCGCGGTGGTGCACCTCTGTTCACCCGCGACGTCTCCGTGGGCGGTAACCAATACACCGATGCCTTACAGAAGGAGCTGGAACTCACCTTCGAGGACGCCGAAAGCCTCAAGCGGGGTCAGCAAGTAGCCGGCGTCTCCGAGGAGCAAAAACTCGGCATCCTGCGCTCGGTGTCGGAAATTCTCGCTTTAGAAATCCAAAAAACTTTTGACTTCTTCCGGGCTACCGCGAGTGGTGAATTCATCAACCACATCTTTGTCGCCGGTGGCTCAGCGCGCATTCCCGGACTGTTGGAGATGATGCGGGATGAGTTTCAACTACCAGTGGATGAGCTCGATCCCTTCCGCCGCGTCACCTACAATCCGGCTAAGTTCAGCGACGAATATATCCACGAGGTCGCTCCCCGACTGGCGGTGGCTGTCGGGTTAGGCCTGAGGAGTTTTGACCTAGTATGATTCGTATTAACCTTTTCGGACGACCACGCCCTAAGGTCAAACGCCGTGTCCCCATTGCCGGCACCCTGCAGCTAGCTTTGTTCCTAATCCCGATTGTGCTGGCGGTGGGAGTGTTGGTCTATGACTATTCGCAAATCACTAGAGAGCTCAACCGCTACGAGCAGCAAATTGCCCAACAGCAAATCATCAAGCAGCGCTTGGCCCAGCTCGAAAAGGAAATCCGCGAGTTCCAGCAAAAGCAGGACGCCCTGCAACGCCGTATCAACGTCATTGAGGAATTGCGCCAAGGGCAGAAGGGCCCGGTAGCATTGCTGGACGCTATCGGCGAAACCATTAATCGCACGGAGACTCTCTGGCTCACTAAACTTGAAGAGAAGGGTACGAACATCACGTTGGAAGGCATGGCCGGCTCCATCAACGCCGTGGCTAACTTCATCACTGAACTAAAAGCCTCGGGCTACTTCCGCAACATCGAAATCAAAGAAGCCGTGCAATCCACGGAGACTCCCGGGGTGGAGAACTACAGGTTCTCGTTGAGCTGTGACTTCGTTTTGCCCCAAGCCCAGCAGGCCACGGCCTCCCCGGGAGGGAGCTAGGAGACAACAATGGCACTCCGCATCCGTGAGCTTCCTTGGTACTTGCAAACGCTGATTTACTTCGCAGTGGCCGTGGTGGTGTTTGTCTCGGGGGAAATGTGGCCCCAATTACCTGTCAAGCAGAGGCGTGACGCCCTCAAACAAAGGCAGGAAGAACTGCAACGCCTGCTGGGAGAAGTAGCCGTGCTGCAGCAAGTCCAGACACGCCACCGCGAGTTCAAGGGGCGTGTGGAGGCCTCCGAACAGCAGTTGGCTGCGTCCCAGGCGGTAGTGCCCGACGAGAAGAACACGGATGAGTTTATGCGTGCGTTACAGGTGGCCGCGGTGAATTCACGCGTCTCCATCCGCCGCATAACTGCGAAACCAGTCGTCTTCCAACAGGTCTATGCCGAGATGCCGGTAGAAGTTGAGCTCGATGGCGCCTATTACAGCTTGTTGGAATTTTTCGACCGCCTCAGTCAACTCTCGCGCATCGTCAACGCCGGTGAGCTGAAGTTAGAGAGCTTAGAGGCCAGAATGCGAGGCGCCCAGAGACGCTATGAATATGCCCCAGGGGCCTCTGTAGCCGGAACTTGTATCTTGACCACGTACTACACACCGACGGAGGCGGAATTGGCCGCCGCAGCGCCGCCGACGCCTGCGGCCGCGGGCGCCCGGGTACCTGCGGGCCGCCCGCCAACTCGATAGGGAAGGCCAGCAATGCTCAATCCAACGTTCGCGCGTTTCTCCCACCAGACACCACGCCTGTTGGTGTGTTTGCTGGTAGTGGCTTTGCTGCTGCCCACGGCACGTATGCTAGCCCAGCAGCCCCGGCCCGCTGCGCAAACTACGCAGGCGCAAGCGCCAACGCCGGGCGGCACGCCGAGCGAAGAGGTATCGCGCACACGCACTCGACGCGATCCTTTCCGCAGCCTCTTGGTGCGTCCGGAGGACCTGCAAGCGGCCCAAGCCCTTCCCCCGGGCAAGCGAGGGCTGGTGGTTGCGCAGATTCGTGTGGATGGCATCGTGGTGACTCCGCAAGACCGCATCGCAGTCGTCACCGTCCCTCACCGCGACCGGGCCTACTTTCTGCGCGAACAAGACGAGCTCTACAACGGGTACGTACTGGAAATTCACGACGATTTTGTCATCTTCAAGGAACGAGTGATGGATGCTTTTGGCAAGATCTACGAACGTGAAGTAGTGAAGCAAATCTATCCGGCTGCAGGAGCGACACGATGAAGGTCAAGCTGTGGAGCCCCGATTGGGTCGGGGCGATACTGGTGGTAGTACTCAGTTTCACAACCCTGAGTGCTGCCGAAGTCGCCGCGCCAGCAGAGCAGCCTGCCCACCTGGTGGGTATCTCCACCGATGGGGCAGCCTTGCTGGTGCGGGCTAGCGAGGCTTTTACCTACAAATCCTACTACCCCTCCCCACGCAACCTAGTGGTGGATGTAGTAGGGGTAGTATCAAATAGTGCTAGTCGAGGCGCTCTCGCCGGCCTCGACTGGCTTGCCGGCTACCGGTTGTTGCCGTTTCGCAACGCCAGTGGCCAGCACGTCTTGCGCCTCGATGTCACCCTGCGCCACGACTGTCCCCTCGAGGTGTCCCAGCCGGAGCCTTCCTTGCTCGTGCTACGCTGTCCCGGCGGGGAGGTAGAAGCCTCGCAACCCACCACTGCCGTTGCTGCTTCTGCTGCTCCCACCCACGCCACTCCGGCGCGCGTCCACAAGCTCTCGGTTCGGAAGGATTCCGAGAGCACGACTATCCTCATCCACGCCAGCGGTACCTTCAACTATGAGACCTTGGTGCTCTCCAATCCTACGCGCCTGGTGGTTGACTTGCCTCAGAGCATCCTGGTTGCTCGCCGCCAGCGGATCGCGATTGACCAGGAAGCAGTAGTGGGCGTGCGCACCGGGCAGTTCAAAGCTGACCCGCCCGTCACACGGGTAGTCATTGACCTCCTCAAGATGGTGCCTTATGAGATCGAACGCGTTCCGGAGGGCTTGAAGATTACGTTGGGTCACCAGCCGACAGCGGCTACCGCCCCACAGCCTTCTGGAGGGGCTGAAAAACCAGCTATTACCGCCCCTACCAAGCCTGCCACCCCCGAAAGTTCTCTCTTGCTAGCTTCGCTGACCCCGGTGTTACCTGCGGCCGCCGGGGAGCGTAGTGTGCCGCTAGCGGCCTTGCCTGAGCCAAAAGCAAAAGAAACTCCCGTGGAGTCGGCGGCAAACAAACCACCGGTGAACACCAACCCGGACTTCACCCCGGCGCAGGGCCCCGCAGCCCCAACTGACCGTTACACGGGGGAGCCAATTTCGGTCAACCTAAAGGATGTGGACCTAAAGGATTTCTTCCGCCTGATTCACGAGATTAGCGGACTGAATATCGTGGTAGACCCGAATGTCACTGGCACGGTTACTCTGGTACTCGTGGATGTGCCGTGGGACCAGGCCCTCGACATCGTGCTCAAAAATAACAACCTGGGCAAGGAACTCGAAGGCAATGTGCTGCGCATCGCTACTGTGGCCACGCTCAAGAAGGAAGAGGAAGACCGGCGCGATTTGGCCCGCGCCCGGGCGGAAGCTGTCGAGCCGGTTACCGTCAGCCGCACCTTGAGCTATGCTCGCGCCGAAGATATGGAAAACATTCTCCGCAAGTTCCTCTCCACTCGCGGCCAGATCATCCGCGACGAACGCACCAACACCATCATCATTAGCGACATTCCCGATGTCCTCCCGCCCATGGACAACATCATCAAACAGCTCGACCGAAAGTCACTCCAAGTCGAGATTGAAGCCCGCGTGGTTACTGCTAGCCGTTCCTTTGCCCGTGAGATCGGTTCACAGTTCGCCTTCTCCACTGCTTTCACCCGTGGCGGTGGGGCAGGGACCGCATTCGGTGGCGCCACGGCCGTGGGCGCCAGTCCGATTGAGACGGCAGCAGGGGTACCACAACCTCCGCTGGTTGCCGCCGGTACCACTGCTCCCCCGCTGGCTTCAAGTTTCCCCGCAGCGGTGGACATCACTGCTGGTGCGGGTTTCACTGTCGCTCACCGCCAGCAGGCCCTGGCGCTCGACTTGATCATCACCGCGGCTGAGTCGCGTGGCGTGGGTAAGTTGCTCTCCAAACCACGTGTCATCACACAGAACAACATCCAGGCCACCGTGAAACAAGGTGTACGCATCCCGGTGCAGACAGTGGTGAACATGACCATTTCCACGCAGTTCATCGACGTGGTGCTGAAGTTGCAAGTCAAGCCGCAAATCACCGCCGAAGGTACCATCTTCCTCGACGTCGACGTCGAAAATACTGCCATTAACCCGGGCATCGCGCGTATCAACGGTATCCCGGCTCTCGACACCCAGCAGGCCACCACGCAGGTATTGGTGAATGACGGCGGTACGGTGGTAATCGGGGGAGTGATGACCACCGATACGTCATTTGACGTTAACCAGGTGCCCTTCCTAGGCAGTGTGCCCATCATCGGCCACCTGTTCAAACGCACCAGCGTGCGCACCATTTCGCGCGAACTCCTGTTCTTCATCACACCGCGTATCCTGCCATCCTAGGCAACGGCTGAACATTCGTGCGGGGAGGCGAAAGAACTGCCCTTCTCGTATTCTTTTTGCGGAGCCCCGGATGCCTCGCTGGCACGCACGTTTGCGCCGACTACGGCAGCGGTTGGAACAAGCCGGGTTGGACGCGTTACTAGTTTCGCACCTGCCTAACATTCTTTACCTCACCAACTGCCACTGCCGCCACGCCCTACTAGTCATTATGCAGCGCCATGCGGTGGTTTTTACTGATGCTCGCTACCGCCACCAAGCCCGCCGCGAAGTTAGAGGAACAGAGATTATTGAAGTTACGGACTCGCTACACGCCACCGCAAGTGAATGGCTGCACGCGCAGCGGATCCCACGGCTAGGATTCGAAGAGTTGCGCTTAAATGTGGCAGCCTATCGCCAACTCTGCCAAGCACTCGGGAAAAATACCCGACTTGTACCCACACAGGATTTCGTAGAGAGCCTGCGTGCACTCAAGGAAGCCGCTGAAATTGCCGCCATTCGCCGTGCTACACGCTTAACTCAGCGTGTGTTTGCGGAAGTCCTACCCCTGATTCGGCCAGGAGTGCGGGAGTGCGAGCTGGCCGCCGAGATCGAATACCGCATGAAACGCTACGGCGCCCAGGCACCAGCGTTTGAAACCATCGTAGCCTCAGGCCCGCGGGCAGCTTGGCCGCACGCCCGCGCTTCTCCAAAGCGCCTACGTAAAAATGAGTTGGTGGTAGTTGACCTCGGTGCTATACTCAGCGACTATTGCAGCGATATGAGCCGTACCCTCTTCCTGGGGAACCCTTCGGCTAGGGTCCAGCGCATCTATCGCGCTGTGCAGCGGGCACAGCAATGTGCCTTTGACGCGGTAAGCGCCGGTGTATGCGCGGGGGAGGTGAGTACTGCTGCTCGCCGTACCCTAGTCAACTGTGGCCTAGGACACTACTTGCTTCACGCTCTCGGCCACGGCGTGGGCTTAGAGATTCACGAAGCACCGCGCCTCGCGCAAGGCGTTGATATCCCCCTCGCGACCGGCAACGTCATCACCCTCGAACCCGGGGTCTACGTGCCTGGTTGGGGTGGCATTCGCATTGAGGATGTGGCAGTGGTGCGGCCTCGTGGTGCTGAGTGTCTGACTACAACTTCACACGAACTAGTCATCCTATGAAGAAAAAGGCAGCTAAAAATTTGCCTCATACTTCCGCCGCCAGTACACTTCCGCTCGACCAGGTGCGAGAGCTGATCAGCTTGCTTGAAGAGCGGGGTCTGGAAGAGTTCGAGCTGGAACGTCCAGGGCTCCGCATTCGCATCAAGCGCCACAGCGCCAGCGTCCCCGGGCCGTTGCCGCCCGCCACCGTGCTGGAGGCGTTCCCTCCGATGGCTAATTCCAGCCCATCACCGCCGAACGCTGCTACTGCACCTGCGACTAGCGAGTTGGCAGAGGCGGAGGAATCACAACTGCGCGAAGACCTGCATATCGTCAAGTCGCCCATCGTGGGTACTTTCTATGCCGCACCGGCTCCCGACGCAGCCCCCTTTGTGGAGGTAGGTGACTCGATAGAGGTTGGTCAGGTGCTGTGCATCATCGAGGCCATGAAGCTGATGAACGAGATCGAAGCTGACATGGCCGGCGAGATTGTGCGTATCTACGTCGAAAACGGCCAGCCGGTCGAATACGGCGAGTCCCTGTTCGCCATCCGCCCGCAGCGCAGGAAATAATCCTGGCGAGGGCGGACAGCAGTCGCCGCCATGTTCAAAAAAATTCTCCTCGCCAACCGCGGCGAGATTGCCCTACGCATTATCTACGCCTGCAAAGAGTTGGGCATTCAGACCGTGGCCGTCTATTCCGAAGCCGACCGGAACTCCCTTCATGTGCGCTTCGCCGATGAAGCCATCTGCATTGGCCCCGCACGCGCCAGCGAGAGCTACCTGAACATTCCTCATATAATGAGCGCAGCCGAAATCACCGGCGCCGATGCCATCCATCCTGGTTACGGCTTTTTGGCGGAAAACGCCAACTTTGTCGAGGTTTGCGAAACCTCGGGCTTGGCCTTCATTGGCCCGCGCTCCGATGTGATTCGGCTGATGGGCGATAAATCTCTTGCCCGACGGGAAATGGCTAAGGCCGGTGTGCCTATTCTGCCGGGCTCAGACGGTGTAGTAGCTAGCGAAGAAGAAGCCCGACGCCTTGTCCGCGAGATCGGTTATCCAGTGATGGTGAAGGCTGCCGCAGGTGGCGGCGGCAGAGGCATGCGCGTGGTGCGGCGGCCAGAAGACCTGAGCCCACTGTTCCAAATGGCACAGGCAGAGGCACAGCAGGCCTTCGGCGTACCAGATGTGTATATTGAAAAATTCGTCGACCGGCCACGCCATATTGAGTTTCAGGTACTGGCCGAACAAGACGGCCAAGTCATGCACTTGGGCGAGCGTGAGTGCTCCATCCAACGGCGCCACCAAAAGCTCGTGGAGGAATCTCCATCGCCCGCCGTGGACGCTGCCTTGCGTGAGAAAATAGGCCAGGTGGTGGTTGAGGCTCTGAGCAAAATCGGCTACACCAATGCCGGCACGGTCGAATTCCTCATGGACGAAAATAAAAACTTCTACTTCATCGAAATGAACCCCCGTATCCAGGTCGAGCACGCGGTCACTGAGATGGTAACTGGTATTGACCTCATCAAGGCTCAAATCCAGCTTGCCGCTGGCGAACCTCTCAGCGGCATCTCCCGCCCCAACTTACGTCTGCGCGGCCATGCCATCGAATGCCGCGTCGTGGCGGAAGACCCGGAGACCTTTAACCCCTCAGCCGGACGCATCACCGTCTTCCATACTCCCGGCGGTACTGGCGTGCGTGTAGATACCGCTGCCTACGCAGAGTGTGTCATCCCGCCTTACTATGACTCGCTCATCGCCAAGCTCATCACCCATGGCAAAGACCGCCAGGAAGCCCTGGGGCGGATGAGCCGCGCGCTGGAGATGTTCGTTGTGGAAGGGGTCGCAACCTCGATTCCGGTACACCGCAAGATTCTCGCTGACCCCGACTTCCTTGCGGGACGCTACGACACTCATTTCATGAACCGTTTCCTACGCAATCACCTCGCCTGAAAATGCCGCTTCGCCTGCCGCGCTTCTACGCTATTATTGATCTTTCTGTTCGGCCCGACCTGAGCTTCTCACAATTGACGCAGATGTTGATTGAAGAGGGGGTAACGCTTATTCAACTCCGTGCCAAGCAAAGCTCAAGTCGCCAGCTTCTTACCGATACTCACGTATTGCTTACTCTTGCTCAGCCTGCCGGGATTTCTGTGATCGTCAACGACCGCGCTGACGTGGCCTGGCTAGCCGGGGCCGCAGGGGTTCATCTAGGTCAGGAGGACTTGCCGGTGGCGCAAGCGCGGGCTCTTCTCGGGACAGACAGGCTCATCGGCCTTTCGACGCACACCCGGAGGCAAGTGGAGCAGGCCGAAGGTACCTCTGCCGACTATCTGGCCTTCGGGCCGATCTTCCCCACGCGTACTAAAGCTGCAGCGGAACCTGTGGTCGGCCTTGAGCGTCTAAGGGAAGTACGTGCGCTCACCCGCAAGCCGTTGGTCGCCATCGGGGGTATCACGCCAACCAATGCTGCCCTGGTGTTGGAAGCAGGTGCGGACGCGGTCGCGGTGATTAGCGCCTGGCTTGAAGCTGAAGATATTCCTCAGCGCCTGAAGGAATTTCGCCAGGCTCTGGGACGATTGGACTATCAACGCTCATGTCTGAAGTCGGAATTCAACCCGTCACACGCCCGGCGCAGGTGGAGCTAGTCAAAGGCCTGGGTCTGCTCGACGCCACCATGATTGTGATGGGTTCGATGATCGGCTCCGGCATCTTCATTGTTTCGGCCGACATTGCTCGCCAGGTGGCTTCGCCGGGTTTGCTCATTCTCGTCTGGTTACTGACAGCTTTCCTGACCATCGTGGGGGCGCTCAGCTACGGTGAACTGGCGGCGGCTATGCCACACGCCGGTGGGATGTATGTCTATTTACGTGAGGCCTACGGAGCATTGGCCGGGTTTCTCTATGGCTGGACGCTGTTCCTGGTGATAGAGACCGCTACCATCGCCGCA
>Ga0315310_10002999_pt1 | contig 10535 bp, 11 predicted proteins | sample TDP5_MG_FD_203630 | JGI IMG/M metagenome (GOLD analysis project Ga0315310, IMG submission 203630) | Freshwater sediment microbial communities from Lake Towuti, South Sulawesi, Indonesia - TDP5 | ecosystem: Environmental > Aquatic > Freshwater > Lake > Sediment | place: Indonesia: South Sulawesi...
GAAAAGCGGAGGCCAAGTCATAGAGCAAAGCACGCACATCTTTGATTTAGCAAGATATTTTGTCGGCGACGTCGCCGGGGTTTACGCGGAGCTGGACACGCGGCTGCTCATGGATGTAGAGGGATTCAAAACTGAAGACATATCTCTAGTGACCCTGAAATTCAAGAATGGCGCTATAGGCGTCGTACTCAGCACTTGTGCAAGCCGAAGAACCTTCACCGGTACAAGTCTAAAGATAATAGCCAAAAACGTGGTCGTGGAACATGGAGGCCATTCTGGAATCCTAAAGGTTTACTATGATAAAGAAGTCAGGGAAATGAAGCCTTCTGTGGACTCTTATCTCGAGGAGGATAAGGTGTTTATTAACGCTGTAGCTACGGGCGATGGAAGCGCTATCAAGTCTCCATATCATGACGCAGTCAAAACTCTAGAGGTAACGATCGCCGCCAACGAATCCTCAAAGAAAAACCAAGTAATCACTACTGCGGCTTAAACTTTTTCTATTTCTCGCCCGTCTCTACTTGTTCCACGCCTTTCTTTGTTAGCCAAAACTTTTTCGGAATCTGCGTAGCATCGTAGCTCACAAGACCAGATTTGTCGGCAAGTATAGCTGATGCAATCATGGTTATAGTTCTGCTGAGTATGCCTTCTGAGGTGCATTCAAGCAATCCCGCGAACTCTGGATTCTTCTTCAGTTGAACAATTATTCTTTCTACATCTGCGGCATGTTCCTTATCAGTTGCCTTCAATTCATAAAGGGCTCTTAAAATCGCCTCGTTGAAGCGGCCTTTCATTGCCTCAGCAGCTTTCGCCACGGCCTCCATGGGAAACGCAGGTCTAGGCGGACCCATTTCCACATCTTTGTATCCTATCTCGCCTAACATTTGAATAATTTTTGAGGCATCACTAAGGGTTTTAACCTTAACGCGAACTTCATATTGATTTTCAGCTTGGATCAAATAAATTACCCTCTATAAATTAAAAAACGTAAACGTACATAAACGTTTCGTATACGTCGCGTTAACAAATGAATTATCTCATACCGCTTTCTCAGAACTACCTTTTAGGCTTAATTCAAGATGAAACAAAAATTGTTTAAACTAGCTTTATTTAAAAGTGAAGGGTTTTAAGAATTATTTAAGCCAAGACGGAAGCTTCTGCCCGATTAACAATGCCTCAAAAGATTCTCTCTCCCTAATCAGGCAGTTCTTCCCGTTTCTGACAAGTACTTCTGCGCATCTGGGCCTAGAGTTGTATTGTGAACTCATGGAGTATCCGTAGGCGCCAGCGTTCAAAACTGCGAGGAGATCGCCTTCGTGAACTTTAGGAAGCATCCTATCCCTTGCCAGTAAGTCTCCAGATTCGCACAGTGGACCAGATATGTCGTATGTCTCTTCTTCTGAGGCATTCAGCCTGTTAGCCAAGATCATATGGTGATACGAACCATACATAACGGGCCTAACCAACATGTTAAAGCCAGCGTCAACTCCGACAAACCTCTTGTGGGGCGTAACCTTAACAGTATTCACGCGTGTGAGAAGGATGCACGCGTCACAGATGATGAACCGCCCAGGTTCAATACAGAAGAATGGGCTGCCTAAATCGTACTTGTCAACTTTATCCTTAAAAAGTCCCAGAACCGTATCGGCATACAATTCCACGTCCAATGGTTTCTCATTAGGCCTATATGGGACGCCTAAGCCTCCGCCGAAATCGATGAAATCGAAATCTATGCCCAACTCATTATGAACTGAGCCGGCTATATCTAAAAGTTTCTCAGCAGCAAGCAAGAAAGGTTTAACCTGCAGTATGCCCGAGCCTATATGCATTTGAATGCCAAACTTTTTCACTCCGGCTTCCTTAGCCACCTTATAAGCCTCTATCACGTCGTTCTCCCATATTCCAAACTTTGAATCCCTCCCAGCTGTGATCACATGAGCGTGATGTCCAGCCCCAATCTCAGGGTTCACCCTAACAGATAACAGATCTGGTATAGAAAAACCGAGAAGCCGCCTCAACTGCGATAAAGAATCAATATTTATAGTTACGCCGGAATCGACCAGAAATTTGAGTTCGTCATCTCTAACGCTCGTCCCGGTGAATAGGATCCTGTCAGGTGAGAAACCGGCCTTCAGGGCTAAGTAAACCTCGCCTGGGCTTACTGTGTCCACGTAGGCTCCTTCAGTCTCCAATATCTTCAGGACCGAGAGACTTGTATTAGACTTTGCAGAGTAGTAGATCTTAACCTTCTTATGACGCTTGGAAAGGGCATCCCTTAGACGCCTATAGTTCTCCTTAATCCTCGTCTCGCTTATCACGTAAAGCGGCGTGTCAAACTCCTCGGCCAGCTTTAGAGCAGAGACGCCTTCAATGTACAAGACTCCATCTTTATTCTCATACACTTCAGATGGAAGCATAAAGATCATCGCTCAAAATTTGGGAAAGATTAGAGAATACCCTTTTCAGCCATGAGTTCAGCGCTCAAGATCCCGGCACCAGCTGCTCCTCTGATCGTATTATGCCCGAGGCACAGGTACTTAATAGACGTTATTGGATCCTTTCGAACGCGACCGACGACCACGCTCATGCCTCTTCCAGCGTCACGGTCATACCTCGGCTGAGGTCGGTCGACCTCCTCCCTGACGATTATGGGTCTTTCAGGAGCGGAGGGAAGCTTCAGCCTTTGAGGCTCTCCGACGAAGCTTCTGAAGGCTTCCTTAACCTCATCGACGCTTGGATCTGACTCTAGTTCAACAAAGACGGACTCTAGGTGGCCGTCTTTGACGTTTACTCTGTTACAGCTCGCGCTGATAACGATGTCGGCCGGCTTAACTCGGAGGCCGTCGAAGGTTCCGAGGATCTTCTTGGTCTCGCTTCCCATCTTCTCTTCCTCCTTAGAGATATAGGGGACAACGTTATCAATTATGTCTAATGAGGCTACCCCTGGATAGCCAGCTCCGCTCAAGGCCTGCATGGTTGTCACGATGACTTTCTTTAGGCCGAAGGCCATCAAGGGCTTAAGCGTGATCGCCAATTGGATCGTCGAGCAGTTCGGATCGGTTGAGATGAAACCGTTCCAACCTCTATTCTTCCTCTGAATCGGAATCAAATCCAGCTGCTCAGGATTAACCTCCGGTATCAACAATGGGACATCATCATCATGTCTATGTGCAGCCGCCTTGCTGAGAACCGGATTTTCAATAGCAAACTCTTCCTCGATCGGTCCGGCGAGGTCTCCGGGCAAGGCTGAAAAGATGAAATTGACGTTTCCGGACCCCTTTACTGATTTCAAATCCGTGTTGACGACGGTCATCTCGCCGATCTCTTTAGGCATCTCGGACTCTAACTTCCAATTGCAAGCTTCTCTGTACTTTTTGCCTGCCGACCTCTCTGATGCTGCGAGCACGGAGATGTCGAACCAGGGGTGTTCATCGAGGAGCTGGATGAACCTCTGGCCTACTGCACCTGTTGCCGCCAAAACCGCAACTTCACGCTTCAATGATATCCCTCAAGGCTTTGATTGCATCATCAAGTCGCGATTCATCGATAAAAATGTTTATCGAAGCCTTACTTGTCGTTATCTCGACGATGTTTATGTTCTTAGATGCCAATGCCGCCGAAACCTTTGCAACCCAACCGGGTGAGTCAATAAAGATGGGGTGAGTCAACTCGATCATGCCGATTCTTTCGCGGGAGCTGACAGCCTTAAAGATGCCCAGCCTATGAAGCTCATTGAGTAACTCTTTAACCCCCTCAGAAGAAGTGAAGACGGTGACTGACGTTTTTCCCGTACTTACGCCATAGATCGGCCTTTCCCCAAGTTTCAAGAAGAGGGAACCCATACTCTTCGAATCAATCTCGCAGACTAAGCTGATGGCTACAAGGTTTTTTCTCTCCTTAACCTCAAAGGAGCTGAAATGGAAGACTCCTGATATCTCGGTTCCACGAGAGTTTAGACCATTCGAGAAGCTGACAACTCTTAACTTTTGTTCTGGAAGTTTATACCTCAAAGCCTCCGCCTTAAGAACCTTAGCTCCCCCGTGAGCAAGGGCAAACATCTCGTGGATATCCAGCTTTTCAAGCGGCTTAGCATCCGGTACAACCTTCGGGTCTGCGGACATGACGCCTTCGGTTTCCTTTACAAGAATGACCTCTTCAGCCTTAAGGCAGTTCCCGAGAATCAAGGCCGTTGTGTCGCTTCCACCCCTTCCGAGCGTAGTTACATTCCCAGATTCGTCGCGGCCCAGAAAACCGCATACAACAGGAACCGTCTTGCCTAGCACTGGTTCCAAATATTTCTTAACACGTATGCAAATTTCCTCAATATTTGGCTTTGCGTCCCTGTAATTCGAGTCGGTTATTATCGGCCACTCCTCCATACTTGGCTCTAGATAAGTTGCAGATACTCCTTTAGCCCTTAAAGCTGAACAGAATATGCGAGCACTTGTCCTCTCCCCCATGGATACTATGTCGGCATATTCTCGGTCGCCGATTCCGCTGATTTGCGACATAGCCGCCACAAGATCATTCGTGGTCTTACCCATAGCCGAAACTACAACGACGACTTCCTTGCAGCCCGATTCGATGACCATTTTTGCGGCTTTTTTAACATTCTCGCCTGTGGATAGGTCCGCCCCGCCGAATTTGATGACCATTCTGCCCTTAGCCAAATCCATAGTGTAAATTCCAGGCTTAATTTGTCTGTAAACCCATTCAGCTGCGAATAAAGCTCCTTGAGCGAAGACGCTTCGAGAGAAGGCCACATGCTCGATGCGGATCATCTCGTGAGGGCCCGCAATTATTAAGTCGTGCACGCCTGGAACACCACCGGCCCTGATCGATAGGACTTCAATCTCACCAGATTTTCTAGGGTTTATTCCCTCTCTGCCGTATACAACCTTAGAGTAGCCTCTCACCTCGGAGACGAGATCGCTTAGTTTTTTAGCTGTCCCGCTTGGGGCATCCTTTTTCCCGATGTGGTGGACTTCGGTTATGCTGAAGTCGTAGTCGGATGGAAACAGTGATAGAGTCTTAACCAACTTAAAGAGTATGTTGACGCCTAATGCGTAGTTAGGTGAGAATACAGCTGGAACCTTACTTGAGATGGATTCTCGAAGCTTCTTCATCTGCTCATCTGTAAAGCCGGTTGTTCCCATAACGATTCGTTTCCCAGCTTCGGCGACTACTGGAAGGTTCTCAATCTCCGCCTTCGGCGCTGTGAAGGTCATATAAACATCTGCATCCTTGAAAGCCTCCTTCACGTTTGAAGGAGGAACTATCTTTACGTTTAAATCCGCGACTCCGGCGTCTCTGAGAGACTTTCCTACATTCGGGTCATCGGTCGCTGCGATCGTCCCGACAACCTGAAATCCCCTGCTAATGGCTTCTTTGACGAGTGTGCTACCCATTCTGCCAGTGGCGCCGGCTACGCAGAGCTTAATCATATGCTAGACCTCGCCAGTTCTTCTCGTTATAGAGCCTTTTGCTCAAATCTACGTCGAAGAATTCCTCGACTGGCTTGAGAATTTCTGGCGTGTTCTCGTAAACGGTTCTCGCAACGTTCAAAACAGCTTCTAAGCCTTTCTTAGTCATCTTTCCGAGTGGAGGCCTACAGGGACCGGAAGGCATACCTAAGATGTTCATGAGAGTCTTGTAGGGAAGGGGATTCCTAGCCTTACATGTCACCGTACCGAAGGGAGTCTCCTCTTGAGTAGTCACCGTGACCATTGAAAAAAGAGGCTTAAGCGCCTTATGCAGCCTTTCAGCCTCGTCCGATTTCCCCTCGAGAATCGATGAGACAAACCTCTGAGTAGGCCCTGGAACCACATTCGAGGCGACTGAGATTACTCCGCTGGCGCTGATTTCCGTTGTCGTCATCATCGCATATGTCTTGTCGTCGTCTCCAGAGAGGATGTCAAACTTTTCGCCACAAAGCTTCCTAGTGAGTTTCATGTTATCCAGGTTTCCAGTGGCCTCCTTAACAGCGTTCACGTTTGGAAGCTGAGAATGGAGAATCGCGAGATCTTGTGGAAGAAGCTGGGTCCCAGTTCGCCCTGGAATCACGTAAGGAATTACTTGAACCTCAGGAAACTTTCTCGCTATAGGCTCAACGTACTCTTTTCTAATCTCCAAGGAGCTAGGCCCATTATAGTATGGATCAACAAGCAAAACGCATTTTACGCCAGAGTTGAAGACATGCTCTGTCGCCTTGATCGACTCCCAAGTCGAGTTGCTTCCAGTTCCACCAATAGTTAGGCATTTTCCCCCAACGTGCTCGTGCACCTTCTCGATCACTTTGTTGTGTTCTTCCCAGTCCAGCGTAGGGGTTTCACCCGTAGTTCCCACAGCCAGGATTCCTTTGACGCCCTCCTCTACCTGGAACTCAACCAGGCTTTTTAATCCTTTATAGTCAACTTTATAGTCTTTAGTCATGGGGGTTATTAACGCTGTGTAACACCCGCTAAATGTATGCACTTTTATCTTATCCCCTTATTTGATCAGAGACAAATATTTTGAGGGAAGAGTATTTAAGATTTTCGTTTTTTTGTTACGATTTTCGCAAAAAAGATCGAGGTTGAAGCCGAAACGATGAGCCAAGCCTTGGGAGCAGCTAAGCTGGAAGTCGACATGATAATGCTTGATAACATGACGGTTAAACAGGCTGGTGAAGCGATAAAAGGTTTGAAAGAACCGAACTTACGAGGCAAGGTGTTGATCGAGATATCGGGCGGAGTGAACGAAGATAATATACTTGAATATGCTAAACTTGAACCCGACATCATTTCCTTAGGTTCACTAACCCATTCTGTAAAAGCCATCGACATAAGCCTAGAAGTCACAGAGACAAAAACAGGAAAAACAAAGCTGAACTATCCCAGAACAAAAATAGGCAAAAGACAGACCCTTGATACCTTGACCAGTGAAGAGGCTCTCTTATTTGCGAAGTTTCTAAGAGAAGAACGAGAAACATAGACGCTGAGAATTACGTTCTGTAGCTAGTAGATAATAGATTGCTTTTCATACGTCTATTTGCTCATTTGTTCCTGAAGAAGATTTATTATTATTTGATTCTGCCTAGCAGAGACCGTTAGTAGCTTAGTCATTGCTTGAAAATATCTCGCTTGCAGTTTTGCTTCTTTCGATCCTCCTCCCCATTTAGCAGTCCATCGCATCAAACCGCCTAATATTCCCCCTACCTCTTTTCTGACACTATATAGGTCTTTCGAGCACTCGATAAGTAGTTCTTGATTTGTCAATTTCGGAAGATCTAACTTTACTTTATGAACAACCCCTGACTCAATTTCACCAAATCCTTTTAAGTCCTCTTCAAAAACTTTGCGCCGATACTTTCCATCTTGTCTTTTTAACTCCTCAATTTTATCTTCAATCTCATCTCGCTTCACCATGTATTGGTCTAGTGCTTCCTCAACATCAATTTCCTTTTTTTCAAGTTTCTTTTTCAAGTCTTTTTCATAGTCATCTAACTCTTTTCGCAAGTCGTTTTCGCTCAAACTTTTCTCCCTCCTATGTTATAATTCACGGAAACAATATTAAACCATTTGCCTAATAATATAAAAGTATGAGAAAAGACAAAGAAAAGCCTGTGTGGAGAAAGAGTTACATACAGATTACAACAAAGAAGAAAAAATCAGAAGAAAGTGACTTGATACCATGTGAATATTGCGGTTCGTTAATGTTACCTACGTCAATAAAATGTTCTCATTGTGGTGCAACTAGGAAAAGAAAGCTATAAGCTGTTTGTGATACCTTTTGTTTGTTTTCTATGGTTTTTATACCCCTGTCTCTGTGTAGTGTGAGAGAGCGCTCGTGACCGTCCGTGTGTGTGTTTGGGTTTGGGATTAAAATTTACCCTTTTGCTCTCAAACTAACTATCTATCTAGAAACGTATTATGTCTTACAAAACGTAAGACAAAAAAACGTAATACAAATTGACGGCCACTTGGACATAGGAAGAAACAGACTAGATTTTAATCCCAAACCCAAAAAGTTTTAATGACGCCGACCATGATACATGATGAAATGTATGATTTAGAAGTTTTTGTAGGCGAACCAGAACCGCCACCCAACTCTAAAGAAAGCCAGAGGGTAGCATGGATAGTTTATAAAGAAGAAAGAATTTGGATAAATTTAACTCGAATGTGGGAGAGAGGCTGTAGAGATTACGGGATGTTTTTGGATGAGTTGATAGGTGCCATCATACACGAATTTCTCCATTACTTTATGCAAGTAAATAAGATGCATCAGACGGAAGAAGCAATCCGTCAAATAACACCACTCCTTCACATTTTATCTCTTGGACATTTAATCGGAGCCGGAGAAGAAGAAACTGAAGAAGACAAAGCGTATTATCAAGAATGGATTAATAATCACTTTAAGAAAAAGCTATAAAAGTAATCCGCCACGTGTTTCCCAAAATTCCCATACAACTGGTTCAATATAAGCTTAATCTTCTCCCATTTTCTGTAAAATCTGTAATACTGGACACAAATACGATATGGGAGGTCCGATTTTAGGTACGTCTAGAACAACTTCCATCACCAAATAACAATTCCCAAAGATCTCATTGAAAGTTTCAAATCTAAGGTACGAGACCGAAGTGAGTGTTGCCTATTTTGTAGTATGGAGAAAAGGATATATGTACATAAGGTCACATTTTTCGTTGAGGCGGAAGGAATGGCGGGGATACGTCTTCATGTCAACGAGGAACTTGAGAAGAAATTCAGGGAGGTCGCCATGAGACGGTTTGGGTATGGAAAAAGTTCACTAACCCGCGCAGCAGAAGAGGCAATTCAAAAATGGCTGATTTCGGTAAGCGCTGAAGATTTTGTCTTCGAAGGAGATCCCGTGGAAGCTCTTGACGGAATGCTAGCCGATGTGGACCTAGACTCGGTGGAACTGCAGCATCTGGCAATAAAGAAGTGGGCTGGTGAAGTATTGACCAATGTATCTCCTTGACACAAACATATTCCTAGAGGTAATGCTTTCAAGATCCCGAAAAGATGCTTGTAAACGGTTTCTTAATGCTCTTAGGGATGGTAAGGAGACTGGAATAGTCACCGACTTTTCAGTATACTCCATAATGGTCATCATGAGCAGCCTTGGGAAATTGACACAACTCAGAACCTTCTTAATGAGCCTCTCAGCGTATAAGGGTCTAACCATCTACACAACCACCCTTTCAGACAAGATAAGAGCCATCGGCATATGTTTAGAGAAAACTTTGGACGTTGACGACTCCATCCAGTATTCAGCAGCGTTATCCAATGACGCAAAAGGCATAGTTTCATTTGATAGACATTTTGATGGGCTCAAAATTCCTAGGATTGAACCGCAAGCCATTCATGCCTTAAAGCGAGGAAAGAGCTGAAAGAGGCTCATAAGGTGCGGATTCCTGCTTTTTCTACGCTTTTTCGCCACTCAGAGCTTTTTTCATGGGTTTAGGGACTAAAATTTAATCTCTATATCTAATAGAGTTTGAAAACTTATTACATAAGATAACAGTCAATTACTGTAGGCGATGAAAATGTTTAGCAGACGAGCCGAGATTAGAGAGCAACTGTTAGACCTCATTGAGAAGTTTCGTCAGAAAGGAGCCGTAAGCCCTGAAAAAGCTATGACTGCTGAGGAGCTAGGTCTTCCGCCGAGATTCGAAGAGGCGATGAAGAGGCGTCTAGGTCGCATGGGGGTTTTCGTGGAAGTCAACGGAAAATACTATCTTTCGGAGGAAAGGTTGAAGCAACTAGAAGAACTGCGGTCTACAAGAGGCGAAGCGTGGAATCCAAGAAAAAGAATTATGACATTGAGACTAATTCAGTTGGTCACGGTCGCTCTCTTCGTCACTCTCTCGCTCGTGAACCTCTTCGTCCAGAGTTGGGAACTAAGAATAGTGTCTGCCGCCTTCATGGTTGTTTGGCTACTGCTATTAATACTGCAAATTTACTATATGTCACGGATCCGAAGGCGCACGCCGTCCCCGCCTGATTGACGATTCACCCAAACCTTTTTCCCAACTTCAGTCATTTTTTCACGCCTCTATGGAAGTCATAAGCATTGATTTGGCAAGCATGCAAAGAAAAGCCTCTCTGAACAAGTTAAGAATCGAGTCTTGCAAAGCGCATAATAGAGGGTTGGGGAACCTGCCGAGACGAAGGAAAATGCATGATAAACGATGATTTTCAAAGCCTCAGAGAAAAAATTAACGGTGCAGATGCATTAGTCTTCAGTACACCTGTCTATTTCGGAGACATAAGCGAATCCGCTAAATCTTTTCTAGACAGATGGCGCAGATGCGAAACCTCTAAGCATGAAGCCTCACCGCTGAAGGGTAAACGCATTATTGGAAGGGGTTAACAAGATCTATCTAAATGACGTTAATCCTATCATACGATCGATAGGATTATCGTACGAACGCGCCTCTCCTATCGTACGAATTTCGGAAAAGATTTATCTGTCTTGAAACATCTTAGAGATCGTGGACGAGATCGACATAAAGGTTCTAGAGATACTTAAACGAA
>Ga0315310_10003000_pt1 | contig 10531 bp, 8 predicted proteins | sample TDP5_MG_FD_203630 | JGI IMG/M metagenome (GOLD analysis project Ga0315310, IMG submission 203630) | Freshwater sediment microbial communities from Lake Towuti, South Sulawesi, Indonesia - TDP5 | ecosystem: Environmental > Aquatic > Freshwater > Lake > Sediment | place: Indonesia: South Sulawesi...
ATGTGGCTCGGGGTTTGTTGTTGCACTTTGTGAGGCAGGTTGACCCTAGCGCGTCTGGGTTGTTGCATGAATTGAACACTGCTAAGCCGTATAGTGTGGCGCCTTTGCGGTTTAAGAGTCGAAGGCGGAGTGAGAAGGGTTACTTGTTGGATCCTTTGTTTCCTTGTCGTGTTGGGTTCAGGTTTTTGAAGGATGAGTATTCGACGTATCTGCTGAGTTTCTTTCAGAAGCAGAATAGCTTGTTGGTTTTTGATACGACCTTTCGAATTGCTTCAATGAGTGTGAAGTGTAAGAGTTATGAAGAGTTGGATAAGGAGGCGGTGGCGTGTGATGCGTTTAGGCTGTCGTTTAGGTCGCCGACGTATTTTGCTAGTTTGGGCAGTGATTTTCATTGGATGTTTCCTGACGCGGTGAAGGTTTTCTCTGGGCTTATGCGTGTTTGGAATTTGTTTAGTGATGGTAGAAGGTTTGGCAAGGAGGAGTATGTTGCCTATAAGGAGTGGTTGACTAAGAATATGGGTGTTAGCGAGTATGAGTTGTGGACTCGGTTGGCGGTTATGAGGCGGAAGAAGGCAACAGGCTTCGTAGGCTGGGTCACATACGAGTTGAAGGATTTGGAAAGTGAGTGGAATAAGATAACGTGTATGCTGGCAAAATACGCAGAATACGCCAACATAGGAGGAAACAAAACAGGAGGATTCGGAGTAACACGATTCATTCCAAAGCTTAGAAGCTCGTGAAACTCTGCTGGTGCAAAATAGCGATTTATGCTATATCTGCAATCTCTTCGGTTTTGAGGCCCTCATCTGAGGAGTATAAACAGTTTATCGTCCATGGATCGGTCTCCGTGCGTAGAACACCTTTGAGACCAGCAATTTTCTTAGATCTTAATGGAACGAGAAGGGAATTAGCCTCAATCCAGAGCCCCTCTTTTTGCTTATCCTCATATTCGTTTTTTAAACTGATAGGAAGAACCTCGAAAATACCGTCAGTCTTTTCGATGATTGCCTCCACCCAATCTTGATAGGCACCTGCAAGAAGCCTATGTTCAAAATCTCTAATATCTGTGTGATTGAAACCTTCGTCAAACTTGGTTTTGTCCTCTCCTTGATAACCATTTTCATAAACCCTGTCTGCAGCTAGGACTAAATCCTTTTCACTAGTTGGGTTCTCAAGCTTTTGCAGATTTTGAATAGTCAATTTTACTCTACAGTCTAATTTGTGAGAATCACCTCGACATTCGCAATAAAGGTGATATGGACTCACTTGTTTCGTAAAGATCACTACTCTTACGGGGGGACTGTTTCCAAAGCGGTTGACACGTCCCATTCGCTGGATTAATGCATCGATAGGTGCGGACTCTAAGAACGCTTGGTCAAAGTCCACGTCGAGGCTGACTTCGACGACTTGAGTGGCTATCAAGACCTTTGGTAATGCTCTGATAATTTCACTCTCCAAATTATTCCGATCCTTTTGATTGAATTGACTGTGAAGAAGTTTTATCCTTTCGCTTGGCATCTTCTTTTTCAATATGTGGTAAACTTCCTGAGCAGTTCTTACATGATTGCAGACAATGAGAGTGGAAGGGCGGTTTTGAATCGACTGAACTATCATATCGGTGCAATCCAGAATACATTTATCTTCGATTTCCACAATGTGACGCTTTTTGTCAAGTATTTTTCTGTCGTCCTCTTTCATTGGGTCAGGTTCTATGAATGGAAGGTCGCCCATGGTATCAGTTATCAGTTTTCGAAGAAAGGAAGGCAGAGTTGCGGAAAGAAACAGGAATTTTGCGCCCCATTGGCTTATTAATCTTGTCGATCCCAGAGTGAGCCCGACCACTCTTGGGTCGTAAGCATGAATTTCATCAACGATAAAGCATGCATTAGGAAATTCAGCAAGCATGTATTCCCAACCTTTTCCTCTCAAGGTTTGACGGAGTATTTGATGCGCTGTGCAGACTCTTATGGGGAAGTAGATCTCTCGCCCAAGTCCAGAAAATACCGCTGCTATCTCCTGCTTATCAAGACGAGAAGAAAGATTTTCATCGGACTCCAGCATGCTATAGAGAGCTGCGGTTGCTCGATGATGAACTAGACCTACGTTTTCACCAAAAATCACTTTCAATCTTCTGTACATTGCGTTAATGCTCGCTGTATACGGTAGAATATAAAATAACCTACCGCGAGGCTTTTGATTCCTTTTTGCCCACAGTAAGGCAGCTTCGGTTTTGCCAGATCCAGTCGGTGCTCGCAGAATTGCTGAACCATCAACATTGCCTGTGTATTCTTGGAAATGTCTTGGGCTTTGTTCTGATTTATAAATGTGAAAATCGCGAAGATTTGGGACTTTCGGCGGCATTTTCCTCACGCTTCCAAGGTGATCAGAGGTTATCACAAGGCCTCGGATCAATGATGCATGAAATCGATTCTCAAATGAGACGCACTTTCGTTGTCCCCTCTGCCCTGATCCTCTTTCAAGCCAAGATGGATGTAAAGATAACGATCTCAGCTCGCATCTATCAGGCGAAATCTTACCTATGATGCCGCTGATGTAATCACATATCTTCTCCCAATCTTCCTGAAACAGTGGGCAATTCTCTTTCCACTCTTTTGCCATCTCTTTCCATACAGCAGTTTCTTCATCAATTGGGATCTGCTCGTACGGCAGACCTCCAAAAATCTCTGTTATGCCATCCGTTGGAATACTCTTATGATGTGTTAGTATGGCAAAAACTGCCATCTCTGAGATCCCTTCGATTCCAGACGCAAATGCTGCAGATATTATTTCGTGCCTTTTTCCCTGCCAATTTTGCTGCTTACCAAGTAGGACTTCTTGGAACCCTTTGGCAGCTTTGCCAACGTCATGAAGTGCCACAGCAAGAAGAACCTCTTGGCTTAGATGCATTTTTTCTTTTTCTGGAAGTGGTAACGAGTCAATAAGACTTTGTGTTGCTCTCAGACACTCAATTGTATGTTCTGAAAGCGTTTCCCCGGAACTCTTCGCCAGAATTCTACTCATTGCTCTGTCAGCCATTTGTGCAGGTAGATGACATGATTCTCCTGTTCTGCATCGGAAGAATGATAAAGATTCTCGCCCTCAACTTCAAAGCGTTTATCCCCTATGGGATTCATTGCTTGATAAATTCCCATAGGGCCAATTTCTCTTGAATAGCTCATTTTTGAATTATCAATCCATTCGGGTAATCTTACAATCAAACCAGGAATCTTCATGTGAACTTTTGGGAGTAGAGTAGGACCCAATCCTCCACTTTTTACGGATTGGAGCGTTACTTCCCTTACGAAGACGATCCATGCTATATCTTGAGAGCGCCCAAGGCAAGGAGTGGCTGCAGGTTTTTCGAAAGCACTCTTTAGAGCAATGTCTGTAATATAAAGATCCAATGTTGGATGCCAATAAACCTGTCTGAATCCTATTCCCTGATGAATTTCTTCTAAACATACAATGGTGCCTTCATGAGTGGCTTGCATGTGTGGGCGAAAATCTTTTGGTGCTTTCTCATCTCTGAAAGGCTTTAGTATGCCGTTTTTCAAGGCTAAGCGATCTTTTCGCTCCAACTCTTGATAACGGGACTTGCATTTGAATTCAAAGCCAATCCTTATCTCTTCTGATTTGACAATGCGCCCAGCGCAAGCACTAATAACACCTAAAAGAGTGCTGTAGGAAGGCATGGGCAAGCTTATCTGTGTGCCGCTGATCGTAAGCGGAAGTCGAAATGATGCGGTCAATCCTTCCAATTGAACATGCAGGGCTGGGATTGTACTCACGGCAGGCTTTCCCCAATTTTTCGAGCTGCTTCAATCGGGGTGAGAACCTCTACAACTATCTCTTGGCCATTCTGTTGCGCACTTGCGTCCTTCTTTGCTATGGTTCTGACGCCCTTATTCTGCTGAATCCTGTAGGTTCCTGCAAGGTCTTTAACTTCGTTTTCATTTTTCACATAACCAGACCTGATTCCGACAAACACTGGAGTAGCTATACGGTCTGCATAATCTTTGATAATCTCTTTGAATGTTTCAGTCTTCAAGATTGGCCCTTCTTGGTCTTCTTTGAAGATATGGTTAAAGATAGGATTTCCACAAGTCAAACCTGCGACGATCAGCACTTTAGGAGAAACATCTGTCCCGAATTGAGCTTGCTTTGCGCCTCCTCGTAGCATAGCAAGGGCTGTGAACAAGGCGGATGCTCGTTCTTTGCGGTTGAGCTTGACCTTCTCAGTAATTCTGTAGATTCTGCCTATTTTGCCATTATCAGTCAACATCTTGTAAGGTTCCTCATTAGTAATATCTTTGATTTTCTCTTCCTTGAGAAAACCTCTTACTTTATCTTCTTCTAACTCTATTCTGTCGCCCAGATTCCAGTAGACTCCAAGTCGACTATAGTTCAGGCAGAAGATCCCTTGAAGATGTGCATTATAGAAGCGTGTGGTGTAGGGAAGCGGACTGCACGGGTTCTCTATGAAAGTAATCACTTTCCCATTGGCATGTTCTGAGAGAAGCCCTCTTAAGCCATCAAGATCCCCTTTGTCCACAAATGATCTTGCTTTATCGGCAAGATCGCTATTGATTTCCTTCAGTTTTTCCCAAGTGCTCTTCTTTTTATTTGAGGTTTTACCCATAACCATAAGAAATCTCTCTATTTCTGCTTCTGCAAGTTTGACGGAATCATACTTCGTCAAATGAACAAAGCCTTCATCCTGTCCCCTCCACCATGTAGAGCGAAGTGAGATCAAGAGGGAAGCTAGGAAAGGAGAAGCGCGTATTATTGACTTTGTTCGTCCCTTTGTCGTTTCCTCCTCCTGCTCGGATGTCTCATCCTCGGTTGAAGCCCTCTGCCCTTGGCCTTTTTCTGCACGCATGTAGCCAAAAATGTCATCTTCGATAAAATCAACAGGATTCAATTCTGCTGCAATTTTGCTTACGTTACCTTTTGGATTCCAGCCTATGGCTTTGAGTTCACTGGGAGGCCATCCTGTTTCCTCAATCAGGGTATTCCTAAGCCATCGTTTCCATGCTTGAGATGAAATATATGGCACCTCATTCTTGCCATCCCTAAAAGTCTTAGGAATGGTAACATTTTGATCCTCGCCCTCACCTAAACCTGCGCCATTCAAGAAACCGGCATCAACTTGAATCAGGAATGTTCCTGCAACGTGGGTTGGTTTCTTATCACTCATTTTGTTGTCTCCTGTCCTTCTTGTTTGAATCGTTTCATCTTAAAAAGATTTACAAGAGCCAAGTGAAGTTGAAACAGTCTCTCTGTTTTAATGTTTTGACCTTTATCATCAACCAAAAACTCTCCCCATTCTTCTTCAGTAAGAGGCTTGGTTTCATCAGATATTCTCTTGATCAATTTTTCCTCAAACCAAAATTCACCGATTTCTTTTCGACGAAGACGAAGTAATACATCGCGATGAAAACCTTGAAGCCCTCTGCGATCCACATAGTCAGTAAACGTTGCTTCTATTAAGGTCTTCATCTGTTCTGGCAATCTGTCAGTTGACTCGTCTTCAGTCATCTTCAAAATAGCTGGTCTTTTGCCTTCATGAGTCCATTGTGACCATAAAAGGCGCATCTGAAAAAGCAATTCTGAAACGAAAAGCTTCCCATCGTCCAGTTTACAGAGTTCAGTCCAATTCTCATAAGTGAAGCCATCTTCCGTTTCTGCAAGCTGAATAAATTGATCCATAAGCCAGCGAGCGTCTATTCGACGGCCAAATTGTGCTAGAACTTTTGCTTGGAACCAATCTTTCCCTCTTTTGTTTAGATAATAATTGTAAATCTGCCCAGCACAATAGAGCAAATACTGGCAGGGGGCTTTCCTCTCTAGATTTTCTGCCTCTATTGCCATAAAATCTTCGTCAGAGTGGTGAAGATAGAAACGAATAATATTCCATCCATCCCACTCTACCGTGATCCCTCGTCCTTCTTTCACAGGAAAGAGGTCGAGATATTCATCGAGCGTGAATTGGCCTTCTTCAGCCATCCTAACTATAATTGCCCTAAACTGATTTCGAATACTTGTTTCACTGAATGCCTCTCGTCGTTGGATGCGTTTGAGTTCTTTTTCATTGATCTTTTTGGATGCGGCACTCGCTAGTTTATGTGCGGTGTGCAAAGCTTTTGTCGAATGGTTGCGAATGTATGTTTGATAAAGAGCATACAGTTTAGACGAGGCACCTTTCCTCTTACCTTCGGGATAAAGACCAGTATAGTCACGTCGATCTAGAATGCATTGAAACAAGGAGTACTGCGGTTTCTTGCTTTCAGTTACTAAAAGATTCATAATATCACTACGCAGTCCTTCTCTTGCTGCTTTTGCCAAGAACCGCAATGCAGGATCAGGGATTTCTTCGACTGCGCAATCTGGTGATGTGCCTGAATTAGTGAAGCGCCACACATAGAGTGCTTCTGGAAAATCCTGATGAGCTCCCCTCTGGAGCCGCTCGAACAAAGCCAAAAGCCTTTCTACGAAGGCGCGACTTCCTTCTTTTGCGCCTAAAGTCTCATAATCTCCAGAGTCAATTCGCCCTCTGTTCACATCTACAATGTCGCGAATAAGCTCGTACCAGAATTTTTGAGAGGTCGACTGGAAGACCGCCAGTCTTCCGTTCAACAGAATCAACCCTAATGGAAGATAATGAACTGCGAAAAGGCATCTGGGACAAATGTGAGGCGGTTTTGAAGCTGCAGGAAGCGACTGTGCATCGCTACCTAAGCTGCCAGCCAAGGGAAACCAGTCCCTCCCAACCACCTTGTTCTCAGGCGCCTTCTTATTACTGGCTTCAACAGCCTTTTTGCAGATTTGTGCAAAATCAAAACTTGATGGGGTGCCACAAGCCCAGCATCTCTCACCATTTCCCGACTCATGTATCGCAGAGAGTAGTCCTTCAAGCGTGTCTTTGTAGACTGCTTTATTTACATCAGATGGTCCGACACCTTTTTTGAACCCATATGAATACTGGTAAAGCGGATTATTTGTTCCGAATATTTGCGTGAAAGATTTGAGTCTCGAGTTCCATCTTGTTAGTTGATCTCCATTTCCATGTACTTTATACAAGTTGGGCAGTGCGAGATCATCTATTTCATCCAGTCCAGCTAAAGATGCAATGACACCCAACCCCGTATCCACAAAAGGATTTCCTGATAATTCTATTTTGTTTTCAGTCAACAATCTTGGTTCCTTCTACTTCCTCACTATTGCGACAAGACTGTACACTTGGTTTTTCTCTTCAGAAGACTTAACTTTTTCGAATTCTGCATGACTGCTGTATCGTCTTATATCAATGCTTCCGTATCGCTCAAAATTCTATTCAAGATTGTTTGCATGTTTGTTTGTGTCCGCATCCGCCAGTGCATTTTTCTTTGGCTACTCGTATTGGTGGCAGTTCCTCTTCCTTTATGATTCTTTTGATGTGCCCCAACACGCGTTTAACATAACTCTTCATAGTTGGCGTGATCTCCAACTGTAAAATCAGTGTTTCTGGAATATAATTCACAAAGCCTCGTCTAACTAATGTCCCAAAATTATCTTCAATGAGCAGTGCATACCCGACCAGCTGATATTTATGTTGCATATGAATTCTGCTTTTATCAGAGTTCATGATTTTGTACTCAACGGGAACGTATTCCCCAGTTACTGTCTTGATGATGCAATCCACACTGCCCCGCAATCCTAACATACTTGAACTAAGCGAAGAGAACAGCAACTTCTCGGCGCCCACAAACTCAAGAGAATAATAAATGGCGTCTTTTCTCCTCAATTCCTTCTTCACATAATCCTCATGCAACTCTTTACTATCCTCCTGCTGAGATCCAAAAACAGGCGTTGCATGCAAAACCCTATCAAAATAAACTATCCTTGGACAGTAAACATACTGCTTAATATCTGTGACAGAGACAAAATCCTCAGCAATATCTGACACAGGCAGCTTCTGCTTGCTTTTTAGCCACCTGTCTTCTCTTGACGCTTTGGTTTTCTTCATCTTGTTCCTCCAAGTAGAAGCCGACTAGAAATACGCGATCTTGTCTTTCTCTTCCTTAAGCTCGTACCTCTTAGGCTTGCCCACTTCTCTTCTTCCTTTGAAACAAGTGTCACAGACAGGATACAACTGCACGTTCTCAATCAATTCCTTAATCAAATTCTTCAAGTCAACAATCAGACTATTCAACTCATCCCGGCGCAGACTACCAATAAAGGCGCTGTACTGAATCCGCTGCAACCCATAATCCTTCAACGTCTCAGCAACCAAAGCACGCAAATTGTCATCAGTAATATCATAAATCACAACATAACGCATGAACCATCACCTTGCGACTGAATGATAAAAAATAATTCTTTTTTCCACAATTTTCACCAACCTAAGCAGAAAGGCACATAATCAGCTTCTCTCAACAGAAACCGCACCACGCGCCTAGCCTGATGATAAACAAAACTCTTAACGGAACCCCTTTGACCATCAAACATCACCTCAGAATCCAAACGCTCCTGAAAACTAGAAATCAAAATCTTAATCACATCTTTACTCAACACTCGACCCTCCTCAACCGCCCCACTAGCCAAAATCTCGCTTGGCTTTATGACGCCTTTTGTGACGAGACCAGTCAGAGTCCTGTCCACAACCTGCTGACGAAACTCCTCCATCATGTCAAGAACCAAAGAAGGCTTCCCAGGCCTATCAGCATGCAAAAACCCAGCGTAAAAATCCAAACCAGCATAACTCACAGCCTTCCAAACCTCAGGAAACAAAATCGTCTGATAACCAAAATTCAACATCGCATTAAACGGATCACGAGCGCCCCGAGTTTCCCTTCCCTTGAAATTCAGTTCCACAGGCAAAACATGGCGAATCGACTCCCAATAGAACCTTGCGCCCTCAGCCTCTAAGTTCATCAACTGCTGACGCTTCTCATCAATATTCAATCCCTGCTCAGCGTTAATTCTCTCGTTTATGGCATCGATACACTTGCCACATTCGTAAATCTTCTCAGCAACATTCGGGTCAGTCTGCCTCCTGTTCTTCGCCATCAGCTTCAAAAGGTTAGCTTGATTCACTAATTTACCAGCAATAAACATCTTGGCCAAAATGAAGCCTCGCTCGTCATTATAGGCAATAAACTGTTCTCGCCTTGCTCTAACAGACCCAGTCATTGAAGACGGCATCAAAACAGCGTAAGGCCAACCACCATAACGAGCAAAAACAACCTGAATATTATTCTGAACCGCCAGGTCCAAAGCACTGGCTGAAAAAGCAACCCCGGAAGAACAACAGATTATTGAATCAACATCATCCGCCACAACTTCCTTTGACTCACCAGCTTTCTTCACAACAAAACGATTTCTTTTCCGCCCCAAAAAGATGCCGAAGTCATCTAAGAAGATTTTCAAAGGAGAATCCTCTGTCCAACCTGACTATCCGTAGCAAGTGCTGTAATACATGCAGTGCTCTTTGCATTGCGAACGCTCAGGCTTGCCAGGATCTCTCCTCTCAGCCACAATCTCCAGCTTCTTGTCCCTCTCCTCAATCCACCACTGCCGCAACTCATCATTCGCAAAAAACAAATCCTTCTTGACCAAAACTTTCCCGTTCTCAACGTTCAGATAGACAATGCAGCACACATCCACAGGCACCTCATGAACACTCTCGAATACCAAAGCATAACCCACAGGAGATAACCTATGCCACTCTTCTGGCTCGCTGGAGATTTTCAAATCAAACATGATCGCCCTAAGATAATCGTAGCAGTCCAAGCTAAGTATTCCACTTAGACCAAGGAGTTCACCAGAAATCTTGTGCTCAATCAAAAAAGGAACAGCAGAAGCCATCAAATCTAGCTCTGAAGCATGAGGCTGCCTACTCGAAACCTCAGCCAACCTTGCCTCACACACCTTCTGCATGAACTCCCACACTTTCTGTGCAGGCTCCTTCACGTTTTCAGGTTTCTCAGGAATCTCCGACCAGCGAACAGCATTCCACCAAGCATCAAAATCCAGACCTCGACGCTGAAGAAACGCCTGCAAACTGTCGCTAACTACGCCATGAAGAACCTTACCTAAAGCCACTTTAGGTCCAATAACAGGATACACTTTCTCAACATGCCGCAAAAATATGTCTCTGTTGGATGGACAATACTTAGAGCTGACAGCGTACATCGGAAGCTTAACACTGTCGTGATAAGGCTTCAAAGGAGGCTGATACCAACTCCACCCTCGCAGTTCTTTGCTTACTCCAACCTCACGTGCAGTAGGCAAGAGCTGATGGAGCAAGTACTTATGCTCAATATCAGACAGAAAATACAATGTGGTCAACCATCAAAACGACTTCGACCGATTATCTTTATAAACTGAATTACATTCCAATAATAATCGAAAGTACATATCTGAAAGCAAACTAGCTCTGTCCTGAATTGGTGAAAAACGCCAAAAATCGGGTCGGAGTCAAGGAAAAATCCCAGCAAAGGGGAATTGAAAGTTTTATTTGACGCTGAATTTACAGCTTTTGCATTAGGGA
>Ga0315310_10003001_pt1 | contig 10524 bp, 17 predicted proteins | sample TDP5_MG_FD_203630 | JGI IMG/M metagenome (GOLD analysis project Ga0315310, IMG submission 203630) | Freshwater sediment microbial communities from Lake Towuti, South Sulawesi, Indonesia - TDP5 | ecosystem: Environmental > Aquatic > Freshwater > Lake > Sediment | place: Indonesia: South Sulawesi...
ATGCTGCAAAACGTAAAAATAGATGAATCAACAAAGATAAGAGACCCAAGATTCTATTGCTCAGCATGCTACTATGCGGTAATACAGAAGAACAAGCAATTAAGAATCAGATTAGAGACACTCCAGAGACTCGAACCAAGATAAATATCATAATAATAATAATAATATAGAGTATAATAATAAGGAGCAGGAACATGATACTAGACGCAACAGCAGGAAACAGAACAATGTGGCAAATAAAACAGGTGGATGGCATAATCTATTTGGACATGGAGCGCAAACTAAAAAACAAACCAACAATATTCGCAGATAACACAAATACACCATTCCCTGCCGAACTCTTTGATACAATACTATACGACCCACCGCACAACTGGGGCGGCGGAGACGAGCCTAACCCAATCTATCCAAGTGAAATCAAAAAGTGGAAGCAGGAACACCAGCCATTTGCATTCACATACTACGGCTGGGATAAATACAAAACAAGAATAGGCTTAATAAGGCATGTATATCAAGCGCAAAAAGAGTTTCACCGCATACTAAAACCCGATGGTCTGCTGTGGTTCAAATGGAATGAAATGCGCATACCACTCGACCGCATACTTGCATGCTTTGACAGATGGCTAGAATTAATTAGACTAAGAGTAGACGACCCATCGCATACAGCCGGCGCACAACAAACATTCTGGGTGTTATTCAGCAAAAAAATAGAGGAAACTCAGCAGCAACAGCTAACTCAATTTGTAAGCTAAAACCAGAGTCTTCATCCTTTGTTCTAAGGCTGAGAGCGCAAGTACAGCTTCACCAATAGCCTCCTCTGGTGCCCTCTCTGCCTTCAACTTCTCAATCCCAGCCTTTTTATCCTTGATTTGAAGCTCAAGCGTAACAATTTCATCTGGTATTTCAGCGTATTTCTCGCCCCTCGCCTTTTTCCCCTGCTCAATTATCTTACGCATCTCCCAATATCCTTCAGGGTCTCCTCTAGCAACCACAGCATTGATATACAGCAGATACATGGCCTCACTTGCATCATAACCTATCCCCTGTAACAACTCAGAACCCTGCGCAGGCGAAAGAACACCAATCTTGACTCCTTTAATAATCTCCGCCTTAGTCAAATCCTTCTCAGTCTTAGTTCTCTCAGGCTGCTCAGCCTTAACAATAGTCATAGCAATCTCATTAGCCCTATCAATTGGCAACCCTAACCTCACAAATTCGTTAACCATTACTGTAGCTGTTATCCATCCCTTGCTGTACATAGCCCTAATATCTGGCAGGTTCAAGTTAATAATTGTCCAAAGCGTCAACAGCACGGCATGATAGGGTTCATAGTTGAGGCTGAGATAAAACTCAAACAAAGCCTTAGCTGGACTCCGCGCACCTTCAGCTTGAAAGATTGCAGTTAAAGACTTCTCCGCTTCTAACTCTGGTATCCCCAATAATCTGAAGTCATAAAGGCGGGTAGCCTCAGTAACAGACAACTTGCGCGGCAACCTTTCCGCATCAACCTCAGCAACAATACTCTGCCCAAGAATCTCCGCCTCTTCCTTTCTATACTTCAAGGCGATGAGTAAACCCGGCACTTGCTCAGCTTCTATCTTACCCGCTTTATAAAGGTCTCTTACCTGCGAAATGGATAATTCTCTGTATGTAGGCGCGGCCTCTTTAATCCGCTTTTGCTCCATCTCCCATTTGCTTCGTCTAATAGATAAGTCTATACGCTCAGTAGTCCAATTTAAAGAAGCCAAATTCTTACGTGTGACATCCTCAGTTATCAACCCATTTTCAAAAGCCCATAATGCCTCTGTTCCCGTAACTGTTCTGTACTCTAACTCTTTAGGCGGCTCTTTAGTCCTATCCATCTCAAGTTTAGCGCGCTCAACCCACAGCTCAAGAGCCGGCCTATTAGTGCCCAAGCGTTCAAGATTATCCCTAAAAGTCTCTTCGTCCTCTTTACCTAAAGCAAACAAATGCATGTGCTCTCTGCGCACAGCCTCTCGCTCAGCCTCAGTTCTGTATGCAATCATTGACTTAGCAGCCTTCAATGCATCCCCTTCACTTAATCCACCCCTGCGCCTATAAGTCATAATGTCATCAAACGTATATTCGCCAACATCATAACCATAGCCCAATTCACGTATGCTTGGCGGCACAAAAGCAACATTATAGATGTCTTCACGCCACTGCGGGTGCACATCAGCTATCCTTAAAGCCTCAAGAAAGTCATCCTTGCTCCAATAACCCCAATGCAGATTAGCATACGCCTGAGTCAGAGGAATAGGCACCCAATGCATAGTCCAATAACGGTCAGCCCAATCTTTACTAAAACCCTTCATAGCCATGTACTTAGCAAAAACCTCTGGAGCAGGCGTAACATACTTAGGGTCAAAAGCCTCACGCACAACCATAGTAACCAAATCAGAGGCCGGGGGAATCAACTCCATTAGCTTCTTAAGCGCCTCAATAGTCTCTGGTTTAGCGCCCGTCCGCTGCATCCAAAGCGTAAATGTCTTATCATCAATAACGCCACGCCAGAAAAGCTCAGCCTGTTGTGCAAATGCTGGATACTCATAGTTCTGCTCTTCCCATACAGAAGCCCAAGGTTGACTTAACCCAGATTCAGCCATAGCCTCATAATACTGCTCAAGTGGCAGAATGCCCTTAGCACGAGCAATTGCAAGACGATATGTCTCTGGCAGGAAAGGCGTAAGCTTCTTTAAGTAGTATCTGCGCAATGCTGGGTATGCACCCTCACTAAACTCAGCAGTCCTAGTCGCAAGAGCAATTTGCTTATCATCCATAACCGATGGAAGACCAGCCAAACCTTGCAAGCTGAAATCAACCTGCCCAAGACTACCAGCTTCAATAGTCAAATGGCTAAGAGCCATAGTCAAAAGACCTGGCTCAACAGCATTAACATAACCCCAAGCAGCTTTATAGGCTTCATCTGGTGTGATTGGGCTCTTACCAGTAAACGCTTTGCCAGGAGACGGCTTCCCAGCCCTGTACTCGAAAGTTGTCTTTTGCGCCTCAGCCAGAATCCTGTTCTTGTCAATAGCATCAAGCGCAGGCTTTAAAATCTTGCCAATAGAATCCCCAAGCGGGGTTACAAAGAAGTCAACAATCCACTCTAAGATGCCATTAGGATTCTTACTTTTCTTTTTGCTTTTGCTCACGTTCCCTCACATACTCCTCATACGTTGAATGGGCCTCATAAAAAGCTTTAGCCCAACTGTCAAGTACACCCTTAGCATAATCCCAGACCAACTTAGGTATTGTTGCAACAGCATCACCTATAATCTTACCCCACCAATCTGTATCAATCAGCAGAAACGGCTCCCAGAAACTAACAGCTGGCAGCAAAGTGATGTCCCATGGCGGGACTACAATACCAACGCCAAGCAGTGAAATGTTCAAGAATTGCCCGCGTGTAATCTTAACCTCATTCAACCTAAGTCCAGGGAACCACAGTTGCACCATTACTCAAACGCAGCCGCTAATAGTCTAAGGTGATGAAGAGCGGTACTTGCCAAGCCAACCCGCGCAGCCTTCACATCAGCCTCCACTTTAGGTTCAGCCATGATTTGCTCCATTAAATCTGGGATGTCTGCTTTAATCATCTGCTCCAAAATGTCTTTTGCGCTTCGCTTCTTTTCTTTACTCAAACTCACTCACCTGACGTATAAATAGAGAGGAAGATGGATATAAAGTTTCGGAGCTGTATGAAGCCCAGAGGAGATAGGAGACAAATAGGCTGGTGCGGTGATGGAGGGATACCGCTCCACACAGCTATTCCGCTTTACTCCTTCCTCTTCGCCAATTCTGAGCCTACGCTAACACCTGCAAGTGCTGATATTGCTGCTACACAAGCCATAAGCACTGAGCCATCACCGTATAAGGCTAACTGAATAGCGCCAAGCGCTGTTATACACCCCATTGCAAACATCTCCTTCGTATTCTCACCTCCTTAACCAATCCAAACTAAACCGTCGCCTGCCATCAGTATAGCGGGTGGAGGCGGTGCCTCTCCTCCAATTCCGCTGTTACCGCTACTTGTGTGGTTATGATTTGTTGTCCCAGATGAACCGCTGTAGCTGTGAGTGTGGCTGTAATTTAAGGCGCAGACATTTGTTTCTATAGTCCCTGTGACTGCATGGATATGGCTGTCGCCTATATTCAATGTCACAAAGAATGGATGAACATGCGCCTCTGGTGTGCCCGCTGGGTCTGCATATCCAGTGTTGAAGGCTGGATAGGTATGGGTATGAACCGCTCCCCCACTGCCTATTGTTGGAGTTCCTAACCCATGTGTGTGGGCGCCAACCTCTTCACAGTTTGCACAACCTGCTGATGAGTTGTAGCCTCCTATATTGTGAGCGTGGCTTCCACCACCATTCTGGATAACAGCGGTGCATGCGTGAACATGCTCCCACCAATTTGGGCTGCCTAAGTTTGATGCTGCAAAGCTAACTACAACGTTGTGTGTGTGCGCGTTTGCACCAGCCAAATTTGGATAACCAACATGAGTGTGGAGAGGATAACCTGTCCTACATCTTGCTGCTAAAGTTGTAACAGCGTGAAGGTGAGCAGTAGATGAGCTTGAAACCGTTGCGTCAGGGTGAGTGTGACTCTTATGCCTCTTCATCTTCATTAACACTCTCCTTAAGGGGTAATGTTCAAGTTAACACTCAGAGTGGCTTCTGCTGGAAGTTTCTGCTTGACATTGGTTTCAATCCATTGAATAATCGCAGCTATTGTAGTAGCATCAAGCGTTGCCACTGTTTTAGCCATTACCATTGTTACAGTTATCATTGCCATCATCTCACCCCCTTTGTCACTCCTGCACATACCCTACATCATAAGGCATATTTGTCTCTGCTACGCTGGAGAAAAGATACAGCCCATCACCACTATTGCCTATTCTTGGCTGAACAAAAGTCTCATGGATTAACCCCAGTTTATTTACGGTGCAGAATCGCTTAGTTGTTGACGTTGTTGATGTGCCGAAGTAGAAGTAGTGCAATCCATCAACTGCGCCATGAAAACCAGCATCATAAACCTTAATCTTCTTACCTCCAGAACCTGCTATTATCTGAACACCTGCATTATTAGGCGAAGCAACCCCGCCTAGGCTGGTTAAGTCTTCCCGCTCAGGCTTAACAACCATTAAAGTGCGTGTCGTCTGAGTAACTGGATGCGGGTTAAGTAATGTTGCAAGTGATACAGGATGCGGATTCAGTAGATTATCAACAGTAACCTTATCTGCCGCAATAAGGGCTCGTATATCAACCTTACCGCCTGTTAATGGCGAAGAAATTGAGATAGGATGCGGGTTAAGCAAATTAGCAATAACCCAATCACCACCTTGCAACGCAGTAGTAATATCATCAGCCGTCAAAAGACCTCTGGTAACACTTACACCGCCGCCGCCACGGGTGATTATTTGCTGTGGCTTTTCATCACTTTTATGCGCAGTTTCTTTAGCGGCCTCTGGTTTCTTTTCCTCTTCCTTCGGCTTTGGTGGTCTAAACATGGCCTCGATGCTCCGCTTCCATTGGTAACCATGCAATATGATAGCCTAGATTAATAAGTTTGCGCCACATATACAAACATTCGCAACCCTTACTTTTGCCTATACTTTCCCACGTATAAGTTGCAAGCATAAGCTCTCTGCGCATGATTGACGTGCCAAACGCTGGATGACCCTGAGGTTTGTTATGGTAATCCAATGCACAAGCACCAACATATCTATCAACCTGCAAAATAGATACAGCTCCCTGCACGTAATTAACAGGTGTCAATGTATCAGCATCTAAATTAAACACAAACTCAGTCTGAGCCTTCCCAGCCAATGCCCTTCTTGCCTCTGCCAAAGTGCCCTTTTCACACGTGAGTACACCTGAGATAACATCTGGATAAGCATTGCGCATATCCTGCACTCTCCTCAGAACATTAGACAGGTATGGCTCAGGCACTTTGACAGGTATAAGTACAGTAAGCATAAATATCACTCAAAATAGTACAGCACGAATACCGTTACTTTAGCTGGGCAACTTGCACCAACAACCGTTACCCTCAATGTATCCGTTGCACCATCACCAACATCTTGGTCTGGCACCCAACATGGAAACGCCAAGACTAATGGTCTATTAGCAGCAATAAAGACCTCATCGAGAACAAAAGCCCATAATCCGCTTTGCAATGTTTCAATCTGTAAATATCCGCCATCAACATCCGTGGATGCTATTATTCCAATTAAACCAATCTTCTGGCCTGCTGGAGCTTGGTCGCAAGTAACTACCACACTTGCTGTGCCCTTAGCATACTTATGCTTCTTATCAACCCATTCAGCCTTGGAATAATAAAGCCCACTAACAGGCCCCACTTCAACATTAACAGCCACTGGGAATGTGCCATCTGGGTAATCAACCACGCTTCTTGCTCCCCCTAGCTGCACCATAGAGTGCTTGTTCCCATAATTCAGCAAGCCTTATTATAGCTGCTTCCGCTGGGGTGTATCTCTCTGGCAGTTCTATTTTAAACGCAACAGCAATAGTATGCGGATAGGTTCCTTCATTCCACCCCCGCAAATAGATTTTTCTTGTTGCAGGCAACAGCTCATATCTATCGCTTATCGTCAATGTGTACCCGTCGAAAGCATAAGTTTCCTCTGGGTTAGTTGGGAATATTTGATGCAGCGACTCATCAATGTGCACGTGGCATCTTCGGTCTGTGCCATAGCGAAAGGCTAATACAACATCTGTGAGTATGCCCCATGGGCAGGGCATCTCCAGCTCTTCTTCTGCTTCTTTAGAACCGCCCGCAGTAAATGTTTTCTCGTAACTATAATGTGGCAAACCTGCGCCTAATCCCCATCAACTTGAACACGCACATCTTGCGTATCAGCGTCCGCAACTATAAACAACTCAGCTGTTGTGGTGTCAACTTTGTATGTCCCAGTAGTAACAACTTTTATGCCATCAGCTGTGCCTTGGTTTTGTGCACTTAAAATGTATATGTTTCCAGAGCCTAGATTTTGTACAAAAACGCATACTCTGTTTGGGTTTTCTGCAACAAGCTGCCTAACCTTAGTTCCCACTGGCAACGCAAATATGCGTGTATGACTTCCTCTTAACACTTGACTCATGCCTTTATTCACACTCCTGCTCAAACATAAAAAAAGGGGAGATGGTTGGCTTTAATTGAAGCGTTTAAGCGTATTCAGCTGGGCCTTGTCCGATTGGTTTTTCTAGTATCATGCGGTGTGTGCAGTCTTTTTTGTAGCCGTAGAACTCAATTTCGACTGGCTTGTAGCGGTCTAAGTCCAGGTATTCGTCTTCAATGTCTTCAACGTAGAATGGGATTGCGAATGTGGTGAAGATTCCGTACCCTTTTGCTAGCGCCTGATACCATGTAGCTGTGCCTACGTTCTTTAGCGCTTGGTATCGGTCTTGAGAGTCGTCAAATGCTGGTGGGTACACTGTTGCATCTGCGGTGTGTATTGACCCTACTGCTATGCTTGTGATGTATCCCCATATGAAGTCTGTGTACCGTGTTGTGCTTGGGTATGGTTTGAGTGGCGCTATCGCTGGCCCTATGCCTTTCAGCAAGTGCTCGTCTCGCATTAGGTCTTTTATTCTGTGGTCTCTGATTGTCAGGGCGCGGTCTTTGAACCACAACTTCCAGTTGAAGCTGTCGCTGAGTACGTTTGTTACGGGCGCTGCTGTTGTGGCGGTTAAGTCTGGGTCTATCTGTATCATTAACTCTCGCAGGCGGCCTGTTGTTGGCAACTTGGGGCGGATGTAGTCTGCGTCTGCGTCTGGCTTTGCCTTTTCGTATTCCCATTGTTTTAGGAATTTGGCGTATGCTGCTGCGCTGTCTTCTATTGTGCATAGTCGTGTTTCCATGCTTAGGCTTGTGAAGTATGTTGAGCTGAAGTCGTTGGTTACTTGCACTTCTACTTTGTCCCATTTGCTTAGGTCTAGTGCATAGTGGCTGTCGTGGTATCTGCGCCCAAAGAAGATTGGTATGTTTTGCCATTGTGTCTTTAGCCCATATTCGTTGTGTGTAAATGGTGGTAGTCTGCCCATTTTTCTGAAGGCCTTAGCTATGGCTTCTTCGCCTGTTAGGCTGTATAGAGTCTTATCGTTGTTTCCTATGACTTCAATTTTTGTGATATGGTGCCATGCGTTGCATGGTGCGTCGCTTGCAACCCCTGTTTTGTTGACTAGACCAAATTGCAGTAGTATTGAGTCTAGGATGCCTGTCTCTGGCAATTCAACTGTATGCGTACTCGCTAAGGTTGAGCCTTTATCTTTTTGAAACCTCTGCTCCTTGAAGTACACTTATCTCATGCCTCCAAGGCGGGTTTAACTTTTACCCGCTGCTTTTCGCCACGTTTCAACCGTGGGCACAAGTCTGTTGTTTATGTTTGCTCTCCAGTCTAGCGTCTTAGGTGGCAAAGCTGTAACCTTTGATACAACTTGGTCGTACATTGGGCCCCATTCGGCCACATATTTGTCGAGTGCGCCTCTGATGCGGTCGCCAATGATGGGTGCTCCTTTGTCCTTGGCCGCTTTTCGCCATTCTTCATTTGTTACTTTTGCCACTTCTTTCTGTCTGTTCTTTCCCGCTATAGCCTTGCTCATTGCGTCTGCAAAGTTTTTCTCTGCTGTGTCTGATTTGGCTGGTGTTAACCAGTCTGCTTTGTCTACGCCTGCTGAGTATCTGGCTGGTATATATCCTATTGATGCTTCAAAGTTTGCTCGCGCTTCTTCCTTCGTCTTTAAGACCATGTTAATCTCTCCTCGTTTGAGCGACCTAGAATGGGCCGGAGGGGGGATAAAAGAGTTTAGAGCTGATTATCTGATTGTTTGACATCCACCACATCTGGAGCCGGGGCAGGTTTCTCTTCTTCTGCCGCCATTTCTGTTTCGCTTTTGCGTTCTGCTATTATTTGGAAGTCCATTATGCCGCTTAGCCTTGTTTTTACTACTTTGCGTTCCCAGTAATAGTCGCCTGTGTTTTGGTCGTATTCTTTTTCGTACACGCCTATTTCCAGCTCGTCTAGTGTCCAATGTGTGTCTAGGAGTATGCCTATCATTCTTCTATAGTTGCGCTGAGTTATTGCAACCATTTGACCCACCCGCGCCACATAATATTTTACTTCGCTTGGTGTCCAATTCCATATGTTTCGCCACATTTGGCATTCCTCTTTTATCTCTTTTACCTTCATCTTTCTCATATCTGGGTATTTGCCTTTTAGCAAAAATTGGTCTGCTGCACTCATGTAGGTCACTAGGAATACTGGATATGTCTTCAGACATATATGTCTTTCCTAGCCCGTATGAGATGTGGTAAACGTTTGATAGTCTGATAATCCTATCTTTTTCTGGTTGGCTTAAAGCTGGCTGCAGTGATAACTTTTGGGTGGGCGCCGGGAGAAATTGTATTTGCGTGCTACACTAACTTGTGTAGTTGTGTTGTACGGCTGAGGAGCAATGTTTATATACTACGGTGCTAAGGGGTGATTTGAGGACAAAAAGATGAGTGACACAAAACCAGAGTGTTTCAGCACACTTAAGCCGGCCGTAAGTTGTATAGATTGTAAGTGGGCCGTGCAGTGTATCGAAGATTATGAGAAGGTTTATCTCAAGTTGGAGGTGCGGCGATGAAACTATCTGATTTGCTTGACCAGATAAGGTATGAATATGGTGATGTTAGATTAAGCAGAGCAGCAGAATTGTTAAGAAAGACTCTTCAAGATTTTGAAATTGAGGTTAAGAAGGTAAACCAGAGGAATAACAAAAAGGGGGTGTGAATGTGGTTAAGTATCAGTTAACCGATGAGGGTCTTGATTTGTTCTGTGCTCTTGCAACACACTTAGAAGAAAGATTCATGCTTAAGGGTATGGACAAAGCGAGTAATTTCTTGCGCAAATACTACTTAGGTGAGGCGTATGAACAAGTCAGCTCGTAATTGGCTGATTCGTGAGTCTGCTGAAACGTATGATGACAACTGCGAGTATATACGTGCGTTATGGTCACGTGCCGTTATACGTGACGCTATGTCCAGGAGGTGATTACAGGTGCCAGATGTGAAGAAGATTACGAGGGAGGAGGCTGAGGATTTGCTGAAGAAACATCCCGCTCGGGTGAAGGGTCAGTGGGCTGAGTTAATCGAGGAAATCAAGAAAGATGGGATTCCACGTTATGTTAAGGGCGTGACAAGGGGTCAGGCGTGGGGTCTTGCGAGGGCTGCTAAGGCAGCAGGGATGAGCTATCGGGTCTTGGAGAAGGGTGAGACTATCCTCGTGATTCCGCCCAAGCCGAAGGGTAAGTAACCCATCCTGACGGGGTGCGACCGTTGGCTTGACGTTTGGCGTGTGTTTTTTTGTTGCACGCCAAAAACCACTTTTTTGTTTGGTGGCGGTCGGTTTGGCGGCGTTTCAAAGCCAGCATTTCTTTCGGTTGTTTTCGGCCAACTTTTCATTCGACGGGCTTGTGCTCTGCAAACTGTTTCCCC
>Ga0315310_10003004_pt1 | contig 10520 bp, 9 predicted proteins | sample TDP5_MG_FD_203630 | JGI IMG/M metagenome (GOLD analysis project Ga0315310, IMG submission 203630) | Freshwater sediment microbial communities from Lake Towuti, South Sulawesi, Indonesia - TDP5 | ecosystem: Environmental > Aquatic > Freshwater > Lake > Sediment | place: Indonesia: South Sulawesi...
GGAGTAGCTTATAAGAGTAATGTTTCAGATACCCGGGAATCCCCAGCTTTGGACGTTATGAGGCTTCTCAAAGAAAGAGGAGGAAAAGTCGTATATAACGACCCTTATGTACCTAAAGTAGAAGGACTAAAATCGATTCGCTTGACAAGGAGTTCTTTAAGAAATGCCGATTGTGTGGTAATTACTACTGCTCATAGTGACTATGACTATAAAGAGATTGTAGAGAATGCAAGACTAATTGTGGATTCCAGAAATGCAACCAAAGGGATAAAGAGTAAAAAGATAATAAAGCTGTAATAAGCAACAAAGGAAAAGGAGAAGAGGTTGTCATTATATTTAGTAACTGGCGGGGCTGGTTTTATTGGCTCAAATATTACTGAAGAACTGATTAAAAGAGGAGAGAAAGTCAGAATACTGGATAATTTCTCTACTGGTAAGAGAGAAAATATTGTTAAGTTTAAGGATGATATCGAGCTCATTGAAGGAGACCTCAGGGACTTGGAAATAGTCAAGAGAGCAATGGATGGAGTCGATTTTGTCCTCCATCAGGGAGCTCTGCCTTCTGTAGAAAGGTCGATAAAAGAGCCTCTCACCACTAATAAAGTTAACATTCTGGGAACGTTGAATGTGCTAATAGCAGCGAGCGAGGTGAAAGTTAAAAGAGTGGTTTATGCTTCTTCTTCTTCGGTTTATGGAGATACTCCAACCCGCCTGACCGTGGCTCGTGCCAGGCACGGGCAGGCCCTACCTAAAAAAGAAGGAATGAAAACCAATCCCCAGTCCCCATACGCTGTCACTAAGTTGATTGGAGAAGAGTATTGTCGGATATACTATTCCATTTACGGACTGGAGATAGTCTGTCTCCGTTACTTTAATGTTTTTGGTCCCAGGCAGGATCCCAGTTCGCAATATGCAGCAGTAATTCCCAAATTCATCACTCTCATGTTAAGAGGGAAGTCGCCACCTATCTATGGGGATGGAGAGCAGTCGAGAGACTTCACTTTTATAGATAATGTAGTAGAAGCAAATTTGAAAGCATGCAAAGCAAAAAGAGCGTCTGGAAGAGTGTTCAATATTGCTTGCGGTAAAAGCGTTACCATAAATGAATTGGTGCAGAGACTAAATAAGATTCTCCAAACCAGAATAAAACCTACTTATCAGAGTCCAAGGAAGGGTGATGTGAGGTATTCTTTGGCAGATATCTCTCAGGCTGAGAAAATTCTCCATTATTCACCTGAGATTGGGTTTGATGCTGGTATAGAGAAGACTGTTCAGTGGTTTAGAAATATTCCCCCTCACCCCGACCCTCTCCCTCAAGGGGAGAGGATAAAGGTGAGGGGCTTCTCGCCAGAGGGGAGAGGAAAATAGCTTGGGAGATCAACCCTAATAAATTCGGGGCAGTCAAGGAAATGAATATTAAATTAATAATTGGTATTGTAATAGTTGTCGCCCTCGCTATATTATACTTTTTGTTAAGAGTAATCTCGCGCTCAGCTTCCAGGAAAAGAAAGTATAGAGAAGTAGAAGATAAAATAAGGAAAGGGATAAAACCTCTCTCTAAAGAGATGGAAGGTGAGAGAAGGCATTTGGTTTCCGAATATGAGGAATGTATCGAGATGACTAAGGATAAGGATGTGAGAGCTTGGGGCAGGTGGCTTCTGGCTCAATTTTACCATAATAACCCCCATCGCAGGAAAGACTACCTTGAGAAAGCAATAGAGTGCTATGCAGAGATAGTTAAGGAGTTTTTGGACTACCCTTTTCACGAAGAGAGTTTATTTCGATTGGGAAATCTTCTCTTCTTTGAGAAATTCGAACATAGGAAAGTCTGCGATGTATATCAGAAATTGCTCAAAAGATACCCCCAATCTAAATGGGTGACCATTGCCAAAGAGAGAATTGAACTCATTAGAGATAATCTTACCTACCCCGAGGCATTAAATGATTATATTCTTGCGGAAAAATATTTTGAACAGGGCAAATATGAAAAGAGCATCCAGAATTTGCTCGATATCATTGGAAAATATCCCCAATCAGGCTTGGCCAGCGAGGCGTTATATTTTCTGGGGGACATATATCACTTTAAGCTCAAAGATTACGATAAAGCAATGGATGAATATCAGAATCTTATCCAGAAATTCCCCCAGAATAGATTTATAGCCAATGCCCAATTTAAGATTGGCGAGTGTTGTCGTAAACTGGAAATGTGGCCAGAGGCAATTGAAGCCTACAAGAAATTCATAAAAGATTATAGCCGATACGGCTATTCCGATTATGCCCAATTCTATATAGGGCAATGCTATGAGAAATTGAAGGATTGGAAAGAAGCAAAAAATGCTTACAGTTTAATTTTAACGGATTATCCTGAAAGCATATGGACTGACGTTGCGCGTAACAGGATTAAATATTTAGATAGATACCCAGGAGGTTGACTATGGCTATGGTTTCTTATGTACTGGCATTTTTCTTTGCTCTGGCTCTGGCGTATGCTTTGACTCCTCTATTCCAGAAAATAGCAGTTAAGTTTGAAATTCTCGACCAACCTGTCCCGAATATAAAAATTCACACCAAGCCAACTCCTTATTTAGGAGGTTTAGCCATCTGGTTAGCTTTTATTGTTACTCTTCTGGGAGTGAGGCTGTTCACCCATTTTCCCACAGGCACTCTGCGCAACCTCCGTGGAATCTTCTATGGAGGAACTTTGATAATGGTCTTAGGACTTATTGACGACATATGGAAGCTTGACTATAGGGTAAAATTTTTTGGACAGTTCATTGCTAGCCTTATCCTGATCATCTATAACATCAGAATAGAATTTATTTCCAATCTCCCCCTGTCAGTTTTTCTAACTATTTTCTGGGTAGTGGGCATAACTAATGCAATTAACATTATTGATATAATGGATGGTCTGGCTGCAGGAGTGGCAATTATTGCGGGTCTAGCTTTTTCCTTCATTGCTTTACCCACTGAAAAAATTTATGTCAACTTCGCTGCTTTGGCCCTGGCTGGGGGCTGTCTCGGTTTCTTAAGATATAACTGGCAACCAGCCAGGATATTTATGGGAGACTCTGGGAGCCTGTTTATCGGATTCATTCTGGCTGCCATCTCGTTGGGGGAAAGTTACACCACAATAAATAATATTGGACTTTTTGCTCCTTTTTTAGTTTTAGGTATTCCCATCTATGACACCTTATTGGTCATATTTTTCCGGATGCTTAAGGGGAAGTCTATATTTGCTGGAAGTCTTGACCATTTTGCCTTCAGGCTGGAGGCAATGGGATATGATAGGAAAAAGGTCGTTTTGATTAATTACTATCTTTCAGTAATCTTAGGGCTTACAGCATTTCTTATTACCATAGTTAAATTTGAACTTGCAGTCATTATATATGCAGCGATTATCACTTTTGCTATTCTTTCCGCGACTCGTTTGATTTATGTGAGGGTGGAGTGATGGCTGGAAAAGTCTTAATAATAGGAGCGGGATTAACCGGCTTAAGCACTGCTTTCCATTTGGAAGAGATGGGAGGAATAGACTACTCGGTTTACGAGAAGGAGAGAAAGGCTGGTGGCTTGTGTCGTTCCGAGTATGTAAGATGCCCGAAATTTGGAGGAGAGTTCACTTTTGACATTTTAGGACATCTTTTACATCTGAAGGAAGAATATACAAAAAGATTGATAAAAAACCTGTTGAAAGGGAATCTTAAAGCCCATATCAGAAATTCCTGGATATATTCGAAAGGCGTCTACACGAGATACCCATTTCAGGCAAATACACATGGTTTAGACCCCAAAGTGGTGAAAGAATGTGTCTTCGGTTTTATTGATGCGAAGTACCGTTTTTTTCGTGCCGAAAGATGCCTATCTGAAGAATCATTCAACGATTGGATTTTGCGGAATTTTGGAAAGGGTATTGCTAACCATTTTATGATTCCTTATAATCAAAAAGTATGGACAGTCCATCCCCGAGAGTTAACCTGTGGATGGTTAAAATTGAACCCTAAATACGTACCTTCGCCCACCATTCAAGAAGTAGTAATTGGAGCTTTGGGAGAACAGAGAAAGGGTTTTGGATACAATGTCTATTTTTACTATCCTCGAAGAGGCGGAATCCAGAAATTGCCCGATGCATTTGCTAATAAGATTAATAATTTGAAATTGGAGAGAGCCCTTTCCAAGGTAAGCATAAGAAAAAAAGTTGCCTACTTCAATGGGGGAAAATTCAAAGAGAAGTTCCAGTTTCTGGTTTCCACAGTTCCTCTGCCAGAATTGATTTTGAAGATAATAGAAGATGTGCCAGAAGAGATTAAAAAGGCCGCTCTTAAATTAAGACATACCTCGGTTTTGAATTTGAATATGGGAATTAAACGCGAGAATATAGACCATGGAGATTGGGTCTATTTTCCTGAGAAGAAATATCTCTTCTATCGGGTTGGCTTTCCGAAAAAGTTTTCAGACGAGATGTGCCCTCTCGGTACAAGCTCCGTCTATGTGGAGATTGCCCTTAAACCTGGAAAAATAACCACGGAAAGAAAGGAAATACTTATCGCCAAAGCAAAAGAGGAGCTAATTAAGAATGGTATTCTGAAAAGAGAGGATGAAATTTTGGTTTCTTACTCCATACCAATAAGTTATGCTTATGTTATTTACGATCGAGAGCGAGATAGAAACTTAGAAATAATTCAGGATTACTTGAGAGAGAAAAATATCTATTCAGTGGGACGATATGGTGGATGGAAGTACACTACGATGGAAGAGGCAATTTTAGAAGGCAAGGAAGTTGCAGAAAAGATAGTTTCAGAACTGAAGAAAACGGCACCTTAAACGGTACCCGACCACGCGTAGGGGCGACCCTTGTGGTCGCCCACATAATGGAAGGGCAAAGCTTGCGCTTTGCTGCTACAATTAGAGGAGACAAAAATGCGTTGTTTGGTTACTGGTTGTGCTGGATTTATTGGTTCTCATCTGGCTGAGAAGTTAGTTCAATCAGGTTTTGAAGTTATGGGGATAGACTCCTTTACAGATTACTACGACCGAAGAATTAAAGAAGCCAATGTGCAAGGTCTTTTGAAATCGGGAAAATTCACTCTCGTAAGAGAAGACCTTTTGAATATGGATTTGGATAAGGTGCTGGAAAGGGTTGAGTATATATTCCACCATGCCGCACAACCGGGAGTTATTGCCAGTTGGGGAGAACATTTTGAGAGCTATTCCCAAAACAATATTCTAGCCACACAGAGATTACTGGAGTCGGCAAGGAAAATTTCCCTGAAATCGTTTATTTTTGCCTCATCTTCATCTGTTTATGGAAATTGTGAGTTACCAATGAGAGAAGATAGATTGGTTTCGCCAATCTCTCCTTACGGTGTCTCCAAGCTGGCTTGCGAAAATTTGTGTTATTCATATTGGAAAAATTTTGGAGTTCCCATTATATCCTTAAGATATTTTACGGTCTACGGATCACGCCAGAGACCAGATATGGCTTTCCATAAGTTTATCAGAGCAATCTTGAAAGGAAAAGAGATTACCATCTACGGTGATGGGAACCAGACTCGAGATTTCACTTATATTGATGACGCTGTAAATTCCAATATTCTGGCGATAGAGAAGTCTTGTTCAGGCGAAATTTTTAACATCGGGGGTGGCAGTTATATTTCCGTAAATGGTGCCATTAAATTGTTGGAAGAAATTATTGAAAAAAGGGCCCGAATTATATATAAAGAGAAAAGGAAGGGAGAAATGGAAGCGACCTGGGCAGACATAGGAAAGGCAAAGAAGATGTTAGGATATAATCCCAGATTTAATTTGAAAGAGGGTCTATTCAAAGAGATAGAATGGATTAAAGGGATAATGGATAAATAGATGAGAAAATATAAAGTGGCGGCAATCATTACAAAGCTGGAACTGGGAGGAGCTCAAGAGATTGTTATCTACATTACTGAAAACCTTAGCCGAGACAGATATAGTCCTATTTTGATCTCTGGTTGTGGAGGGATTCTGGATGGAGAAGTTAAGAATAATCCTAAGATAAAACCATTTTTTATACCCGAATTAATTCGGGAGGTTAATCCTATAAAAGATGCGATTACCTTAATGAAGATATGGAGGTTTTTAAAATCGGAAAGGGTTGACTTAGTACATACCCACTCCTCCAAAGCGGGAATTCTTGGCCGGTGGGCAGCCCATTTTGCTGGTGTGCCTCATATTTTCCATACATACCACGGTTTTGGGTTTAATGAGTATCAGAAGTGGTGGATAAGAAAAGCTTTTATCTGGTTGGAGAGGGTAACTGCCAGGATTACCGACAGATTAATTGTAGTATCTTCTGAAAATGTTAAGAAAGGCATGGCTAATAGGATTGGAAAAGAGGGACAATATGAGGTGATACATTGTGCCACAAATATTAAAGCATTTTCTGAAATAAAGATTGACTTTGACCAAAAAAAGAGAGAATTTGGAATTGACCCTGAAAGCCCGGTGGTGGCAATGATTGCCTGTTTCAAACCCCAAAAGGCTCCTCAAGATTTCATTTTTCTTGCCCATCGTGTTAGCCAGGTTTTACCATCCACAAGGTTTCTTTTGGTGGGAGATGGTGAGTTAAGGAGTAAGGTAGAAGAATTAATCGGGAGGTTTAAACTAAAAGGAAAGGTTATTTTGACTGGCTGGCGACGCGATGTTCCGGAGATTATGCAGATTATTGATGTTTTAGTCCTGACTTCTCTCTGGGAAGGTCTCCCTATTGTGTTTGCTGAAGCTATGGCTTCTGGAAAGCCAGTTGTAGCCACAGCTGTGGATGGCGCCAAAGAAGCAATTATTGAGGGAGTGAATGGATTTTTGGTCGAGCCTCATAATATAGAAAAATTTGCTGAGAGAATAATTAGGCTGATTAAAGATCGGAATTTAGCTCAGAAAATGGGCAGTGAGGGCAGGAAAATGGTCTATCCTACTTTTGATTTCGCTCACATGTTGAAGAGGATAGAAGCCCTCTACGAAAAATCTACTATTAACTCTTAAGGATGAACTATGGGTAAAACTATTTCTGAAAAAATTATTACCTCCCGTTTGGGAAGAGAAGTAACTGCAGGGGATATTGTTATTGTCCCAATAGACATCTGTATGGTTCAGGATGGTACGGGTCCCCTGGCTATTGAACAGTTAAGAAAATTAAAGAGAGGTAGAGAACGAGCAATTGGCTCTAAAATTTTTGCTCCGGAAAAGACTTTTATCTTCCTCGACCACGCCGTTCCCAGCCCTCGGCAAGAAATCTCCAATACTCATAAAGTATTACGGGAGTTCGCAGGAAGGACTGGGGTAAGATTATCTGAAATTGGCGAAGGCATTTCCCATCAGATATTGGCGGAAAGTTTCGTGAATCCCGGTGACATTGTCATTGGGGCCGATTCTCACACCTGCACTTCTGGGGCTCTGGCTGCCTTTGCTACTGGAATGGGCTCCACAGATGTAGCCGTAGCCATAGCTACGGGAAAGACCTGGCTTAAAGTTCCCCGGACTTTCTTAATTAATGTAAAAGGAGAGTTTCCTAAAGGTGTCTATGCTAAGGATTTGATTCTGTATATTATTGGTATGCTGGGAGCTGATGGAGCAACTTATAGAGCTTTAGAATTTGCTGGAGAAACAGTGGAAGAGATGTCGATTTCAGGGAGGCTCACACTTTGCAACATGGCTATAGAAGCAGGAGCCAAGGCTGGACTTGTCGGCTCGGATGGTTTAACCAGGGCCTACCTCAAGGAAATGGGCCGGGAGAAGAGATTTAGAGAAATTAAGGCAGATAAGGATGCAAAATACGAAAGAATCATAGAAATCGATGCCTCAAAATTGAAGCCAATGGTTGCCTGTCCTGAGGCTACGGATAATGTTAAACCAATTTCTCAAATAAGAGCTAAAAGTATCAAAATTGACCAGGTTTTTATTGGCACCTGTACTAATGGAAGAATAGAGGATTTGCGTCTGGTAGCAGAAATATTGAAAGGACGAAAATGCGCTCCTGGAACGAGATTGGTTATTGCCCCAGCCTCTCGTCAGGTCTACCTCCAGGCAGTGAGAGAAGGAATTTTTGAGATACTCATTGGAGCTGGGGCTACTATTTTGAGCCCGGGATGCGGGCCCTGCGTGGGATTACAGGGAGGGGTTTTAGCTGATAATGAAAGGTGCCTTTCCACAGCGAATCGGAATTTTAAAGGCAGAATGGGTAACCCCAATTCCCAGATATATCTCTCTTCCCCGGCTATGGCTGCCTGGACAGCAGTAAAGGGGAAGATAAGCGACCCCGGGGAAATAATGTAAAAAACAAGTTGATAAGTTCAAAATAGGAGTAGCGGAGCATTAGCTCCGCGACCGGGAAATAAGGAGGGGGAAGTGATACTAAAGGGTAAAGCACATAAGTTTGGAGATAACATCAGCACAGATTTGATTGCGCCTGGGAGATACTTCCATTTGAGAAACAATTTACCGGAGCTGGCTAAACATACACTGGAAGACGCCGATTCTGAATTTATAAAGAAAGTAAAACCGGGAGACTTTATAGTGGCAGGGAAGAATTTTGGTTTGGGCTCATCCCGGGAGCATGCTCCCACAATAATCAAACTGTGTGGTATAAGTGCAATTTTAGCTAAGTCTTTTGCCAGAATATTCTTTCGTAATGCAATCAATATTGGACTACCTGTTCTGGAATGCGAAACCGAGAAGATTGCTCAGGGAGACGAACTTGAAATTGACTTAATTAAAGGTACGATAAGAAATAGAAAAAAGAGACTGGAGCTACGGTTTCGCCCGCTTCCCCGGGTAATGGTTAACATTTTGCAAGATGGTGGCCTGGTGGAACACATCCGGAAACATGGCAGCTTCAAACTGTAAATACCCCTCACCCCAACCCTCTCCCCCAAGGGGAGAGGATAAAGGTGAGGGAAATTGTAGCTGCAGAGCAACTGCGTAAAAGCGACTCTGCGGTTGCCCGATATAGAAATAGGGGGGCAATTATGCATAAAGTTACTCTAATTCCTGGTGATGGTGTTGGGCCGGAAGTGGTCGAGGCTGCTCGAAAGTGTATTGAGGCCACAGGAGTAAAGATTGAATGGGAAAGAGTCGATGCTGGAGCCGAAATTATAGATAAGTATGGAACGCCTTTGCCTGAGGAGGTAATCGATTCTATAAAGAAGAATAGAGTTGCTTTGAAAGGTCCTGTCACTACTCCTGTAGGAACAGGGTTTCGCAGCGTTAATGTTGCTCTCCGTCAAAAACTCGATCTCTACGCTTGTCTGAGGCCCTGTAAGTGGTACCCGGGCGTGAAGTCGCGGTATGAAGGGGTCGATTTAGTGGTAGTAAGAGAGAATACCGAAGATGTATATTCAGGAATAGAATTTGAGAGGGGAAAGGCTGAGACTGGTGAACTTATTTACTTTATCCGGAATTCTAAGAATATGAATATTTCCTATGATTCGGGAATAAGTATCAAGCCAATTTCCCGGCATGCTTCAGAACGGATTATCCGATTCGCATTCGACTATGCGAGGAAGAATAACAGGAAAAAGGTTACTGGGATTCATAAAGCCAATATAATGAAATACTCAGATGGAATCTTTCTGGAAGTATTCCACGAAGTTGCCCGCGATTATCCCGACATCCAATCAGAAGATAAAATCGTGGATAATATGTGCATGCAATTAGTGCAGAAGCCTGGACTTTACGATGTGCTCGTCCTGCCCAATCTCTATGGGGATATAGTCTCAGATTTATGTGCAGGATTAGTGGGAGGGCTCGGTTTAGCTCCCGGAGCAAATATTGGTGAGGGAATTGCTGTCTTCGAAGCAACTCATGGCAGTGCGCCGAAGTATAAGGGAATGAACAAAGTAAATCCTACTGCTATGATTCTATCAGGGGTATTAATGTTAAGGTATCTGGAAGAGAAAGAGAAGGCAGATATGTTAGAAAAGGCTGTATCTCAAGTAATTGCTAAAGGGGAATCGCTTACTTATGATTTTGGTGGCACTGCTACAACTTCTCAGATGGCCAAAGCAATCATTAAGAACTTGAAGTAAAGTTTACCTTTTGTGGAAGGAGAAAATCTTGCAACGCACATTAGTAATTATCAAGCCAGACGCGTTTTCTAAAAAAATAGTAGGTAGAGCCATTGCGAAATTTGAAGATGAAGGTTTTAAGATTGTTGCCTGCAAGATGATTCTTCTTAGCCGAGAAAAAGCAGAGGAGTTTTATGAGGAACATAAAGGCAAAGAGTTTTATGAACCTTTGGTCAATTTTATGTCATCCAATCCTTGTTTGGTTATGGTTTTGGAGGGGAAAAACGCAACCGAGAAAATTCGAGATATTGCAGGCAATACAGACCCTCAAAAAGCAAAAGAGGGAACTTTGAGAAGACTCTACGCTCAAGATAACCGCCACAATATCCTTCATGCAGCAGATTCAATTAAATCGGCAGAAAGAGAGGTTAAGTTCTTCTTTTCTGAAAACGAGATATACTGCTGGCAAGAGAGGGTATATAAAAAATA
>Ga0315310_10003008_pt1 | contig 10513 bp, 9 predicted proteins | sample TDP5_MG_FD_203630 | JGI IMG/M metagenome (GOLD analysis project Ga0315310, IMG submission 203630) | Freshwater sediment microbial communities from Lake Towuti, South Sulawesi, Indonesia - TDP5 | ecosystem: Environmental > Aquatic > Freshwater > Lake > Sediment | place: Indonesia: South Sulawesi...
TGAAGGGGTTAAGCTTCACCGAAGGCATTATGCTCGAGATAGAGGGAGCCAACGGAACCCTAAGAATGGACTTGAAAGAGGAAGAATTGAAAAGACTGCTTCCAAAGGAAAGGGTTAAAGAGGAGAGTTTAAAATGACGAAACTCAACAAGTCCGAGACCCAGAATCTAATTTTGTACTTCTTGATTGCCTATGGCTTTACATGGCTATTTTGGATACCAGAAGCCTTGGCCATGCGGGGACTATTGGGTTCTTCGATTCTAGTCGACTTTTTACTCAGTCCCAACAATCCAGCCGCTTGGGGGCCGTTTGTCAGTGCTGTTTTACTCACCTGGTGGAATGAAAGAGGAAGGGGAGTAATAAGATTGTTGAAAAGAGGTGTGGATTATAGATTTGCAAAAGTGTGGTGGATCCCCATCATCCTAATATTCCCGATAATACACGGAGGGGCTCTTTTATTGGCAATACTTGGGGGAGAGAGTGTCCCTGAGCTATTCTGGGTATCCAATCCTTTTTCGATTGTTGTTTACTTTATTACGGTTTTATTACTTCAGGGGCCACTTCAAGAGGAGTTCGGCTGGAGAGGATACGCTCTCGATCGGCTTCAGGCACGATTCAATGCGCTCAATTCCAGCATAATCCTTGGATTTATGTGGGGACTTTGGCATCTCCCCTATTTCTGGATAGGTACGGAAGTCATTTACACGTATACCTTCATTCCTTTCGTCCTTTCAAATATCCTGCTTACAATACTACTCACTTGGTTGTACAATAATACTGGAGGCAGCATCTTGGTCGCTCTCATTTTTCACGCCATGTTCAATTATTCAGCTCAAATGTTTCCAGCCCTTAAAACACAAGTAGGCAGTCTCTTTTACCTTATTTTCTTCATTGCGGCTGTTATAGCTGTAGTAATAATTTGGAGACCTAAAAGACTAGTTCGTGAACCCAAAAAACGTGATTTTAGGGTGAACAAAACGGGAGAAAAAACCCCATAATCGCTCCAACTTTCATACTGGGAGTCATCAGAATTCAAAGTTAAAAATGAAGGAGGTGATAAGAATTTGGTATCTACCTACACTTCAAATCAAACAGGCGCCATAGCTACTTTACTCTCTGGTGCGCTTTGGGGCCTTACGACCATTGGGGTGGCTATTGATGTGGTGGGCTTAGAATGGGCGTCTTTAATGGTTTTCGCGGGACTCGTACTTGTCATTTGGATGCTAATACCACTGTACGTTAAACGAATTAAACCAGCCTTTATTGCGGGAATAGTTGTCATGTTTATCATTTTGACAGTATCATCACCTGCTTTCTTGCGACCATTGTACACATTCGTACCACTTCCTGCGGTGAGTGTATACGACATTTCATTTGGCGTATTTGACTTAGTCGGACTAGCCTTCATATACTTCAGCTACAAATCCTACAAAGAACTCAAATAACCAAGACTTACGAAGTCCATCACGCTCAAATTAGGACTTGTCGAAGGTGTCATGACTGAGATTAAGGGAGCACACGGAGTCTTAAGGATAGAGTTGAAAGAAGAAGAACTGAAAAAGTTGTCTAAGAGATCGGGAGTAGGGGAATAGGGTGAGAAACAGCTTTTTTACAAAGCGCATTACAGGGCAACGGTAAGAAATGCCCAAATTCTATATCAACCCTTTCAACGCTCTTTTCGCGCACCTCCAAATAATAATACCACGAGACTCCTAACAACAAGCGATAGCCCTACAAAAATGATAAGTCCACTGAGAAAGGCGAACCAATCAATGCTTTCAACCAATAACATATTCAGAAGGAAACCAGCACCCAACCAAAAGATAATCCCAGACAATGTTCCAGCCTTCCTACCCAAAGTATCTCGAAGGGCAAATCTCAAACCTAAAATCATAACCTGGAATAGACCAAAGGCAAAACAGAACTTCATAACAGCTCCATAAACTATTGGATGATTTGACGCTGGAGATGGGAAAAACAGGTTTGGAGCTACTTCCACAAGCTTGAAATCCTTAAAAAAGGCTACAAACTCACTGTAAATATTCGGTGTAATCAGGTTAATTGTGCCGACAAGGACGAGAAAGAAGCCGAAGGAAACGAATTCAAGTCTATCCCGCTCCTCTAGGCGCCTCTCTGGTCGTTCCGGCTCCTCAACGCTTCCTTCATCTTGAGCCATCAACCACATCCCTAACTCGATCCCTGAATGTATCATATTCTTCTTTTAATGTTATCACGCCTACGGCTCACGTGCAATTTGTGGATGTGATGTTTTGTTAGCGTTTAGGGCGAAGTATTGCGGCGAGGATGATCAGTATCCCAAAGATAATTGCTGCGATCGGCCATACTTCTACTTGTACTTTGTATATTTGCGATATGAGCCAAGCGACCCCAGCGAGGATGATCACTACGCCGATGAAGGGGAGAAACCAAGGCCGTGGTATCCCAAAGCATTCTTCTGCTTCCCGTCTTATCCTCTCAGGTGGAGGGGCTGGTGGAGAAACTAAGGGCGCTCCGCACTGAACACACACTCGGGCATCGTCTTCATTCTTGGTACCACACTTAGTACAATAAACCATAGCTATCCTCTCTCCATTGTTCCTTAGTTTTATATAGGACCACTTTTAAGGTTTTTCGATAAAATCTACATTTAGGTTTCTTGACGGCTAGACTAGTTTTTGTTAGCGAAGAAGAGTCTCGTTTGTCCCATGGTTTGGACGTCGAGGGCTCTCACCCTCACGACGACGGGGAAGTCTTTCACCGCCTTACCAAGTAGGAGACAGTGGTGAGGCGGCAGGTCTCTGGCGATGGACTTCACGGTTTCAGCGTCCACCTTCGCTGCTCTCGAAACGGTTTCCAGGTCGTGTTCGTTGGTGAAGTTGAAGAGGAAGATGTTGTCGGCTTGGCGATAGATGTTTTCTCGTATGGTGTCGGGCTGATTGGTGACGAAGGTGGTGAACACCCCGAAGTGACGCATCCTCGTGACGATGTCGTCCCAGTAGGTTTCCCGAAGATAGAGATGAGCCTCCTCGGCAAAGAGGAAAACAGCACGAATCTTCCACTGGGCCAGGAGCTCCACTAGCTTCCCCAAGGCATATTCTACCACTATCTGGCGGTCCACCGAGGAAACGTCTTGCAGGTTGATGACCAGCGCCCCACCACCTCGAATCTTTTGGAACTCCTCCTCTAGGGTGGTTGCCTCATCGGGGTTGTCGGTGAAGAAGCCAGAGTTTAACAGGCTGTAGTAGCGGGAGAAGAGGGCATCTCGCACATGCTGATTACACTTCCAACCTCGAATGGCTTCACCGAGTTCTCGGAGGGTGAGGGCACAGCGCTCATCCAGAAACCTCCATATGCGTCGAAACTCTCGAGCAGAGGTGCCGGGCAAACCAAGCGCGTGGATAAGAATGCTAAGCATGACTTGGAGGTTCATTTGAGCCAGCGTTACCTTAAGGTTGGCTCCTGGAGTGAGCACACGAATCCTGCCTTGGTACTCGCTTCTTTCTCCCTTCGACGAATAGCCTAGGTGGATGTACTCGCCGTTTAAGTCGAGGACCACTACGATGGCTCCATGGTCGATCAAACCCAGAACCAGCAGCTTTGAGAGGTGGGACTTCCCAGTTTCCTTCTTCCCAGTGACGATGTTCAGTTTTCCGTCCAGAGCACGAGCATCGATGACGAGCGAGGAGGACTCCTTAGTCTCGCCGAGATGAAGGGGTAGGTCCTCGCTGATCTTCGCTAGGGCTACTAGTGAAGCTGTGGGAAGCCTTTTGACGATAGACTGAGACCTTGAAGGAAGCCACGAGGTGTTGACGCTTAGCTTTCCTTCCTCGATGGTTCCTCGAATCTTTCCGATGAGCATTCGGGCGTCTTGGATGTAGGTAACGTGGGAAGCCACCTCCAGCGGGTCTAGGTTCTCCCCGTACACGTGCCCATCGTCGGTGGAGTCGCGTAGAAGCTCCTCGAGGATGCCCGGAACGTTGGCAAACTGAACGTCGATGACTTGGGTGATCAAGCCCTTGTTCGCCTTTGGCTCCTCGACGAGGAGGTAGTCTCCCTTCTCCACTTCTTCATCTGGGAAGCTGAGGATTTGAACGGTATTGCCCTCTTTTCGGTAGAGCCGCAATGCCCAGTTCTCACCCCTCAGGGCCTTTTCCGAAGGGTCCGAAGAGGATTCGACGTATGTTGGGTCTTGTGACGATCTTTAGTCCGCACTGCTGAGCGATGAAGCGCTGGATGCCAATCACCTCGTTGGCAGTAAAAGTCGAGAAGATGTGGGCTAGGCGGAGGGTCTCAGGGTAGCTCTGCAGAATCAGGTCGTTTCCGAGCAGCCTCTGTATGGCCTCCAGCCCACGTTCACGAGGAACCTTCCGGTCGATGTCCAGTCGGAAGGAGCAGCTTCCTTCAGTGAGCTTTGCCACGTAGATGTTTCCGAGGAAGCGCACGGGACCAGACTGAACGTGAAACCCGTCGATCTCCAGTAGGCATGGTGGTGGACACTTCCCTACGAGGTCGGTGAGGCGGTGTCCCAGAAGCCTCAGGCGGGTCATCTTGGAGAAGGCCAAAACTGTGTTTTGGCGAGTTCTTGTTGTCTCTAGGAGTTGTGACACCATGTTGGCTGGGCTGTCGACGGTTCCGGCGGTGAGGGAGCCGTCCCACAGGATGATGGTGTTTTGGGAGGAGCTGCAGATGATTGTTTGGATCCATCTTTCGAGGAGGTTGCTGATTCGAGCCTGCATGTGGACGAGGCTGGGAGTGTTTGCCTCCTTCGACGCGTCAAAGTAGTATTGCCTTAGCAGGTGGTAGATTTCCCTTTTGTTTTCCTCGGTGACGTGGAATGGAAACGGGCCGAGGCGAAGGTACTTGTATCGGGTTTTTTCTTTCCAGACGATGGCTCCTCGGACTGCGCACAAGGTGCCGGTCTCGGTTTCGCCCAGTTTTATGTTGGAGACGTCGATGGCTACGATGGTGGTTTGGTTGTATAGGGGTTTCAGTGGGATGGATTGTAGGGTTTGGGGGTTGTGGGGCAGGAAGACAGGCACTATGTCTTCGGAGGTTTCTTCGCTGGTGTCGTGGTGGTCATCTGCCTCGTAGGGTTGGAAGTATTCGCCTTCCATGTTTTTCATGGATTTGAGGCTGAGCTCGATGAACTTGCGGGGGAGTTGTAGGTCTTCCAGCTGGGGTGGAAAATTATATCTTGGTGTTGTTGCATAGTGTAGTTGTTCAATCAACAGTGTTCACCAATAAGTTATGGTTTGTGCGGAGGGGATATTTAAATGTTGCGCATGAACAAATTGTACAATACAATAAACAATAAGGGTCGTTCATGACTGAAGAAGCCAAACCACCCATCCGAGTAAAAATGAAGGTCGGAAACGTCGAGTTCGAGATCGAATGCCGAGAAGACCAGCTACAAGAAGCCATCGGAAAAATCTTGTCCACAGTCACGGAAAGGGCAAAAGAGGTTCCCATCATAACAGAACGAGCTATGCCAACCGCCCGAGCAGAAACCTGCAAAGGCATCATACAAAGGCTCTGGCAAGAGGGATGGTTCGCCACCACTAAAGGACTCAGCGACGTACATAGCGAAATGGCAAGAAGAGGATTCCACTACGACCGAACCGCCGTGGCTCACGCCCTCATCGACCTCGTCAAAGACGGCATACTCACCAGAGACGGACGCCCCAGAAGATACCGATACGCACAAAAAAGACCACCAACACATTAAACCTTAAGTATGGAGAGTCTTTCTCTTTAAAGTAAGTAGGTGATTATTATCAGCTCATTGGACTCTGTAAATATTCTTTTGAAGAAGTCAGAAATGTTTCTGAGTTCAGCTAAAGGTAACGTTACAAGAAAATTATATGATGTGGCGTGTTTTGAGGCTGATCAAGCCGCACAGCTTTTCCTTAAAGCATACATACTAAAGTTTAGTGGGCTCATACCGAGAACACACAGCATACGAACGTTGCTCGGTCATTTGGCTTCTGTGCCAAAAATAGACAAGAAAACATTAAACAAATTTGCATCCGAACATCGCAGTGACCTTGTCATGCTTGAAGACGCCTACCTAAGGTCGCGCTACTCTGGTGAAGAATATAATAAGCAGGATGCCCAAAAATGTGTAGAGGTCGCAGAAAAAGTGATACAACTTGTTAAAGAAGTCGTTATCAATTTATAAAATCTTAAAAAATTGGAAGGGCATCGTCGAAAAATTGACCAACTCAGCCAAAGAGGTTCTCGGCGATGCAGAAGTTGTCGCTTTCGGGAGTGTAGTTGAAGGCAAAGCAGTCGCAACAAGCGATTTAGATATTCTCGTCATCGCTAAAGATATACCGAGAAGCGCTTGGAGCAGAGCACAGATTAAGAGCAAAATAGAGGAAGTAGCGGGTTTGCCGCCGCTGCACCCTATCCAAATACACCTAACAACATGGCAGGAAGTTGAGACAAACCCTATATACAAAGAAGCACTAGCACAATATCATAAAAGATAGAGTTTATACTGACTTCAATTTTGCTCTGATTTTGGGTAAAGCCTCGTCTTGAAGCCTTTTAATTCCAATTGTGGTTATTTTGTAATTTCCCTCTTCGGTTTTGGTGGCTAATCCATCTTTCACGAGTTCGCCTAGTCTCGTGGTTGTTATCTTCATGCTCTTTCCTAGTTTGGTTTGCAGTTCTTCTTTTGTCATGGTTTCTCTTGTTAGTTTTCCTAGTCGATAGCCCATGTACGCCGCCAACAAGTAAAGTTGTAGGGTTTCGCTATCTGTCAACTTCTCTTTTGATATGAGTAGTGTGGGTCCTTCAGACGCAATGGCGATTACGTCCTTAAAGTCTTCAACCAGTTTGGCGAGGTCAACCGTTAACGTCACTTTGCGGGCTATGTCAAAAGCCGGAACCATCTCACTGAAAAATCGGTTTACGCTCACCCAAACGTCGTTTACGTTGCCAGTAAACGTCTGCTCCATGTCCTTATACTTGACGTGCACGGTGATGGTTTCTTCGCTCAACTGGTGGCACCCCTCAGCTTAGCCAGCACCTCTTCTTCTATCCATTTTTCTCCTTGGGTGGTAAGTTTCCACTCGGGCATGGCCGGGTTCGGCTTAAACACGATTGCCCGCTTTGCCATCTCGTTGAGTCTAGCTGGAACCTGACACTTAATTCCGCTGGCCTCAATCAGTCGGCTGACCTGAGCAGCCGTGTTCCTCCTCTCGTCCGAAGCATACAAGACCAGCCCAATAGCCTCATAGTGGGTAAGCCTCTCCCTAGCAGTGATGATAGGTCCCTCAGTGGTAAGCTCCACAACCCCCTCCAGCTGAGCCTTTATAGGCGGAGCCAACCTCACAGACACCAAGCTGCCCACCTCCCCCATAAACTCGGGCGAAAGAGTCCTCAAAGTTTCCAAAACCTCCTCGGGGCTGGCGCCCTCCACAACAACCTCGCCAAAAGGAGCCCTAACCACTACACGAATCTTCCCCATAACTACGCCCCATCCATAACAAACCCGTACAATACCTCTTATGCACACTTCACCCTTAAAATATTTAAACCACCAACCACACCATTCGCCCACAACCCATCCCAGCCCAAACCACAACCAGAAACAAAAACAAAACCCAAAGCAAACCAGTCACGCTTAGCATGGTGGTGGTGAACAAATTCCATCAAGCGCACCACCAAGAAAATTATTCAAAATGTCACCGCTGTATAAGCCTGTCTAGGACTGTCTAGTCTCCCTCCCCCCGGTATAGATAGATCGAAAATTTATTCACAACACACTATCGAACGAATTCTTCCAACTTCCTCTTCAGAATCTCACTGACCAAATCCGCTCTAGCTCTTCCCCTAACCTCCCTCATCACCAAACCCATCAAAACCCCAAAAGCACCCAAACCCCTCTCCCGAACCACACCCAAATTCTCCCTCACCAAACCATCAATCATAGTCTCCAGCTCCTCCCTCGAAACCATCGCCAAACCCAAACCCACAACCGCATCCATCACACCTGCACCCTCACGCTTCGAAAGCCAAGCAACAATCTCGGGTATCGCCTCCTTAGCAACCTTCCCCGAATCCACGAGACGAAACAACTCCCTCATCTGCTCATCCCCCACCCTCTCAACCTCAACCCCAACACGCCTCAAAGCCTTCAAAGTCTCAGTCAAAGCAACCGCTATAACCGTGGGCGAAACCTTAGTCTCCTGAGCCAACACCTCAAAAAGGTCAACATACTCAGAATAAAGAACCTGCCTCGCCAACTTCAAATTCAGCCCATACTGCCTCATCAAACGCCCCATCTTCTGCTCAGGCAACTCCGGAAGACGAGCACGCAACTGCTCAAGATAGTCCCCTGCTAACCGAATCGGAGGAACATCAGTCTCAGGATACATCCGAGCAGCCCCAGGTCTCGGCCGCATATACCGAGTGGTTCCGTCCGGGTTAGCCGCACGAGTCTCCTCAGGAACACCTCTCACCGCCTCCCTAGCCCTCTGCGTCACCGCCTTCAAGGCGTCAACAGCGTTTTCTGAGGTATCTGCGACAAACACCACAGCGTCTTGCGGCTCTGCTTTCATCAAAAGCCTAAGCTGGTTGCTTTCTTCGACGGTTATGCCGTAGGCAGGAAGCTCGTCGGTGTGAAAGATGCCCCCAACCCTCCCCCAGAAGTGAGCGATGTCCGCCATCTCAGTCCCGAGTCTCGTGCCGGGAGTAAGCTCCCTCTTAAGTAGTCCAGCGAACTTAGGCAGCTTCACCGCCAACACCTGCCGGTTTTGACTGAGCGCCTTTTGAATGACCCGGCACCTCGTTTGCGTAAAGACAGAAGTGATGTCAACAAGATCTTCTCGGATACTTTCTTCGGTTGCTCCTCGTCTCCTTAACTCGTCTCGTATCTGGAGAAGACTGACTTGGCGCTGAACCTCGTATTCAACCACCTTCGAGACCAGCTCCAGCTCTTGAACGCCCTTGATCTCGATGAGGGCTCCCTCTGGAATGGAGATGTTTAGGTCTTGGCGGATGGTTCCTAAGCCTCGTTTCACCCTTCTCGTGGCCCTTAAGATGCGGCCAATAGCTAGGGCGGTCTCCTCCGCCTCTTGAGGAGAGTATAGGACAGGGGCTGTGGTGACCTCGATGAGAGGTATTCCGAGGCGGTCGATGCGGTATCGAAGGACAGGGCCTTCCTCGCCCATTTTTCTTGCGGCGTCTTCCTCAAGACCCACGTGTTGTATAGGAATTTTTTTCTGCTTGATGTCTGTTTCTCCGCCGAGGGCGATGACGCACGTCCTTTGGAAGCCCGTGGTGTTCGACCCGTCGATGACGGTTTTACGCATCACGTGGATTTCTTCCACGGGCTTTGCCCCTATCATCAGGGCGACGACGAGGGCGATCTCCACGGCTTCTCGGTTGAGGTCGTGGGGTGGTTCCTCATCCATTTCTACGAGGCAGGAGGTTTCTCGGTTGGCTTCGTAGAGGATTTTTACGCCCTTCTGAAACTCGAAGAAGGCTGCGGGGTCGATCTGTCCTAGCTCGCTTTGGGTGGGTCTCAGCCTTCTTAGGAAGGTGATTTCTGGCTCTTCTTTGAAGAGTTGGGGCTTGCAGGGGCAGAAGAGCTTGGCTCGTGTGTCGAGTTGTTGATGCACCTCGATTCCGGCCTTCAAGCCGATTTTTGAGTAGTCGATGCTCATTTCGGGTCTCCGAGCCTCATACTCTTTTTGGCGATATCTCGTAGGCGATGTTGGTGGTGAGGAGCCTTTTGGCTTCTTCAGGGTTCTTTGTTTGTCCGAGGACCCACATGAACTTTACGAGGGCTGTTTCGGGCAGCATGTCTTCGAGGGGGATGACTCCCATGGCTAGGAGGTCTCGGCCCGTGTCGTAGACGTTCATGTTGACGCGTCCCCAGAGGCATTGGGAGGTCATGGCCACAACCACGCCGTTTTTTGTGGCTTTTTGGATGGCGGGGAAGCAGTATTTGCTTGCATGACCGAGTCCGGTTCCCTCGAGAACGATCCCTCTATAGCCCTTATCGACGTACCATTCGATGATCTCTGGGTCTAGGCCTGGATGAAACTTGATGAGGGCCACTTTTTCGTTGAAGTCTGGCTTTAGGAGAAGTTTTCGTGTTGAGTTTCTCTTCCTGTATTCTTCGGTGAGCATCGTTACTTTTTCATCCTCTATTTTGGCGAGTGGTGTGGCGTTGATGGATTGGAAGGTGTCTCGTCGGCTGGTGTGGCATTTTCTCACCTTGGTTCCACGATGGAGGATGATAGACTGGTCTGAGGGCGTCTCGTGCATGGCGAGGACCACCTCGGCGAAGGGAGCTTTGGCTGCTGCTAGGACTGCTCCCATGAGGTTGGTTGCGGCGTCTGAGCTGGGTCGGTCTGCGGACCGTTGGGAGCCTACCATGATCACGGGTGCGGGTAGGTCTTGTAGGGCGAAGCTTAGGGCTGCGGCAGTGTATGCCATGGTGTCGGTTCCGTGTGCTACCACTACTCCGGCTGAGCCGTTTTTCATGTGTTTGGCGATGG
>Ga0315310_10003009_pt1 | contig 10512 bp, 7 predicted proteins | sample TDP5_MG_FD_203630 | JGI IMG/M metagenome (GOLD analysis project Ga0315310, IMG submission 203630) | Freshwater sediment microbial communities from Lake Towuti, South Sulawesi, Indonesia - TDP5 | ecosystem: Environmental > Aquatic > Freshwater > Lake > Sediment | place: Indonesia: South Sulawesi...
CCTGAAGTGCCACGTCGCCAAGGCCATCACCGGAAGCGCCCTGCGCGACTGGCAACTCAGCAAGCACTACGCAAACGGTGTCGGCTGTGCTGATTGTCATCTGCCCGCGCCGGACGCCGCTGCCGCTATTACCGGCGCCTCTACGGCCTGCGAAGACAAACGAGTGGGGCGCGGGGTCTCGCCGAAAAACTGCGTGCCTTGCCATGCCGAGCAGTTCCAACAGTTCTCCGGCGGGAAGCACGCTGCGGCCTGGGTGGCGATGACCGCCATGCCCACCACGGCCGAGCAGCCGCGCGCCCTCATCGAGGGCGAGAAAGGTTGCGGCGGCTGCCATCGCATCGGGCGGGACGAGGGCAAGTGCGATTCCTGCCATACCCGGCACCTCTTCGCCACCGCCGAGGCGCGGCGGCCGGAAGCCTGCATGACCTGCCATATGGGTTTCGACCACCCGCAGTGGGAAATGTACTCCACCTCCAAGCACGGTTCGATTTACGCCATGCAGGGCGCACGCTGGGACTGGAACGTCAAGTTGGCCGACTGGTTCAATCAACCTGCTAAAGCTTCTCTCCAGCGTCCCCGCTCGCCTGTCTGCTCGACCTGCCACATGCCCAAGGGAGATCACACCGTGCGGACGGCCTGGGGATTCCTCGCGTTGCGGCTACCGGAAAAAGATGCGGAATGGATGCAGTACCGGCAGAAAATCCTCATCGGCCTGGGCGTGCTCACGCCGGAAGGACAACCGACGGCACGCCTGGACGTGGTCAAAGTGGGGAAAGTCGCACGCCTCACGGCGGAAGAGTGGCAGGCGGAGCGCGACCGCATGGTGGCCGTCTGCGCCAACTGCCACGCACGCGCTTTCGCGCAGCAGAACCTCGAAGCGGCAGATTCCATCATCAAGGAATCCGACAAGCTGATGGCCGAGGCTATCGACATCGTGGAAGGACTCTACCGCGACGGCATCCTGGAGCGGCCCCAGGATCGCCCGCCCCATCCGGACCTGCTGCGCTTCTATGAAGTAAAATACCCCGTCGAGCAGACACTTTACACGATGTTTCTCGAACACCGTATGCGCAGCTTCCAGGGGGCGTTTCACATGAACCCTGACTACCAGCACTGGTACGGCTGGGCAGAGATGAAACGCGACCTTTACGAAATTCGCCAGGCGGCCAGCGAGCTCCGTGCCGCGCGGACGAAATCTTCCGGTGGCCGGTAGATGGTGGGGGTGGCCACGCGAGCTGCCCCCGCACGTCAACTCCCGCCCCAGACACGGCGGCTTGGAGGTAGACTCACCAAGCCCGATGCCCACACGTGAGGACCTCTTCAGCGCTGCCGAACGTTTACACGCGCATCTCCTGCGCCGTCATTATGACCGTGGGTCGGTGCACGGGCCCGACGCGGGAGTCCGCTTCAACCTGCGGGTTTGGCGATTTCTGAAGAGCGCCTGGGATTTTCTCCCCTGGCGCGACGACTACGTTTTCATGCAGACGCAGGGTTACTGGATTCTGGCCAACTGGATGCTCCACGACGCGACGGGCGAGCCACGCTATCGGGACCTGGCACTGGAAAGCACCGAAGCTACGCTGCGACTCCAACAGCCGGAGGGCTTCTGGCACTATCCTCTCCCCGAACGCCGGCATCTGATTGCCACCGTGGAGGGCGACTGGGGGGCAATTGGGTTGCTGGCCAGCCATGCCCGCGCGCCGCGCGCGGAGTTCCTGGCCGGCGCCCTGCGCTGGTACGAGTTCCTGGTGAAGCGCATCGGCTTTCTCGAACACAGGCGCGGCAAGGCCATCAACTACTTTGACCGGCCGCGGCGCAAGGTGCCGAACAATTCCGTCGAGGCGGCGTGGTTCTTTCTGCGCCTGTGGAAAGCCACGGGCGAGGAACGTTTTCTCGACCATGTGGCGGGCCTGCTGGAGTTTGTCGCCACCGTCCAACTTCCCTCGGGCGAACTCCCCTACGTGATCGCGAGCCCCTACGAGCGCGGCCGGGAGCATTACCTCTGCTTTCAATACAACGCGTTCCAGTTCTTGAAGCTGGCCTGGTCCGCCCGGCTCAAACCCGACACGCAGGCCGAGGCCATTCTTCGCAGGCTCTCCCGGTTTCTGGCCCAAGGAGTCACCGCCAGCGGGGCGAGTGCTGCGGATTGTTCGCACTCCGAACCGGAAGTGGATTACTACACGGCGGCACTGGCGGCCGCCTTAGGGGAGACTGCCGAACTGGGTCTGGTGCCCGCGCACGACTTGAGCGCGCGCTGCTACGCGCGTGTCCTGGAGCGCCAGCGGCCTGACGGCAGCTTCATATATTCAACCGGGGACTATGGATTCTTGCGGGACACTCGTTCCTATCCCCGCCCACAGGCGATGACGTTGTTTCATTTGCTATACGGCTGCGGGCTGGGAGAAGGTTTTCCGGATCGAATCAAAAGCTGAAAGTCCAAAGTTAAGAGTGAGGCCTTACTTTCAACTTCTGACTTTCGACTTTCGTCACATGTGCGGGATTTGCGGAATCTACAATTTCGGAACGTATGCGCCGGCGGACCAGACAGCGCTGAAGCGTGCCGCGGACGCCATGGTGCATCGCGGCCCTGACGATGAGGGTTTCTATCTCAGCGGCGAGTTAGGGCTGGGCAATCGCCGGCTGAGCATCATCGACCTGCCGGGCGGTCACCAGCCGCTCGCGAACGAGGACGAGACCGTCTGGATCACCTTCAACGGCGAGATCTACAACTACCAGGAGCTCCGGCCCGAACTCGAGAGCCGGGGCCACCGGTTTCGCACCGCCAGCGATACGGAAACCATCGTCCACCTCTACGAAGACTACGGCCTTGGCTGCCTGGAGCCCTTGCGGGGCATGTTTGCCTTTGCCCTGTGGGATGCCCGCCAGCGGCGCTTGCTCGTGGCTCGCGACCGCTTGGGCGTCAAGCCGCTTTTCTACTGCGAAGAGCCGGGACGGTTATGCTTCGCCTCGGAGCTGCGGGCCCTGCGCGAACTGGTCGGGCGTCCGCTCGAAATTGAGCCCCAGGCGGTCTACGACTTCTTTGGCTTCCGCTATATCCCCGCACCGCACACTTTCTATCGCGGGGTCCAGAAGCTTCTCCCCGGCCACTACCTGCTGGCGGACGCCCGCGGCGTGCGCGCCGAACCCTACTGGGATGTTCCCCCGGAAGAGGAAACCTCCCGCACCGTAGCGGACTTCGCCGAGGAGGTGATCGAGCAGCTTCGCGAGTCTATTCGCTTGCGGCTGATTGCCGACGTGCCCCTCGGTGTGTTTTTGAGCGGCGGGACAGACTCCAGCGCCGTCGTGGCCTTCATGGCTGCGCTGGGAGCACAACCCCTGCGCACCTTTTCCGTGGGTTTTGAGGAGCCGGAATACAGCGAGCTGCCCTTCGCCCGGCGGGTGGCTCAGCGTTATCACACCCAACACCACGAGCTGGTGGTGCGCCCCCAGGACCTCTCTGAGGAGTTGGGGCGGCTGGTGGCCTTCCGCGACGAACCTGTGGCCGAGCCCACTGACGTGGCTCTTTATCGCATGGCGCGCCTGGCCTCCGAGAGGGTGAAGGTGGTTTTGGCGGGAGAGGGCGGCGATGAACTCTTCGCGGGCTATCCCAAGTACGCCGCTGACCGCCTGGCCGGATTGGTTTCGGCGTTGCCCCAGGAGGTCACGCGCGCCCTGGTGCGCTGGCTCCCCTATCGCCAAAGACGCGCGCAACTGGCCCTAGAGGCGTTGTCCATCCGCGACGAGGCCGAGCGCTCGGCAACGTGGTTTGCTTCTTTTTCGCGCGAGGAACGCGAAGCCCTCTTTGCCCCCGAATTCCTCGCCCAGGTGGATGTTGCACATCCCGCGCGCCTCTTCGAGCAGCATCTGGAGAAAGTCCGCGACCGCTCGCCGCTGAAACGGATGCTCTACGCGGATCTGAAGATCTGGTTGCCCGACAATCTCCTCCTGCGCGGCGACCAGATGACGATGGCGGCGAGCATCGAGGAGCGGGTCCCTTTCCTCGACCACAAACTGGTCGAGGTGGCGGCGCGCCTCCCCAGCCGGATGCTCGCCCACGGCTTCCGGACCAAGGTTCTGCTCAAGCAGGCGCTCCGGCCGTATCTCCCGGCGGAAACCTTGCGCCGTCGCAAGGTGGGATTCACCGTGCCCATCGGCCCCTGGTTCAGGAAAGCACTCAAATCGCTGGTGGCGGATCTGGTGCTGGCTCCCGAGGCGCAAGCGCGCGGGTACTTCAACCGCGAAGCCATGCAGCGTTTTGTGCGCGAGCATTTCGATGGCGTCCGCGACCGCCAGAAACAGTTGTGGGCGCTGGTGAACTTTGAACTGTGGCGTGGGCAAGCAAGAAAGGGGGAGTAGGAAGTAGGGGGTAGGGAGCAGGGAAGGAACAGGAAGGCTGTATGGAGAGTTCCCTTGTTCGGTCTTACAGGGACCTGAAGGTCTGGGAACAGACGATGGATCTTGCCGAGGCTTGCGACAGGCTCACGAAGCAATTCCCGAGAGACGAACTCTGTGGTATGACATCCCAGATTCGTCGGGCAGCAGCTTCAGTGCCCGTGAATATCGCGGAAGGGCACGGTCGTAACAGCCGGGGCGAGTATATCCAATTCCCACGGGTGGCTCAGGGTTCGCTCAAGGAGCTGGAAACTCACCTGCTACTTGCTTAACGCGTCGGCTTGACCGATGAAAACGCCGTAGTGCCGACCCTCACCAAGAGCGAGACCCTTGGTAAGATGCTCAGGGCTTTAATCCGCTCCCTGGAAGGTGGGCGCGAATGAGTACAAGCAGACAAACTAAGCTCCGGTTCTGCCTACTCCCTATTTCCTACTTCCTACTTCCACTCTTGGAGGCTTAAGCAGAAGGATGACCCGAACACTATCCGCCGTCCTCATCATCGTGGAGAACCTGCCCGTGCCTTTGGACCGGCGGGTCTGGCAGGAAGCCCGCACGCTGCGCGAGGCCGGCTACCGCGTTTCCGTCATCTGTCCCAAGGGCTGCGGCTTCGAGCAAAGCCGCGACACGCGCGAGGGAATCGAGATCTATCGGCACCGGGTTTGGGAAGGTGCCGGATTGCTTGGATACTTGCTCGAATACGCTGGCGCACTTGCGGCGGAGTTTTATCTGGCGCTGAAGGTGTACGCGCGGACTCGCTTCCACATCCTGCACGCCTGCAACCCGCCCGACACGATCTTTCTCATCGGCCTGTTCTTCAAACTCCTGGGCGTGCGATTCATCTTTGACCACCACGACCTGAATCCGGAATTGTACGAGGCCAAGTTCGGCCAGCGCGGTTTGATCCATCGGCTGGTCTGTCTGGCCGAGCGCCTCACGTTTCGCGCCGCTGACGTCTCCATTGCCACGAACGAGTCTTACCGCGAGATCGCCCTCACCCGCGGCAGGATGCCGCCTGAGCGGGTCTTTGTGGTGCGCAGTTGTCCCGAACTCAGCAGGATTCCTCGCGGCCCGGCGCGACCCGAACTCAAGGAAGGCAAATCGTATCTGGTGGTCTATTTGGGGGTGATGGGATCCCAGGACGGGGTAGACCTGCTGCTGGAATCAATCGCGTATGTTGTCAAACAGAGGAATCGGCAAGATGTCTTCTGGGCTTTGATCGGAAGTGGAACAGAACTCCCCCGCCTCAAAACCCTGGCCACGCGAGAGGGCTTGGATGCTCTAGTGAAGTTCACGGGGCGCATCCCCGACGAGGAGCTGGCCACGTACCTTTCGACCGCCGATGTCTGCGTCGCGCCTGACCCTATGAACCCCATGAACGACAAGTCCACGATGAACAAGATTCTCGAGTACATGGCCTACGGCCGGCCCGTCGTGCTGTTCGATTTGACCGAAGGCCGCCGCTCCGCCGGCGACGCCGCCCTCTACGCCCGGCCTAACGACCCACTGGATTTCGCCGAGCAAATCCTCAAGCTGCTCGATTCCGAATCGTTGCGTCGCCAGCTTGGGGAGATTGGCCGCAAACGCATCCAGGAAAACCTGAATTGGGAAAGTGAAAAGAAAGCGCTGCTTGCCGCATACGAGGCGGTCCTGATTGAATAGCGCCAAGTTGCCGTTCAGTTCTGCGGTACTTCTCCTACTCGCTCACGAAGCGGCCTTGGAGACCCGCGTCACTCATGACGATCCTGGGTCGGGTAGTATTTCTCCTGCAAGTAGTCTGGATTATGCTTCGCTGAAGAACCACTTTCGCAGAGTCGCCTTGAGCTTAAGGAAGGCGGGATCGACGCAACGCTCCAAACCGACTCTTTCGGCAAGTTGCCGGTACAGTGAGGACGACTTAGGTCTGTGGGCTACCCTCAATGCGCGCTCGAACGCCTCCTTGGGCTTGTGCGGCTTGCCTTGGGGGCTTTCTGCGAATCTCTCGCGCACCAACCAGGATCGCAAGTCGGGCTGACGGCCAGACCATCCCAGCACAGAATCGACATGCGGTGAATCGCTCCAGATCCATATCTCCAGCTCGGGGTTGATCGCAATTGCAGCAGCTCGATCACCCCAGCCGGAATGCGACAGCCGACCTTCCACCTCTTGTTCTAACTCGCTGCGAGACGACTGCTCTCTGCCACACCCTTCTAGGTCGAACACCACGAGGGCATGCATATATTGCCTCACATAGAGTCGCAGGAAGTCGTGTCCGCGCAGCAGGCAGCCCGGGTCGTGCTCTGGATGAGGGTAGATGTCGTGAGTTAATGATCGTATTTCAAGCGCCCCGTGGCGAGACAACAGGCCCCGCAGGGAAAAAAGCATGGGCTGATCAGCGACTAGAACGACGAGATACCTGGGAGCATCAAGGCTCATGGCCCCAGAACCCCAGCTGTAAAAAGTACACCGAGGTTCGTTTCGCCGCGCCACTCCCTAAGCGCGGGGTGTTCACTGCCGAGAACTATGTCTGTAGCTGCTTGAGAGGTTTTTGCGAAACACAGGACTTGGGCAGCTTCGGCGATGCTCAGGATCACGGGGGAGTGTGTAGCCAAGAGGATCTGTGCATCATAGACGGAAGAAAGCGATTGAAAGACGGTTTCGACGGCTCTGGGATGGATACCGTTCTCTGGTTCTTCAATCAAATAGATTCCCCTGAACTCGGGCAAATAGGCCGGTAGCGTCAGGGCTAAAAGTCGCAGTGTGCCATCTGACGCGATCCACGATGGTATATCTAGACCTCCTCGATACCGTAAGACCAAGTAACGATGTTTGTCGTCGGGTCTTTCAACCGTACGTATGTCCTCAAGGTCGGGAAGGGCAGTCTGCAGATGAGCAATCCAATCCCGATAGCGTTCTGCACTGTCCTTTTGCAGGCGATGGATAACCCAGGGCAAATTGGAACCATCCGGCTTAAAGCCACGGATCTGACCAGGTGGACTCGCTCTGCGAATCAGCAAGCTATTAAGGATAAACTGCTGGAGGCCCTCGCTGAGCAGACGCTTCAGCCAGGTTGAGACCGGAAACTTCGACTCGTCTTCAGGCAGGTTACCCAGCGCCGATTTCCGAGGTCCCAATCGAAAAGCCGGTGCCCATCCTTTGCCAGACACCCCGTACACCTCGGAATAAAAATTGTCGTTCCCTCTCGGAACCTTGTTGATGACAGTGCGAGCCGAGATGTCCTTTGCGCCCTTCGGTGTCAGGATGCTTGAGGGCGGAGAAATATCGACGGGAAACAAGAGCTTCTGTTCTTGTACCCGGGGGGTGTTGACTTTAAGAAGAACTTTCTCAGCCAAAATCCCCGTCTCGTGAGAGTCCGAGTCGACCCCCAGGGAGATCTCGTACCGAATGGTGTCGTGGCTACTGACCGCTAGTTTCTCGCGCAGACTTATGGGTATCGAGGCCTCAATTGCTAACTCAAAATGCTTCGGGACGGGATCAGTAGGATTGACCCTAAGCGTCGCTGTAATGCCACCGGCCTGAAAGGTCACTGCTTCACTCAACCCTCCTCGTCGCCAAAGAAGATCTTCAAAGTTCTGGGTCCGGTTGCTAACAGCCGCGTCCAATCCGTCCGAAACCAGATCCCCCAGAAACGCCACCACATCCAGGAAGGTGGTCTTGCCACTGGCGTTGGGGCCCACCAGGACGTGAAAGGGCCCGAGAGGCCGGTTGACATACCTCAGGCAGCGAAAGTTCAATGCCTCAATCTTGGTGATCATCGCCAACCGCCCGAATTACCCTGGAACATTAGGGATCACTCGACTCCGGTCTATCAGGTTGTGAGCCTTGCCCGCTACTGAACAACATGTGCAAAACAGATTCCTTCCTTAACTAGCTCGCCCCGCGGCCGAGGAGGACGACGGGAACCGTCTTCAGCAGGATTTTCCAGTCGAGCGCGAAGGACCAGTTATCGATGTACTGGAGGTCCAGTTCCATCCAGCGGCGGAAGCTGAGCTGGCTGCGGCCTTCCAGCGCCCAGAGGCAAGTGAGGCCGGGCGGCATGCGCAGCCGACGGCGTTGCCACGGCTCATACTTCTCCACTTCCTCCGGCAGAGGCGGGCGCGGCCCCACGAACGACATCTCACCTTTCAGAATGTTCACCAACTGCGGAAGCTCATCCAGGCTGAACTTACGCATGAAGCGTCCGACAGGGGTGCAGCGCGGGTCGCTTTTGATTTTGAACACCGGCCCGTCCAACTCGTTCAAAGCTTCCAACTCCTCGCGGCGCAGATCGGCATGGGGCTGCATGGAGCGGAACTTGTACAGCGTGAATCTTCTTCCCCCCAATCCGCAGCGGGCTTGCCGATAGAAGACCGGACCTTGCGAAGTCAGCTTGATCAGCAGGGCCAGAACCAGGAGAAGTGGAGAAAGAACAAGGAGGAGGACCAGCGCCATCACAAAATCCTCTACGCGTTTCAAAAGCAGAAGGTCTTCGTTCTCGGGTGTAGTGGAGAACGTCAGCAGAGGCATGTCGCGCAGGCGCTCCAGATAGACTTTCGAAAGGACGTGCGGGAAGAAGCTGAGCAGCAAGCGCGTCTTGACGCCTTCCTCCTCGCACATCAGGAAGGTTTCTTCCAGCTTTTCCAGTTCGTCCTTCGAGATGGCGAAGACCACCTCGTCGATGACGTGCCGGCGCAGCAGTTGAGGAAGCTGAGTGAGGTCGTAGACCGGGTAGGAGCCGCGGAGGCTGGATGCTCTCACCTGCGCCTCGAGTTCTCCTCCGGGCTGGACGCGCGCGAAGCCCAGCAAGCGCAAGCCGCGATGCTCGTTGGCCTCCAGGGTGCGGGCAATCTCCAAAGCCTGCGGGGTACTCCCCACGAGAAGAAAATGCCGGAAGCCTCCGAAGGCCCGCCGCAGCGGTTCACTCAGGCGGCGGGCAAACAGCCGGAGCAGGACCATGAGCACGAGGTCGATCGCCGCGTAGAAGCCCAACAGCAGACGGCTGATGTACTCCAACTTGAATGCGAAAATGAAGGCGAAGAGGAGCGTCGTGGAAACGAATCCCACTTTGATCGGGTCCACCAAGGCACGACGCAACTCCTCTTCCCGAATTTCGCGATAGATTCCCAGGGCCAGGCCGACTCCTGCCCAGATACCGACAGTGACGGGGACAATCCAGAGGTAGTACAAAGCGGGATAAAGGGGACGCGGGGTAACCAGGTGTGCCCGCACCCAGTAGGCCAGCCAGAAGCTCCCGAGCGCCAGCAGGGCGTCGGCTACCAGATACAGCGCGCCAATGATGCGATCGTGGCGAGAGAACATCCGCAGATCACCGTCCCTGCCGCAAGACCCTGCCGCCTGCTTATCTTATCAAAAACCGGCCCGCCTCTCTTGGCTGCAGCTCCCGCACAGATATTTCCCTCGCCGGTCATTCTCGGGGCCACGCTGCGCTCCGCGAAGAACGCAAGCAACCTGATTTTGTCCCCCGGCGGGTTCCCGCAAGTGGAACAAAACCGGCAGCTCGTTCCTGTAAAGATCGCGCAGCTGCCGAACGGGTTTCCCACACAAGGAAAAGGGGCCGGGCTTGTGACCCCCGACACGCTCCCGGCTTTCAGGGTCTTGTTGCCCTTCAGAGGCCGCTGCGCGGCGGCTTAGTCTTATGTCGCAAGATATAACGCGCCGGCGTAGCCGTCGGTTTCTTCGGAGGCGTGGGGGCCGCCACCTTTCTCTTCGCAGCAGGCGGTTGCGGGGCAGCGGACGAGGGGGTGACCTTGGCCAGCACCTGATCGAACAGCGTGGCGCGCGGACCGGGTTTCTTCTTTCCCCCCTGCCCGTGCTGATAGGCATGCTCGGAATAGCAGGTCTGGCAAATCACCTTCGCCACTTGCCCTTCGACCATGCTGGCAATGGCATGGTTCAGCAGGAGCCGGCAACGCGGACAGTAGTCGTCGATAAGATCACCGAGGCGCACTGGAAGCTCACTCATGACAATTCCCTCGGAAGGCAAACTAGCGCAGGCATATTCGCAGAGCCAGCGCATTATACCGCCGCTGCGACGAAAATCAACCGGACCGCACGTCGGCGGCAGCTCGGGTGAATTAACCAGGGGCACACCACGCCGGGGCTTGACTCGCCAGCGGTCCGGGG
>Ga0315310_10003010_pt1 | contig 10510 bp, 14 predicted proteins | sample TDP5_MG_FD_203630 | JGI IMG/M metagenome (GOLD analysis project Ga0315310, IMG submission 203630) | Freshwater sediment microbial communities from Lake Towuti, South Sulawesi, Indonesia - TDP5 | ecosystem: Environmental > Aquatic > Freshwater > Lake > Sediment | place: Indonesia: South Sulawesi...
AGCATCGCATCCAACACAATTGCTTTTGATTGGTTCCATGCTGCAGCACCTCCTCGTGTAGGGTTCTCGTTCCAAACCATCCTACACCATCCGGGTGTTGCAGCGCTTTCATATAGTCAATGACAATTTAAATAAGGCGTTTATATTAAATCTTTGATGAAGGAGGTATCGATGTTTACATTAATCAAAGGAGGAACCTTATATGCCCCTGAAAAAATGGGGACAAAGGATATCCTCATTGTCGGGAGGATCATCGCAAGGATATCAGACCGGATTGATCTGCCTGCGGCTTTGAGTGTTGAAGTGATTCCTGCGTCCGGGAAGATCGTCACGCCAGGTTTGATTGATCTCCACGTCCATCTCCTGGGCGGGGGAGGAGAAGGAGGTCCGAGGACAAGAACCCCAGAGATCAACCTATCAAAGATCACCCGTGCAGGGGTCACGGCAGTGGTGGGATGTCTTGGTACGGATGATGTTTCCCGGAGACCCGAGACCCTTCTGGCCAAAGCCATGCAGCTCGAAGAAGAAGGCATCTCGACCTATATGTACACTGGATCTTATCAATTCCCACTTTCAACCATAACAGGAAGTGTCCGAAAGGACATTGCCTTCATTCCCAAAGTCATTGGCGTGGGCGAGATTGCTGTTTCTGACCATCGATCCTCTCAGCCCAGCTTTGAGGAACTCTGCCGTGTGGCAGCAGAGGCACGAGTTGGAGGAATGATCGGAGGAAAAGCAGGATTGGTGCATCTTCATATGGGAAGTGGGAAGCGTATGCTCGATCCTATCATTCGAATTGTTAAAGAAACAGAGATCCCTATCGGTCAGTTTCTCCCTACCCATGTGACTCGAACACAATCCCTCCTGGAACAATCGATCCAGTTTATGAAGATGGGAGGAAATATTGATTTCACCGTGAGAGGCCAGGAGTTAAATTTCCCATTGACAACGGCCAAAGCCTTACAAATGGCCCTTGATGGTGGAGCCACCATAGAACAGATCACTTTGAGTTCCGACTCGAATGGGTCCATGCCAATATTCGATGATAAGGGGAATATGATCAAGTTGGCCGTTGGAGATATTCAAAATCTCTATTCCGAATGGAAAGGTTTAGTGAGGGAAGGTTTGCCATTGGAGGATATCCTAAAAATGGTAACATCCAATCCTGCAAAAAGGGTTGGGATTTATCACTGTAAAGGGAGCGTTGAAGAGGGAAAGGATGCTGACCTATTGATTTTAGATCAGAATCTGAATATCGAAACGGTCATAGCCAAAGGCCAGATAATGATTCATCAAAAAGAGATCCTTGTGAAAGGGGCTTTTGAGCCTTAAAGGGTGAAAACGATGAGGCCTTTAATCGGAATTACCTGCTCAAGGGTGATTGGTGGGGCTTGGGGACTTTACTCACCCGGGCACTTTATGGACTACACCTTTGCCGAGTACAGTCAGGCCATCCAATATTGCGGGGGAGCTCCCGTACTCATACCGATCGCTCAGAGCAGGAAAACCTTTCAGACAATCCTCGACCACCTGGATGGCCTACTGTTGAGTGGCGGCCCTGATATCAACCCCAAGTTTTATAGCGAGGAACCCATGGAAGGCCTTGGAGAGATCGATGAAGGCCTTGATCGGATGGAATTAGAAACAGCCCGGTTGGCCTTCCAAAAGGAACTCCCCGTCTTTGCTATCTGCCGAGGCATCCAGGTGCTCAACGTCTCACTGGGAGGAACGCTCTATCAGGATATCCATGCCCAGGTTCAACAGAGCATTAACCACACTCAAAAGGCCGACAAAAGCATCAACACTCATTCGATTCGCATTGAAAGAAGCACCTTGCTTTACGATATCGTAAAGAGAAATGAAATCTGGGTGAACGGAAAGCATCATCAGGCCATCAAGGACCTCGCGCCGGGCCTCATTATCAGTGCCAAGGCGAAGGATGGCATCATCGAGGCAGTCGAACACTCCAAGAAGAAGTTTGTTCTCGGAGTGCAGTGGCACCCGGAAGGCACCTGGAAAGAAGACCTTCCTTCAAAGAAACTCTTCCGTGCCTTTGTTCAGGCCTCGATGAATTCTTAGGAAGAAAGCTTAGCTTCCCAACCTCTCGATCTTGAAAAACACAGGCCGGATGCCGTCGCTACAACAGGAGTAGATCAATCCCTCTTTTTTCATCCAGGGATAGTCTCCTCCAAATCGAAGCCCAGTAACTGCTGGATAGATGTCGTGCCATGCCCATGTGCAGAAGCCAGACGGGATTGCTCCCGACTCCTCGACAGTAAACTCCTGTCCCACTTCGAGACGATCGCAATAAGGGGCCATTTCCTCGGACACTTCGGGAAGGGGTTGGCCATAAACCTCTTTTGAGCTCAACTTCTTTATTACCGTGATCTTCAGCGGATACCTTTTTGCCATTTTTCCTCTCCTTTCGTCAGGCCTTATATTCTCTTTTAACAAATAATTCATATCTGCGAGAAAGTAAAGAGTGTAAGCATCTCTTTTCCCGTGATGGATATGATAGGGCACACCGCTGTCAAGGAAGCAGATAGGCCGGCTGAGAAAGTTTTAGAGCGCAACCTCTAATCGATTTACCTCCCACGTCCAAAAGCCCATGAAAAACCTCCATTTTTATTAAATACGAAGGTGACCCCTAACTTTCCAAATGACCGCAGTTCTAAAACTTTCGAAGTCTGGTCTGTCTGCTTCTACTAATTTCACGAAATTGAGGATGCTTCCGTAAAGAGTTGCCTAATCTTGGGGTCTCGAATATTTTTGAGAAAAGCCTTGATAACGAGATCGGCAGAAATTATTATTAACTTTGGAAACGACGACGGGAAAATTGAGAAAATTGTCAGAAGCAGGAAGGAGGAAAGAGAGATGAAAAAAATTCGTATATCCTTTGTAGTCATGGCCATCTTCTTTACAGGATTTATTTCCCCTACCCTGGCGGCCACTCCGCCTCCGTCAAAAGGTGATGTATTGCCGAAGATCAGCCTCCCCATTCCTAAGAGTTCTGATGAAAGGACTTACCTTGGGCTCTCGGGAACGGGCACTTTCAGGATCCCACAAATCAAGGCCAAGGTGGTGATCGTGGAGGTCTTTAGCATGTACTGCCCGTACTGTCAAAAGGATGCGCCCAGGATTAACGAAATGTATCAGGCAATAGAGAATAATCCAGACCTTAAGAATAAAATTAAAATCATCGGTATCGGTGCAGGAAACTCGGCCTTTGAAGTTGAGGTATTTAAGAAGACCTATCAGATCCCGTTTCCACTTTTTGCAGATAAGGACTTCTCCATCCATAAACTTTTGGGAGAGGTGAGGACTCCTTACTTTGTCGCTATCAAAATCAACGAAGATGGCACTCACCAGATCATCCATTCCCAATTAGGTGATTTCCAGGGCGCCCAGCCCTTTCTCGAACTGATACTCAAAGCTTCTGGATCAAAATAGAAAATGGGAGGATGAGTCATGAATCAAAAACGGTTAGTTCATCTCGTTTGGGTCACTGGAGTGGTATCGCTTTTTGTCTCTTTCTCCATCGCCTATGCTATCTCCGAGGCATTCAAGGAGAATATTTACAAGGTGGGAGAGCTCAAGCCAGTTGACAGCGTTCTCAAAGTAAAGATTGGAGATCGGGCTCCTATCTTCACGCTTCCTTCGGTCTCAGGAGAAAAGATCTCCCTGAAGCAGTACCTGGGAAAGAAGAATGTGGTTCTCTCCTTCGTCCCTGCAGCTTGGACCCCTGTCTGCTCAGACCAGTGGCCGGGCTACAACATCATCAAAGATATCTTCGACCAGAACGATGCCATACTCCTCGGAATTACAGTAGACAACATCCCCACGCTCTTCGCATGGACCAACCAGATGGGCAAGCTGTGGTTTCCAGTTCTTTCCGATTTCTGGCCCCATGGTGGCGTCGCTAAGAAGTATGGTGTCCTCCGTTCAAATGGGATCTCGGAAAGGGCCCTCTTTGTAATGGATAAGAAGGGCATCATTCGATATATCGACGTCCACGATATCAACAAAAGACCTCCTCTCGAAGATCTTGTAAACGAACTCGAGAAACTGAAAAAGTAATGCCATGCAAAAAAGGATACTCGGCAGGAAAGGCTGGAGGATTTCCATCATTGGGTTCGGAGCAATTAAGCTGCCCAACCTGAGCCAGAAAGAATGCGACGTCCTCCTCAATCGGGCTATCGATCTTGGGATCAACTTTGTGGACACGGCAGATTGCTACGGCGACAGTGAAGAGAAGATCGGAAGGGCATTGAGCAAGAGACGCAGGGAATTTTACCTTTCAACGAAGATCGATGAGCGTGATGGTCCTGGCGTGATGAGAAAATTGGAGCGCTGCCTTCAACGGCTGAAAACCGATTCAATCGATCTCGTCCTTTTTCACGATGTCCGCGGCTCTGAATACGAAAAGATATTTGAGAAAGGCGGCCTTGAGGCCCTGGAGAAAGCAAGGAAACAGGGCAAAATCTCTGAGATCGGTATCAGCATCCACCACTCCGTCTCGATGATGAAGAAGGCGATCGAGTCAGGAGTATTTTCGGCTTTGATGGTGGCGTACAGTGCCATAGACGAAGATCGCTTGACCTCAGACCTCATTCCATTAGCCCATCAGAAGGGTGTAGGGGTGATCGCCATGAAACCCTTGGCCGGTGGTAAATTGGGAGAATTTCAAAGAGGATGGAATCGAAAATTTTTTAAAGGGGAATCTCCGGCTCAAATCTCTCTTCGATACGTCCTCACAAATCCTCACCTCACCTGTGCCATTCCCGGAATGACTAATCTAAATGAGTTGGAGGAAAACCTAAAGGTTGGGGAGGACTTTAGGAATTTAAGTTCAGAAGAGATTGGTATATTGATGGATTGGGTCGGAGAGGTTGGGAAGGGGTTCTGTAGAAATTGTGGTTACTGTCTTCCTTGTCCAGAAGGGATTCCCATCCCTGATATCTTCCGATTTGAGAATTACTATGAGTGCTATGGTATGAAGAGATGGGCTATAGAGCAGTATCGGCTTATAACAGTTAAGGCGGAGACGTGCTCATCCTGTGAACAATGCCTGGAGCGTTGCCCCTTTGGTGTTCCCATTCCCCAACGTCTCAAAGAAGCCCACCAAACTCTAAGAATTTCTTAGTCCTAATGTGCTTTTGCTCGGCTTGGGTATTGTATATCCGGCTCCCGGTGAGCCTTAGCGTTCAGCCACCACATTTTTAAATCTTGATGATTTCGCCTTCGATCTTATCACCGATGCGCAAGATTCCGAGCGTCGCCCGATGAACAAAGGAGCGGGTCGGCGAGCCAGGATTAAAGAAAAGGATTTCTTTGACCTGATGATTGGCGGGTGTATGAGTGTGGCCGTAGATGATCGCATCGACTTCATCAAACGCCTCTCTTACTCGTGACTCGATCCCAAAAGGGGAACCCCCTCCATGAATCAGGCCGATGCGGAATCCTCCGAGTTCGATGATCCTTTTTTGAGGAAAGGCTTTCCGGATATCCGGTGGGTCCATATTGCCACAGACAGCGATGAGATCCTTCAGGCTTGAAAGATATTCTGCGACACTCCAATCCACGAAATCTCCTGCATGAAATATTTTTTCCACATCGCTGAACTGGAACTCGATCATTTTCTTAAATTCAGAATGAAGTTCCCTTAAGTGGGTATCTGAAAGCACACCGATCTTCATCTTAAACTCCAGTTTGAGGCTTAAGGTTTGAGGATCACTTCCTGCCTGCCATAGGCAGGTCGCTTGAGGCAAAAGATTTTATACTTAATCTCCTAAACCTCAACCTTGGCCTTAACCTGTATCTATTTTGTTAATTCTACGATTGAGCAAAAGGTCCCAATTGCCACCTTTCTCATAAATTCGAAATCAAGTGTTTCCATCGTGTCCGAAGGTAGATGGTAATTCGGGTTTCTAAGAAATGCCGTATCGGTGATCATCAGGGCTGGAAAGCCATGATCCCAAAAGGGGCTATGGTCGCTCCATCTAACCTCTTCCATCCCTTCGCCATTCTTAGGAACGAGAAGGAACTCCGTTGGAAGTCGGGGCACATAGGTTCTGAAACACTGATAAACCTTCTCTAATAAAACCTTCGATCTCTCGTTTCCGATGATGCCGATGAAGTCGCCCACATTAGGATAATATTTTGGATTGACGTAAGAAGGATAATTTTGCCTCGAATTCGTGAACCCAACCATCTCTAAGGAGATCATCCCTAAGATCCTTTCCTCTTCTCTTCTTGCCTTCTCGGCGTAATAGGTGCTCCCAACATAACCGTATTCTTCGAGGCCGAAGGCAATCAATCTTACAGTTGAATCTAATTTGACCCTTTGGATATTCCTTGCCACTTCAAGAAGGACAGCTACGGCACTCGCATTGTCGTCAGCTCCGGGAGAACCCGGAACGGTGTCATAATGAGCCCCCAAAATAAAAATTTTATCTGGTGATCCAAAACCTTTTTTCTCTGCTACGATATTATTGTAACTTTTCCCCTCCCATTGAAAGGATTCTTCCCATACCCTTAGACCAATCTTCGAAAACTCATTATAAATATATTGGCCCGCCTTTTCCAACTCATGAAAATGGTCATATGGATTTCGATCAAAATGGAGATTTTTTACATGTTCCTTGAGATTTTTGATCGAGATCCCATTCTTCATAGGATAGTCTCTCTCATCCCCTGTTAATAAGGAAGGCAAGAAAAGCAGAGGAAATAAAAAAAGAACCCTTCGAAATCCCATGGTCAGTGGTTGGTTGGACATATCTTATTTAAAAATGGTTATCCTGTCAATCTGAAGCTCCCTGGCCACAGGGCGGGACGTCGGGGCACTTGCGGGTCACTCATCGGTCAGAACTCATTTTTATTTTCAGCATGGTTTGCTTTATAATGAATTAGGTGTTAAGAATGCCCATCGGTCGAAAGAAGAAGGCCCTGATTCACATTGCCAAAGATGACCTTCATCTGGACGAAGAGTCTTACCGAGAAATATTGAAAGGAGTGGCAGGGGTGGAGAGTTCAACCCGTTTAACAAAGGAAGGCTTTGAGAGGGTAATGAAACGTTTTCAAGAGATGGGCTTTAAAGGTCTCCTTCCCCACCCCTACCATCCTGTACCCAAAGGCCGGCTCATTCCTCTTGATAGCCCTCAAGGTTCAGAATCGATCAGTTCAAGCCAACAGGATTTCATTTCTTACCTCTTGGAAAGACTGAACTGGGACGAAAAACATTACCACGCTTTTTGTCAACGCATCATCAAAAGACCTGATCCCCTTACCAAGCGGGACGGTCAAAAGATGATCATCGGTTTGATGGCCATATTGAGAAAGAGAACAATGAAAAGGAGACTTGTATGAGAAGGTATTTCGTGATCGGGCTCGCCTGTGTTCTACTCATCACTTTTTTAGTGTTTATCTCGCTCAGCAAAGAGACGCCTCCCACCTTCATTGAAATGGAGGTGAAAGGAGTGAGGCTCGATGCTCTCGGAAAAAATCCTGTCGTCATTCTCGCCGACAAGGATGGGAAGAAGGCTCTCCCCATCTGGATCGGCCTTCCTGAGGCGAATGCAATCGAAAGAGAACTAAAGAATATTACCCCTGCAAGACCCATGACCCATGACCTCCTCCATTCCATCCTGGCTCAAGCTCAAGCTAAGGTGAAAGAAGTAAAAATTGTCGATTTGAAAGACCATACCTACTATGCGAGACTCTTCCTGACGTTAAACAAAAAGCTGATTGAAGTTGATGCTCGACCCAGCGATGCGATTATCATTGCATTGAAGTCCAAAACTCCGATCTTCGTCTTAGCGACAATCCTCGATGTCCAGGGAATCACCCTTGCTAAAAAGAATATGGGAGAGCGATATGGGATTCGAATCCAGGAGCTCACCCCTTCTTTAGCCTCTCACTTCAATTTCAAAGGTCAGAAGGGTGTATTGGTTTCAGAAGTCATTTCAGGCAGTGCGTCAGAGGTCTCTGGAATGAAAGCAGGGGATATCATTACCAAGATCGATCTTAAAGAAATAGGCAGTGTGCAAGAATTTGAAGAAGCCTTGGAGGCTGTCAAGGTGGGCCATCAGGTTCGAATGACACTTTTTCGAGACGATCAATTTCAGGAAGTCAACCTATCGGTAAAACCCTGAGACCTGTGATCACATTTCGGAATGCGCCCGCTTAACCCACAGGCAGGAATTGCTCTCTGGTTTTTTTCTGAACTTCAGTTGAGCAGGCGCTTAATGATGGGCACCTTGATAAATGGAACCCCTTCCTCCTTTAGAAGAACCTCTTCGCTCGGGGTAGCGGTTCCCTTAATGTTTTTCTTTTCTGACTCGCCGTAATGAATTTTGAGAGCCTCCTTAGCAAAATCACGGCCCACGTCCTCAAAATGTTTATCCAGATATTCTTGAATCACTTGAAGCGCTTCGTAGGAAATGGGTTCTTCTTTCTTCTTCTCCCCACTCTTTTTGATCGCGAAGGCAGAAAAGGCTTTTTCAACTTTATTATCGTTGCAGAAAGGACAGTTGATCATGCCGGAAGATCTCTGCTCTTCTAAGGAGGCGCCGTCCTTAAACCAGCATTCGAACTTGTGGCCATTTGAACAATACAGATCAAAAGCAATCATTTTCGTCCCTTTCACAATTTAGCACGCTTTCATTTATATTTGCAAGCCATTTTTCCACATTGCAAAACAAGGAAAAACCATTTATGATTTTTTGAAGTTAATCGCAAAGGAGGTTCTTATGAGAAGAAAAACGGTTTATGGTTTCTTACTTGTGCCTCTCTTTTTTCTGCTCCTTCTCCCCCTTTCAAATTCAGAGGCTAAGAAAAAGGTGGAGTTGGTCGGGAAGGAAACGCTCAATTTCACTCTCCCGTCCACACATGATCGGGTGATCAATTATGCAGAGGAGTATTATGGAAAATATCATCTGATCATCACCTTCTTCCCCGCAGCTTACACCCCTGTCTGAACGGGCGAAATGGAGGGCCATCAGAGGAACCTTTACCTCTATGAGCGCTTCAACGCCCGGGTCCTGGGCGTCAGTCGGGATGATGTGACAACCTTAAAGTATTGGGCAAAGAGTCTGGATCTAACCTTTCCCCTTCTCTCCAATATTACTGCCTTTCTGGGTGCCTCTTTCGATATCCAGCCAGAGGGTCAGCCCATTTTCGGAAGGCGGACAGTCATCATTGATAAGAAGGGGGTTATCCGCTATGTGCGAGATGGATCACCAGACTTTAAGGATATCCTCCTCTTTCTCAAGAAGCTGACCCAGGAAGGAGGGAAACCATGAAAAAGAGATGGGGTGCGATAATATGTGCTGTATTGGTCTTGGCCTGGCTTTCTGGATGCGCCACCGTGGAAACCTCTAAGAAGGTCCCATACAAACTGTCTCCCCAGGGAACCGTCATCTGGGAAGACGAATTCGAATTCTTGCCTCCTCCTCCTGATTGGAAATTGCTACGGGTAGAAACAGGTGAAAATGACATCAATTTCGGATTCATGAGATCCGACCCAGGACCATTTCCTTCTACCACTTCGTTTGCTTATGACGAGGAACCCTTCGGCTGTTCCACAAAATTCGAGGAGAGGGAAAGGGAGTTTTTCAAACGGTTTCTTTTCAATGCCATTCTCCAGTTTCAAGTTTTAGAAAAGCGAAAGACGCAGGTGCTTGGTGGAGAAGGGCTGGAGGCAACCGTTGAAGGGAAAGACCCGGTCAAAGGGGAGAAGGTCAGAGCCAAAGTGGTCTTTGGCAAGAGAGGAGATCGAGTAGTTGGCTTCTATATCACACAGTGGAGGCCTATGGACGGAAATTACGATCTCTCAGCCTTTGAGATCTTTGATAGGTTTGCTAAGTCTTTTAAATTCCTGAAGAAATCTTTCTACGAAACTCTGTGACTTAACCAATTGTTATTGGGCCATTGAGTCATTTAAAAAATCTGAAAGGGTGGGGAAGTCTCCCCACCCTTTCTATTTATGCGGAATAGAGAAAATAGTTGACCGAACCCACTATTTCTGATATTCAAAAATTCAAAAATTATGACGAAGGTAACCGTCAATCAATCTCAATTAGAAGTTGTTCAAGGGGATATCACCCAGCAGGAGACAGAGGCCATCGGGAATGCTGCCAATTCGGCACTGGCAGGGGGTGGAGGTGTAGACGGCGCTATCCACAGGGCAGGTGGACCTGCCATCATGGCCGAACTAAGAGCAAAATATAAAGGCTGCCCAACCGGATCAGCAGTCATTACTGGTGGCGGGAATCTCAAGGCAAAATATGTGATCCACGCAGTGGGACCAAGATATTCAGGATCACCCAAAGACCGTGAACTCTTGTCCAGCGCTTATCGAAAGAGCTTGGAGCTCTGTAGCCACCACAAGATTTCCTCGGTTGCCTTCCCTTCAATCAGCACGGGAATCTATGGGTACCCAGTGGAGAAGGCCTCGCGCATAGCTTTAAGGACTGTGATGGACTACTTGAAAGATCATCCCGAGATCAAGCTT
>Ga0315310_10003011_pt1 | contig 10506 bp, 9 predicted proteins | sample TDP5_MG_FD_203630 | JGI IMG/M metagenome (GOLD analysis project Ga0315310, IMG submission 203630) | Freshwater sediment microbial communities from Lake Towuti, South Sulawesi, Indonesia - TDP5 | ecosystem: Environmental > Aquatic > Freshwater > Lake > Sediment | place: Indonesia: South Sulawesi...
TCAATGATGATGCCTCAAGGAATAGCTGTGAGTCTGGTCTCAACGCCGGAGAACGCCGCTCTTGCCGCTGTCAAAATTCTGGCTCTATCAAATCCCTCTCTCAAGAAACACGTCACTGAGTACTTGGGCAAGCTGAAAGATGTAGTTACAAAAGCTGATGCCGATCTGAGAAAGAAGGCAAAGCATGAAAGAGAACGCGAGCACATAGAGCCCGTTGAGCGTCTAGAGAAAACGGAGCACTTAGAGGACACATAATGCAAACCGAAATCGTAACGGAAACACACCTTCCACTACCATTTCTTAAAAGAGGCAAAGTACGAGATATCTACGATTTAGGGAACAAACTGCTCATTGTCTCAACCGACCGAATCTCAGCCTTTGACATCGTCCTGCCCAACGGCATCCCGTTCAAAGGCGAAGCCTTGAACCGCCTCTCAAGCTTCTGGTTCAGCCAAACTGGAGACATTATAGCCAACCATGTTATAGACGTCGTTGATCCACGCACGGTTTTGGTTGAGAAAGCTAGACCTATCAAAATGGAGTTTGTAGTGCGCGGCTATCTCTACGGTTCATTGTTGGACAGTTACAGGCAAGGCAAGCTGTCAAGTTTGCCAAAAGGTCTAGAAAAGGCAGAAAGACTTAGAAGCCCAGTTCTAACTCCGACAACAAAGGCTGACGTAGGGCACGACATTGAATTATCCAAAGAAGATGTTGCCAAGAAGATCGGAAAACCACTTACAATCGAAATCGAGGAAGCAAGTCTCAAGATTTATGAGAAGGCCTCTCAGAAGGCAGAGGCAAACGGGATAATAATCGCTGACACCAAGTTTGAGTTTGGCTTCTGCAAAAAAGAGCTGATGCTCATAGATGAGTGTTTAACTCCTGACTCAAGCAGGTTCTGGTCAAAGGAGAAATACCAAATCGGACAGGATCAGTTCAGCTACGACAAGCAATACGTCCGAGACTATTTACTTGGCATCGGCTGGAACAAACAGCCGCCTGCCCCTAAGCTACCAGAGCACGTTGCCCTTGAGACTTCTAAGAAATACATTGAAGCCTATGAGCGGTTAACAAGGAGGAAATTCTAGAGTTTTCATACAAGATATAGACGTTAGGACTCTTTTTAGATGTTCAAACATTCTAACGATAACTGTTATATGCGGTTCCCTCTTGTTTACAGAGTCGTGTGATCTAGAATGGTTATAGCAAGAGAAGAAATGCAGGAAACAGTCAAATCATACAAGGAACCGATTGGACTCAATCTCGGTTCTCATTCAGCCCTAGATGCGTGGCAAGGGCAAAGAAACTATGGATTAAGAAGTATAATCTACACAACGCCCGGAAGAGCGCGCATCTACCTGCAAAACCCGATGGTAGGTGAAGTTGGAAAACCAGTTGAAGACCTACCAAGCCAAGTGCGTAGTGACCTCATTGTGACTGATGACCCGTCGGACATCAAGAAAGGCGATAAAAAATGGCGAAGTGCCATTTTAATATTGAATGAGTACAAGGATATCCTCAAGTACACTGACGAGCTTGTCGACTTGGAATGCTTGCAGATTCCAAACAGAGCGTTCTCCGTGTATGTAGGCGGAGATGAATATTGCAGCGCCATTGAAAATGATTATCCCGTCCCCATCTTGGGCTCACGATTAGCTTTGAAAGTAGAGAACCGGGGCGAAATCGAGAAAGATTATTACTGGTTCGCCGAGAAAGCCCGCATTCCCTATCCAAAATCCTACAAATATGAAATTCACAAAAATGGCATTCGCTTCAAAGAACCAATTGATGAACCCATACTGCTGAAAGCCGAGCACGCACATCGAGCCTTTGAGCGTGAATTCATCTTTGCCGCGGATTCTAGCGACTTGGAAGCTAAGGTTGAACGTGAAATGAAGATTGGAAACTTGAACAAGGAATGCTTGGAACGAGCCCGCGTTGAACAGATCGTTTTAGGACCACACGCCAACTTCAACTTCTTCTTCTCACCGCTTGATGCTCAAGCTGATTGGGGAGATGTCGACAAATGGTATGCTAAACTCTACAAGACCACTTTGGAAGAGGCGCGAACATGCCTTGCCAATCAATTTCTCTCCATAGACGAACGGCGTGAAACCATCTTGGACGGTGTCAAACGTTTACCGATTGATGTGCAAGAAAAAATTAAAAAAGTGCCTTCATTCGAGGTTTCAGCCCACTTGGTCATGAGCCTACGCGAATCATTGTTGAAGGATGTGCATCGCTACTCCGATGCTTACCTTCTGGCAATGAGAAGACACCTGCATCCTGGGATAATTGGCGCTTGGTGCTTGCAAACTCTCATAACGTGGGATAAGATCTCAAAGTATGAGCCCAACCCTTCAGTAAAAGTAGATGTGACATTAGGTTCTGAGGCAAAGACGACAGCGGATTATGGGCTATACGACGTTCCTGAAGGCTCTGAACCCTATATGCACATTCCAGTAACCCAAGACGTGGCGTTGAGACACGGCGGAGGAACCAACGTGCACATGGGCTTGGGCTCACAGTACGCCAACGCTAAGTACAACAAGACTATGAGCATGGGCGACAGAATCGCGTTAGAGATTAAGCGAGCAACAAGAGACAGAAAGCTACATCTTATCGTGACTTGAGCGAAGATCTCATGCCTAGAAAAGAGCCTAGGAAACTGACGTATGCAGAGGCAGGCGTAGACAGAACACTCCGCGCTAAGTCAAAGAAAGCTCTAAACATTCTTGAGAGAACGTATCGATTCAGCAGACACGGGTCTGTAGTCAAGCTTCCTTATGGCAACATCTTCCCGATAACTAGGGACCTGTACCTTGACTTGGTAATCGAGGAAATAGGCACCAAGGTCTTGATAGCCCAGCTTGCCGACAAGTACGACACGATTGGCATCGACGGCATAGCCATGGCAGTGAACGATGTCATACGTTCAGGCGCGCGACCTCTAGCCCTAGCGGACAACATCCATACTCATGTTTCCGACCCGTCTTTGGTTAGTCAGTGGATGAAAGGCATAGTAAAGGGCGCAGAGGAAGCGGAGTGCATTGTGCCTAGCGGCGAAATCGGCGACGTACCTGACCTGATCAAAGGAGTTGTTGAGGGCAAAGGCTTCGACATGATCTTTGCTTCAATCGGTGAAGTGCACAGGCGTGACATAATCTATGGAAACAGTCTGAAACCTGGAGACATCATAATTGGTATGCCCAGCTCGGGCATCCACAGCAACGGGGTTTCCTTGGCAAGAAGAGTCTTGCTCAAACAGTGGGGTGGCGCATATGAACCCTTCGATGTTCCAGAAGGTTTGGACAGAGAGGTTATTCTCGAACTTCTTGAACCCACAAGAATCTACGTTAAGCCGATGTTGAACCTAGCAGATAGCCGACAAGTGAAAGTGAAAGCAATGGTTCATATTACAGGCGACGCCTACACAAAATTTGACAAGTTAATGCACCTGAACCCGGGCATAGGGTTCGAATTTGACAGTTTCAATCCGCACCCTATCTTCGGTTTGATCCAAGAAACCTCCAAGAAGCAGCGAACTCCGATTTCAGATGATGAGATGTTCAAGACTTTCAATATGGGCTGGGGCTTCGCGGTTGTTGTTGAAAATGCTGCGAAGGATGAAGCGATTGCTTCTTTTGAAAGAAGTGGCATCGAAGCCACTCAAATCGGCAAGGTTATAGATTCAAGGCAAATCCTAGTCAGACATAAGAGTAAACAGATCCTTCTGTTAGCAGAATGACTTGTTGATCGCCTTTCGACAAGTTGGGCGAAATTTTACACGGATTTGCTGCAAAAATTGATAAATACTTGTATATGAAATCTGTCTCTATGAAATATCGAGCTAGGGTTGAAGTTGGACTCAACCCGGGACATTCCGATCCTGAAGGTGAAACCACCAAGCAGTCATTGGCTGAGCTAAACTATCCTGTTCTCTCCGTTGGCGTTAAGAAAGTCTACGAGATCATATTAGAAGCAAGAAGTCGGAACGAAGCTAAGAAGACCGCTGAGGAAATGTGCAAGCGACTGCTGGCGAATCCGGTCAAGGACAGTTACTCTCTTGACGTTGAGGAAGAATAGATGACTGGCAGCTGGTACAAGAGACGCTCTATGCCATTTCCGCTCCACGAGGTCGTGCTAAGAGAAGCTGGCGACAAACAGCTACTTCAAATCAGCAGCGAACTCGCGATCGGCTTAAACCTGGCAGAAATGAAGAAAGTTCAGAAATACTTCACTCAAGCAAGGCGAAACCCAACGGACGTTGAACTCCATACCATAGGGCAGACTTGGTCGGAGCACTGCTATCACAAAACCTTCAAAGGCGAAATAATCGCCGGTGAGAAGAGAATTAGGAACCTTTTCAAAACGTATATAGCAAAAGTCACGCAGGAACTCAAACCCTCATGGTGTTTTTCAGTTTTCGAAGACAACGCGGGCATAGTAGACTTTGACAAGGGGATAGGAGTTGCAGCCAAAGTCGAAACCCACAACCACCCATCTGCGATTGAACCCTATGGTGGAGCAGCAACAGGCGTAGGCGGAGTCATAAGAGACATTCTGGGTGTCTGGGCAGATCCAATAGCATGCATGGATGTCCTCGGCTTCGGACCTTTAGACTACGATTATGCCAAGTTGCCTCAAGGAGTCAAGCATCCAAAGTACATTTATAGCGGCGTGGTGGCTGGAATAGGCGCTTATGGCAACAACATGGGCATCCCAACGGTTAACGGTGCCATCTACTTTGACGAAAGCTATGTGGGCAGCGTTGTCGTCTACTGCGGCTGCATTGGCATACTTCCGAGGTCCAAATATAGACGCAGCATCAAGCCAAATGACATAATTCTATTAGCAGGCGGCAAAACAGGACGCGACGGCATTCATGGCGTCACATTTGCCTCCGCAGAACTTACTGAAAAGTCCGAAGAAGTTAGTCGACCAGCAGTTCAAATAGCAAACCCAATCGAAGAAGAGAAACTCAAAAGAGCAATAATTGAGGTGCGGGACAGAAGCCTAGGGTCAGCCATTACTGACCTCGGCGGCGGCGGTTTATCTTCAGCCATTGGCGAACGAGCGCATACTGCCCGGTGCGGAGCACACGTTGAACTGGACAAGGTTCCTCTGAAGTATGGAGGGTTGGCTCCTTGGGAGATATACGTTTCCGAATCTCAAGAGAGAATGTTACTCGCAGTTCCCAAGGAAAACCTTGGTGAGGTCTTATCAATCTTTGAAGACGAAGATGTGGAAGCCACTCCCATCGGTAGGTTTACAGCTGACTCGATTCTTACCATTGATTATTCGGCAGAAGGAGTCGCTAAGATCGACATAGACTTTCTGTTTGAGCCGCCGACTGCAAGAAGAAAAGCAAAGCTTGCGACTTCAAAGCAGAGCGAACCTGTTTTCAAAGAACCAGATGAATTGGAGAGCTTGCTTTTGAAGTTGCTAGCGGCGCCTAACATCGCTAGTAAAGAAGCAGTTGTGCGTACTTACGACCACGAGGTAAAGGGCAACACTGCAATCAAGCCATTACAGGGCAGATATGCTGGTCCAAGCGATGCGGCAGTTATCAAGCCCCTTGACAAGTCTTGGAAAGGTCTAGTCATATCATGTGGAATGAATCCAAACTATGGCAGAATCAGCCCCTACTGGATGGCAGCATCCTGCATTGACGAAGCCATACGGAACAACACCGCGGTGGGCGGGCGCAGGATTGCATTGCTGGACAACTTTACATGGGGGAATCCTGAAAAGCCTGATCGTCTAGGCTCGTTGCTGCAGGCGTGTCGAGCATGTTATGACATTGGTAAAGGGTTTGGAACTCCATTTATTTCGGGAAAGGACAGCCTCTACAACGAGTCTCCTTTAGGTCCTGTGACACCTACGCTTCTGATCACAGCCATCGGCATTGTTCCGGATGTGAGAATGGCAGTTACAATGGATTTGAAACAACCTAGCAACTCGGTTTACTTGATTGGCTGGACACTTCCAGAGCTGGGCGGCTCTGAATACTACAGGCTCCTGAACTTTCTTGGAAAAACCGTGCCCCGAGTTGAGGTGAAACAAGCTAAGAGGGCTGTTGATTCAGTCGTCAAAGCAATCGATGCGGGCTTCGTGAAGGCTTGCCATGACCTCTCCGAAGGCGGACTAGCGGTTGCTGCTAGTGAAATGGCTTTCACAGGCAACTTGGGCATTGAATTATGGCTTAAGGACGTACCAAAGCCTCGAAGCTTGACACGAAACGATTTCATTCTCTTCTCAGAGTCCAACAGTCGCTTCTTAGTTGAAGTGGACCAGAAACACACTAATGACTTCGAGGATTTGATCCGTGGCACTCCATGTGCGTTGATTGGAACAATCAAAAAAGACCCAACTTTCACTGTACGAAGCGTTTACAACAAAAAACTGATGGAAACCGATTTGGCAACGCTTCGAAAAGCTTGGAAAACTGCTCTAGGAGCAAACAGGTATGAAAGCTGAGGAAATTCGTGTTTGCATTTTGCGTGTTGGGGGAACCAACTGCGATACCGAAACAAAGCGTGCGTTTGAAGACCTAGACGCCCAGGCTGATGTTGTCCACATTAATGAAGTTGTCAACAAACGAAGCCTGCTCGATTATCATATATTAGTGTTTCCGGGCGGCTTCTCTTACGGTGACTATGTTCGAGCGGGCGCCATACTCTCTAAGGCAGTGATTGCCAAACTTGGAACCGACTTGAAGAGGTTCGTTCAGGAAGAGCGCCCTATTCTCGGCGTATGCAATGGCTTTCAGATTCTAGTCGAGGCTGGGTTGCTGCCTGGATTCGATGGACTGAGTAAATTACCTCAAGCAGCTCTCGCAACAAACGTACCTATCGGTTATCGATGCATGTGGATTCACCTGAAACATGTAAGTAAAGGCAAGTGCGTATTCACGTCTAAGATTGGAGCAGACTCTGTTATACGCATCCCAGTCGCCCACGGAGAAGGACGATTTATATTTGAGAGAAGCAAGCAGAGGGAGCACCTTAGGAAGCTCTCTGAAAGGGATCAACTGGTTTTCCGATACTGCACTAGGGAAGGAGATGCTGCGGAAGGCAAGTTTCCGGTAAATCCAAATGGGTCCTTTCACGATATTGCAGGCATCTGCAATTCATCAGGGACAATATTCGGTCTTATGCCACATCCAGAGAGAGCCTATTTCAGATGGCAGCAACCAGACTGGACTAGAAGAGAAAGACTTGGCCGGCATGGTGATGGAAGATTAATCTTTGAATCGGTTGTCGAGTATTTGACTAGGAAATTCTGAGTTTTCTGAGCTCCAATGCTCGTGGTAGCCCTGTTCTGGCGCCTACCCTTTCTATGCATTTTGAAGCTACGAAGTTTCCAAGCCTTCCGCATTCATACAAGTCTTTTCCATTGATTAAGCCATAGAGAAATCCCGCGCAGAAGGCATCGCCAGCGCCTGTGGTGTCGACAACCTTTGTCTTGAACGGTTTGATTAGGTAGTTCTCTTTACCATCGGTAACGTAGCACCCCTTTTCGCCGAGTTTGACAGCGATTATGTGCGAGCCTTCGCGGAGCAACGCTTCGGCGCCTTCCTTGAAGCCTTTTCCAGTCAGCATCCTCAACTCGTTTTCACTAGGCATCACAGCATAGCTTCGCTTCATGAGAGGTCTCAACTTGCCTAGCCCCTTTCTGGCATAGATTTCGCCTGGATCAAGACACACTTTCGCCTTTGCTAATTGCTTTATCAATTCCATTTGAGTTCGATATGGTTTCTCATCCATTGAAGTTAGGTGCAAGAACTCGGCTTGGCTTGCATACTGCAAATCTATATCTTCAAATGTCAGATTGTCGTTGACGCTTGGATGCACGTAAAGCGCTCTTTCACCTTTCCTGTCTATGAAGGCGAAGACAGCGCCACTATGTCCATGCTTTGCAATAACTATGCCATCAGTGTTTACGCCTTCAGTTCGAAAATCATTTAGCAACAGGTGACCCTCTTGATCATCAGCGACTTTGCCAATGAAACCAGTTTTTGCGCCAAGTCTAGCCAAACCTACAATTGTGTTTGCGGCCGACCCGCCCGACGATTCACTCATGCTTAGGATAAAGCTCTCTTCACCTTGCCTAGCGATTCTGCCCACTTGATAGATTTTGTCTACGTTGAGGGCGCCAAAGCCTATGACGTCGAACTTCATTGTACGAACGCTCACGTACATGTAGATTGGAGAATCGTTTTAAATATATGCCACATAACCATTACAGAAACATCAAGAATATTCACAAAGATCCTATTGTGTGTGTATGGATCACCTGCAGCTACACACGTAACCAAGCCTGAAAAGAGAACCAACAATGGACACATTTGAAAAACTCATCAAGACACTTGTCCTATTCGCTTTCTCCCTTCTAAATGCCATAGACATGGTTCAAACAATCGCCTTTCTCCAAATGGGGATCGAGGGAAACATTCTCGCAGTCTCCTATCCTCAACTATGGTTTGCCCTCAAAGCCACCTTCGCTTTCGCACTGCCCATTGGGATATACTACGTAGACGCCTACTTAGAAACAAAAGAAGACGAAGGATGGTATTCATACCTAGACAGATTTGTAGACTTTGTCTATGTCATTGTATTCTTTGCAAACATCTACTATCTGCAGCTTGTAGTAAGAAACACCCGGATTCTCGGTCGCGTCTTACCCTAACGTCCTTAAGTATATTCTGTGTTTTCCAAGTCTGCCATCATAATTCCCTGCTGACACTTTAACCACACCCTTCATATCCTTGACAGCATCCATGCCCGCCCGCATCGCTTCTTTAACTGCTTCCAATGTCACGCCATTAATGACTATCTCAGGAATTGATTTCACGCCAGCTGGCACCTTTGAATTTGGTATCCTATCCTTCAAGGAAGGGCAATACCAGTGATTGGTCGTCGGACCGATTTCTGGATAGTTGGTCTCAGGTTTCGAACCCGCAGCACATATGTCAAAAGGCGTAATCACACCTTCAACCATGTGTACAGCTCCCAGCGCTTTGTCTCCAGCCCTTAACGCCGAATCTTCGTCTCGGCACATAAGCCAGATGTTGCCACCAGAGACACCGACACCGTAGCCCAAATAGCGTTCTATGCGGAAACTGGGCATCATTATAGGGATGTTAATGACGTTGCGTCCAACGTATTCCTCTTCCCACTCGTAACCATCGCCACAATGCCCTATGCTGTCCATAACATCAAACTTGGACTCCACATTCAGCCAGTTGAAAACACAGGTTGTAGGCTCAACTAAGATTTCCTGTCGTATTCGGTAAGAGGTCTCTTTTACGAATTTCCTAACTGTTGCTTCGAATGGTTTGGACTCGGATATGCCCGTCCAGAACTGTGCTATTGCTCCGAGCCTTTTGTCTGGAGTCTCGGTGGTGCTAAGCCATTTTTCTATTCCGCCTTCGCCTCTGCCCACAACACCCATTGGAAGCGCCGTCGAACCATAAGCTGCTCTCTTAAGTCGCGTTTTGTCTTTAGCAGTGATCAAGATTCTGCAAAACAGACCGTCGAAAGCTTCAGCATAAGTATCTTCAATTTCCACCAACTACAATCGCTCCGCTTTAAACCTAGAAATCAACGCGGCTTGGGAAGAAGCATTTATCTGCCTATCCCAGTTTTCCAATCGCTTCGCCTCTAACGCGTTTCCTGAAAGTAGTACTCTCCTGCGCCAGTCTCTCGATGTTCCGCTCCGTGACTAACTTCACCTTAGGAAATCTCTTGCCACACTTTTTCAAGAAACTTCTCTTCAAGGGCTCAGGCAAGTCAAGTCTATCTATTGCGTCTGGGTTCCACTCTTTGACAAGATCGAATAGTCCAGTCTTTCCCAGTTTGCTGAAAGAGGCTGCCAAGACAGCTGTCACAACCGCGCTTTCTGACATTACAGCAACCTCTGCTTCTCTCACTGCATAACCGTTGCCATTGAATGAGACAGTTAAGCCGCCTGCCTCGCGCACAAGCTGAAAGGCGGATACATCTGTTATGCTGTCGCCAACGTACATCACGTCGCAACTCCGTCTTTTCAATTTCGCCACGATGTCTTCAACAGCTGCAGCTTTTTCATAGCCTCCAACAGGGTCGACTTCACGAAGCACTCGCCCTATCTTCATGTCAGAGATATCTTTCCAAAAGATTCCGTCCAGTTTCTCAACAACCAACTGCATTCTTTTTGGCAAATCCCTCAAATATTGAGCGCTTTTGGGAATCTTCAGCATGGTAAGCTTGACCATTTCTTCCGCCAGGCGCTTGAGCTCTGCTTTCTCCTCTTCGACAATGTCGTACCTGTCCAAGTCTAGACGAGTGCAAACCACGTCTTCGAAGGAAAAACCTGTAGCCTCACACAGAGCACGCATGTAATGCTCGTAGCTTGTGCTTACAATATATGCTGGCATGGAACGGCGAACGAATTCGAGCATTTCTTTGGCAGCAGGCACCAGAAGCATGTTTTGTGACGCGAAATCAGTCATCATCGCGTTAC
>Ga0315310_10003013_pt1 | contig 10505 bp, 8 predicted proteins | sample TDP5_MG_FD_203630 | JGI IMG/M metagenome (GOLD analysis project Ga0315310, IMG submission 203630) | Freshwater sediment microbial communities from Lake Towuti, South Sulawesi, Indonesia - TDP5 | ecosystem: Environmental > Aquatic > Freshwater > Lake > Sediment | place: Indonesia: South Sulawesi...
AGGCTCAAATAGTTTTTCTATTATCGTATGCGTGTGACCCTAGCGCTGATGGGCGGGTAGATCAGCTTGGAATGATCGCAGCGTTGGCATCGCTGAGGACGCGGGTTCAAATCCCGCCCCGTCCACTCCTCAAAAATGGCTTTTAGAGCAAGAATCTTGCTTATTTTAGGCAAATAGGCTGCGTAAATCGATATCCATTTTTGCAGTGCGCAGAGGTTTCACCTCAAGGTTTAAATTTTTCGATTTGCATGCTTTTATTCGGATGAGTTGATTGTCGAAGACCGCTTCCAGACGTGCAGTATTGGCTGTACTAGTTGATGGTAAGCCTAGAACTACTCGGAATATAGCCCGAGGTGCCGGTTTAGGCGAGTCTGCTGTTTATGGCGTATTGCGTAGGTGTTGGGAATCAGGTTATGTTTTAAGGACTAAGAAACCGCTTTATGAATTTGAGAAAGTTTCTAGGGGCAGGAGAGGAGTAGCTGCACATGTCAGGCCTTTTCATCTTTACGTTTTGAGACCAAAAGGAATCAAGTTTATGCGGATTGAAGGACAAGAATATGTTGAATTTTCTAAAGAGCATTTGGATGTTCGCGGCGGAGGAGCTAGAAGCAAGGCAAAGGTAATACTGGATTTCCTTCGCAAGCACAGTGACAAAGCATGGTTTTCGAAGCAGATAGCAGAGACTCTGGAAAATGAAGGGGTCAGGCCTTGCGACGTAATGGCTAATGTCAGGCGTTTTGAGGATAAAGGAATTGTCTATGTTAGGGGTTACAAGCTTGAAGAGGGGCAGACGCCCTTTAAGGAAGGATATTTGATCACGTGGATCGATCAGGATAAGCCTAGAGAAGAAGCAATCGAAGACGCAATTCGAAAAACTGACAAGGCTCTTGAAGATAAACGTTCTGAAAGTCCACTAGTTGACAGGGTTCATAAAATGAGGGATATGATTATTGAGCACTCTAAACTTAGAAGGCTTGTAGGCTTCGCATATATTCATATGAAACTAGGATGCAGTGAATATGAAGCTCTGCATGCTCTGGCGAGGACTCTTCAACTTTACCCCGATTTGAAGGAAATCAAGCTTTTCGACGCCTACCGATACTTCTATCATATTTCCCTGTCTGATGAGGATCTTAATGCAGCAGTCAAAATGAAGGAAAATTATATTCGAATGGCTAAGGGAAGAGCCAATCGCGTTGGGCATAACTGGGAAGCTGTAGCTGAATGGTTTATTGATAGATTCACGACTGGAGCACACTTCTGGACTCAAAGCCATCGAACGGAACATATGGATCCAAGAAGAATCACGTTACATTTGACCAAAGGAGTTGGGAGTAGAAGAAACGCCGCTGAGGTTGATCGAGTTTGGGAAGTCACACCTGGCGTTTTTGCTCCCCCTGTTGTTTATGTGCTTTCGTGTAAATGGGGTTTAGTCAGAAAGGAAGACGTTGATGACTTTTTGGAAGTGTTGCGTTGGAGCAAGGAGTTTGGCGTGGACTCTCAAGACGGAAGACAAATCAAACAAGGCATGTACGGGGTGTTTGCTGGGCAAGCTTTCAATCCTAAGGAAAATGTCAAACTCAAGAATGATACCAGCATAAGTTTGGCGTCTTATGCTGCTAGGATGAACATCCAACTGTTGAAGGCTGTTGATTTTAACAGCAAATTGCAGGAAAGAGGGTGTCTTAAGGCGGTGACTGTGCAAAGAGTTTGCAAAGTTGCGAGAGATGAACGCGAGGTTCGTGAGATATTAGATGCCGTTTGGGAGAACAGCTCTAAGTCCGAAGAAATTCTGGAAAAGGTAGCCATGAATAACGAGGATGTTTACAAATTTGAACGAATGCTTGACACCACTTGAACTCATCAGGTCCCTGTGTTTGGGTTCGCTATCTCCAATAAGTGAAAATCGCGGTTTCCTACTTGTGGAACGGCCCGGACTCACGCCCAAATGGGTTTGAGTCCCAACCGCGCACGGCGGACTCTCAAAGCCCGATGGATAATTGCTGAAAAAACAACATTCATGAAGTGAGTGCGATAGTTTTTTCTCTATCTTTTGATATCTGTAACTTGATGAGTGGCAATGGGGCGAGAAGAGGGCAGAAAGTCGATACGCGACGTGTTGATTGGAGCAAGAGAAGCGAGGGCAAATGCACTAGGTGCTAGACTTAAGACCCTCTGGGATACAGCTGAAAACCAGATACTGGAAGCCCAGAAATCTCCCGATGGTAATGCTGCTGGCCCACTTCACGTCAGAAAAGTCGAAAAGAACTTGTCGAGGCTGATTCCTGATGGCTGGAAAAAGAGAGAAGTCAATGCCACTGAACTCTTTATTCTGTCTGCTGCCTCTTGCCTCCATGATACTGGAAAGGTAGATCCTTCAACCAAGGATCACGGACAGACTGCAGCACACGACATAAGAAAGAATCATTTGGTTTATGGACTAGACGAGGAACAAGCTGAATGGATCAGTCAAATAGTCCGCATCCACACGAAACGAGAAGAACTAAATGAGCTGGAACAGATTCTCCATAGCAGTGGAGACGAGATTCATCTCCGCGACTTAGCTGCTCTCTTCTGCCTTGCGGATACTCTTCATTGCACGCATGACAGGGTTCTCTTGTGTGCTGACAAAAACCATCCGAAGACAAAGTTTCGATTGCGGATAGGCGACTGGTTCCTAGATAAACAAGATGAAAGCTGTATCAGACTGGAGGCTCGTGCCAAGGATTTTGCAGATATTGAGTGTTTGCGGGAGGGACTGGAACTGACAAGAAGAAGTGAATTGAGCCCTGTGGCATTACAGCTTAAGACAGCAGGCTATCCTTGGAAAATTGACTTCAAGATGGTATATGACCCAGACTTCTTGGAAAGCATGTTGAAGGGAAAATCCCTGACGAGGGCTCGTGAAACACCAGGCTTGGGTTTCTATACTGAGGATGACAATGATCAGTTCAAAGGAAGAAAGCAGGATATTGAAACGCTTTGGGCGAATGTTCTGGCAACGAAAGCAGCAAAAGACATTCTACCAGTAAGCCTCTTTTCTGGCAAGTCAGGCGTTGGGAAAACATCGCTGATCCGCGCCGGTTTGTTCCCTGAATTGAAAGCAACAGGATGGCAAACGGCACACTGTCGCCCATCAGTCAATGACCCTGTAAACCAGGTCGTAACAGACTTATGGAGGGATCTGCTTTCGAGAGATGAGCTTCCCCCAACAGGATTTGTGAACGCAATAAAACAAGTCTATGAGAGAGACCAGAATGCGAAGACACTCATCGTTCTTGATCAGTTTGAACAGATAGTCAGGGCTCCTATTAAAGCGACAGAAGACATCAAGATTGGAATCGTTCAGATTATGGCAAGAAGGTTTCCAAACTTGCATCTTCTTGTAGCATATCAGACAGAAACTCATGACGAAACAATGTCTTTCCTTACTTCTATGTCAGAACGTGTCTGGAACTCCCCAACACACGTCCTTCTTCCACTTTCAAAGGAAAGCGCAAAAGAGGCACTCGAAACCCTATTTACTATTAAGCAGGTAGGAGTTGACCCAAACTCTTCTGTAGTTGATATTATACTGAACGACATAGATGCTCAAGGCCGAGGTTTCTATCCGCCCTTCCTTCAAATTGTAGCTGAGACGCTTTCTGATTATGCTAGACTGCGAAAGGGACTTGTGACATTAGAGCTTTACAAGGATTCGGGCGGAGTGGGAAAAATGATCGGAACATTTTTGATGAATCAGTTGAACGCATTCACTGGTAAAAAGCGAGAACATGCCGAAAACATACTTATAGCCCTAGTAGGACCAGGTGGTAGCGTGAGACAGAAATCCTTTGAAGAACTTCAAACTGAAACAGGTATCGATGAATCACAGTTACGTGAAATACTCAAGGAATTGAAAGATAAAAGATTGATTCTTCCAATCACGGGTGACAAATATGAGATAATTCACTCTTCCCTAGCACAACTGTGCGATGAACAGCTTGACGAAGGGAGCCATGAACTGAAACGACTGCGAGAGCATCTTTCATCGAAATCTAGAGAATTTGAATCAACAAAGGGTTTATTATTAATGACCGACTTGGCTCAGCTATATCGTCTTCGCGACGATATTACCCCAGACAAACAAGAAGCTGAGCTACTAATGCATGCTCTCTGGCCGGATACGGACCGGGCTGGTACTGGATTAGAAACTACACAGCGGAGGACTGTACTCCTTTCGTTGTGGATGCACTGTCACATCCATATGAACCAATCCGAAAGAATGCAATAGAACTGATAGCTGTCCTGAAAGGAAAGGACGCGCTGCCACACCTTAAGAAAATGCTGAACGACCCTAGATCACCTGTCCGAGAGGCTGCCGTATGGTTCATTGCTAACTTAGGAATAGCCGAAGCCGTGCCAGATATCAAGAGAATGCTTTCCGATAATAACTGGGCTGTACGTGAGGCTGCTATAAGGGCACTGGGCAAGCTGCACGCAAAAGACGCATCAAACGAAATAGAGAATTTGCTGTATGACGAATATTGGCAAGTAAGGCGGGCAGTTGTCGAGGTCCTAGCTCAGTTCAAAGGACCTGAAAAACTGAAGGAGTGGGTTCAACATGCCCATTGGCAGATAAAAGCCCCAGCTGTCAAATGCCTCAGTGAACTAGAGGGAGAGAAAAGCTTGTCGTGGCTCAGACCTATGCTTAGGGATGAAAAGGACTGGGCCGTCAGAACAGAAGTCATTTTAGCTTTGACCAAATTGAAAGATGAGGAGTCTTTTGAGCGACTGAAACAAATGGCTAGCTCCGAGAGAGATTGGAAAGTGAAAGAAGCGGCAATAGAGGCATCGATAATATCAGAAGGAGAATACGCTTTGCAAACGGCCAAGACGTTGCTTCACGACCAGGATCAGTACAAAAGAAAAATAGCAGTGAAGCTTGTGGGTCAGTTGGGGGGAAAGAATGATGCTCCCCTAATTGCAGGGCTGCTGGGAGATCGCTGGGACATTGTGCGAATAGCAGCAGTGAACTCTCTTACGAAAATCGATGGAGAGAAAAGCTTAGAAAGATTTTTCAAAATGCTTAAGGGCGATAACGAAGATGTACGCAAAGCTGTCGCTAGAGGAATAGCTAAACTAGGCTCAGAGAAAGAAGCAATGGAACTGGCGAAAAAGATAGCAAGCTTCAAATTCGGAGATTGGGCGAGGGAGGCTAATGAAGCCTTAGTGCTACTCGACAGAAAGCTCTATTGCCCCTTTGAACCGCAATTGAAGGCTCTAATAGAAGGCAAAGTTATTGCACAATGAGCCCGTCGCTGCTTCAGTTCGAGCCTGCACTTTGGGCACTTACAGGTCCTGCCGATTCCGCACATGAAGCTCGGTCAGTAGAACCAATTCTTATGGTTCTGCTTGATTTTTCGCACTAACTGCCAGAAATTTTTGTTCTAAACAAGTAAAGGTATGAGGTTTCGCGCCCATACTAATAGACTTCGATTCCAGACACCCTTCGAAAGGATTAGATCGGACCGGACTAGTACCCAAAAGGGTTAAGTCCAACCTTCTGGAAGTTGATTTGCAAGCAGAATTACGCTAAGCGCCAATTTTGGGTGCTGAGCAAAAAGTGTGCTTGACGGCACTAGGAACTTGATCAAGCGCTGCAACAAGCGAGCGCGCTCGAGTGGAATCGGCATAAATAGCTTCTAGAATCTTAATACCACAAACCTAATATAGGTAACTTAGGTTATATGTCACCTTGAGGATGAACGAAAATGCCAGATACAGGGCCTGAATTGCCCAAAGCTCAGGCGCACAAAAACCACGCCTCTTTGATCACTAGGACAGATTTTGGATCAGAGGAAACCAAGTTCGACGCGAACGGAAACCGCGTAGAAGGCTACATAACTCTAGAAGGAGTCAAAGGCAGACGGCGCATGTTCACCGACGTTCCAGCAAGTGGTGGAGGCGCTTACTAAGCCTTAGGCTGGAGCACATCTCTCTCCCCCTTTTTTGTGGTAATTGGTTATGGAGTTGGAGTGTGAGGCATTTGGTTGGATTGGAAAATGAGTTGGTCATGGGATTGGTGTCACGTCATGCAGGCCTTTTGACGGAGAGCGAAATTGAGAAAATCAGTGCTTCGACGATTGCGATTGCAGGGCTTGGAAGTGTGGGTTCTTGCACAGCAGAATTAGTTGTCAGAATCGGCGTTGGTAAGATTAAACTCGCAGACTTGGACAACGTTGATCTTTCGAATCTTAACAGACAGATCTTGTACGATTTTCTTGATCTAGGACAGCCAAAAATGTACGCCGCACTGAGGAAATTGCGAAAAGTGAATCCCTTTTTGAAGATTGACCTTTTCCAGGAGATTAGCAGGAACAACATTGCAATGTTCATGAAGGACGCAAAGATAGTTGTGGATGCCGTTGATGATCATCTGTTAAAGGTCTTGATTTCCAGAACAGCGCGAAAAATGAATACCCCAGTACTTCATCTCAATGCATTTGGGTTCAGAATGACTGCAACGACCTTTGTTCCTGATGGCATATCATATGAAGAGCTCTTTGATATGCCCTCAAAGAACAAGTCTCTCGATCTTTTGACTAAGGAAACTTTCAAGCCGCACATTCAAAAAATCACGAGGGCGTTAAGCAGAGGAATGATGCCCGACCGAGTTACTTCACAGCTTGTAAATGGGCAATTAGCTCACCCTGTTTTCACGAGCGCATCGGTTCTAGCTGGTGCGATGGGAGCGAGCGAAGTGGCGAAATTATTGGCTGGTCGCGAATCAGAGATGATTATCGCTCCAAAAGTTTTCCAATTCGATCTTCTCTCATCCAAAGGAGGCGTTTTCGAGTTTGATCATACGAAACGACCAACATTTTTCTATTAGTAATGATCGAGATTCTACAAGTTCCATTAGATCTACGATCTTGGCTAAAGTCAAAAATGTGGTTCGAATCATTTCATCACAAACCAATTGCATTATTCTCTTTGGGTCCTATGCTCATAATGCTGGTCAAGAACCAACAAGCCAAAGTGATCTTGACCTCTTTGTCGTTTTCAAATCAGATGCAAGAATTGCAATGGTCTCAAAGGTCATTCATGAAGCGTTAACTCAGGCCGAGGTCGACTATGATTACCTCTGGAGGACAGACGATTCGTTTCGTCGACAAATTGAGCAAGGGCTAGATATCTATTTATACTACAATATTTTCATGTTCGGGGATATTCTTTTCGAGGACAAGAATTACGTCCAGCGTATAAGAAGATGCCTTACAGAAAAGAAGTGGTCGATCCTTGATGTCAGAAAAACCGTGGAAAATCGAATGTCAAAGATTCTCGAAGAAAAGAGAATGATAATTCACCACCTTGAAAGGATAATCTTCGAAATCGAAGCCTTCAAGTCATTGAAAGGGAAATATAGCGTTGTAGACTCGCCGCGATTCAAAATACTACTAAGAGAAATTGAGCTCACAGGAAACAGAAAACTGAAAGATGCGGTGGGTTTTCTCGAGCAAGAGAAAAAACACGATTCGACTCATTTCAGCAAAAGTATCTTCACTGGAATTGATCAAATGCTTGAGCTTACGCTGAGCATGTATGCTGCCTTGATTCAGGCTGACGGGCCGAGGAATAAATGACCAAAATGGCATAAAGTCGAAAAGTATAAATTGCTTCTTAGATGGCTTGGAAGTATGAGCGAAGAAATGAAAGATAAGAACTTGGGTGTAAGAAGAATAATCCAGAAGGGAGGGAGTCTCACGGTGACGCTTCCTAGCGAGGTGGCAGAGATTCTGGCTCTTGAGGCTGGACAAGATCTGGCTTTCATTAAAGACGGCAAGAATAGCCGCATTTACCTAGTGCGGCAACAAGATCTCGTTGACGCTAGTGGTTTGTTAAGACTAAAAAAGAATCTAGAAGGTGCTGCAGGCTTGGTTGGACGAGAACTAACAGAAGATGAAATAAGAAAGATCATAGAAAGCCTGAAAATAAAGAAAAGCTCATAGCGCTTACTGACTCGTTTGGTCTCCGATAGTAGTCAATCGGTAAACATAACCTAGCTGAGACTCATGAAGCCAACTTATCTATTGATAGGCGTGATTTTCCTGCTTGTTAGCCCGGCGGTTCTGCTCTATGGTACGGTGATCGAGAGAGGCTATGAAATATACAGTCCGATCACCCAAACCAAAGACTGGATAAAAGGAAATCCTTTGCTCGGGTATTTGGTATCCCTTTCTTCCGCGATATCTCTCTGGATAATGATCCCCTGTTTTATCTACAGTGTCATAGCAAACGAAAAAAAAGTGGTTGGAAAAAAATCGGCAAAAGCGAGAATGGTTAGTCTTGATCTGCTTCCGCTTTTCTACGCTTTGGGGATAATGGTCTTGTATTGCCTTTGTTTCATACTTAACTCGATACCGCCTTATTTTTCGACAGTTGTTGATTCCAATTCGACTACGATAAGGCAGGCTACTGCGCTCGTGCTCTTCTCGCTTTGGATAATAGCGCTCATCTGTATCGGGTTTACTCGCAGCTTCAAGCACGAAACAGCGGGAGGAATCTTCTTCAGCTTGGCTTTGCTGGTCAGTGGTCTTCTATCTTTCTTTCTCGGTTTTGGTAACTCTTTCTTATATCAAATTTCAGGTTCAAAACTATATACTGACTATTCAGGAGCTGTCTCCATTCTTCTCGCAGCCTCAGGAGGAGTCTTAGTGCCATGTTGGACTTTCGTTCAGATTCACAGAGGAAAGGCGAATCGTATCTTCGCATTTCTGCGCACACGATCAGAAAGAATACCGCTCCTTAACTTCGAGCCAGCCAGTGTTGAGCAAATAGACGTGGGTTCTGAAAGAAGGTATTATCTGTTCCTAGAACGAACTAGGAGGCTTAAAGCGCTTTTCAAAGTGCTTCTGTTCGTAGCAGCCATCTCGGCTTCCCTTATTATCTATTTCAATACAAGAAATTTGATTGATGAGTTCCTTCTTATACCCAAGGATCCTATACTGGGATTACTTGGACTCCCTGCAGCGTTCTTGGCTTGGTACTTCTTTTCGTTGATTCCAATAGGCATAGTCGTTGTAATTATTGAATACTTGAGGGCGCGTTTTCTGCGAACGCAAGTCCCAGATCTCGATGCAAGCGATCTTGAGTTGGACTCCTTGGTCAAGGAAATGTCTAAAGAAATGGGTATCCAACCGCCCAAGACTGTCGTTTTGACAAGTAGTGCAGCCATTCTTGAGACCAATCCTATGTTTGTATGGAAAGCTGGCGATATTTACTTCCTCGTAGCATCCTCTGGATTCATTGACGATTTGCGGAAGAGCTCCAGTCTAATTCTTAAGGCGGCTGTAGCTCATGAGCTTGCCCACATAAAGAACAGAGATGTTGAAGATAGGATCGTAATTTGGGCTTTGCGCGAATCCCTGAACAAAGCCTTCTACAGAATTTCAAAGATTTCATTACCTCTCGTGCTATTGTTTCCTTTCTCGATCATTTTGCTAGATTTTCTTCCATTTTGGTTAATCTTTGCAGCTTTCCTTGTATTCTTCATTCTATTGGGAAAAGAGATTATCCCGCACATAATGTTCCCAATCGTTATTTCTTCAATAGCGGGCGTTGTGTACTTTCCAACGGCAATGCTCTTGGGAAAATTGTCGTCAATGACGGAAATGTGTGCCGACATGGAAGCTGTCAATGTACTCGGTACCCCAAAACCTGTGAAAGAAATGCTCCTTAAGGTTCAAAAATACGAAAAGACCACCTCAGACATTATAGCCGACACTGTAAAACCCTTTCGTGAGATGATAGATCGTTTAGCTTGGAAAGACTACTTCCTCAAAACCCCTGGAATAATTATTCAAGGTATTCATAGCTACGGTCTGGCGGCATATTCCACGATTCCTGCGAGAGTGGCAAATCTGGATGAGACAAGAATCAAAAAAGAGACGATTTACACAATTCTGGGCAGAATCGTGTTTTTCCTTAAGAAGTCAGCTGTCGACACGTTCACGAACACACATTGTAGAACAGGGTTGATTATCGGCTCAATATGGGTTGCCCCAACAGTGTTCATAGTGTCCGTAACCGCTATCGTTCGCAACTTGTCTCTATCAATCATCTATACTGCAGCGTCATTAATCATAATCGCAAAAGCGACAAAGTACGTATATTCGATTCTGGATGCTGTTGAAAAAGCAATTAAGTAAAAGCTAACAATGTTTTCTGATTGCGCGCGCATCATCAATTTGGAACATTGATTTTGCCCCTGTTATCACAACCTTTCCACTCTGAAACACCAATATTACTGAAGTTGATTTAGGTTTATGATATATCAAGCCGCGCAGATAGCAATTGAGATCAAAGCGCATGCACGCGCAAGTTGGCTGGGCCGGACTAATACCCAAATGGGTTCAAGTCCAAAGGGTCGAGAGAGTTCGAATCTCTCCAGGGCTACCATGAACCCCTAGTCAGGGTAGCGTTCAAATTATCGGTTTGCTTTGTTCACGTTATTACTTCCGTGC
>Ga0315310_10003016_pt1 | contig 10500 bp, 12 predicted proteins | sample TDP5_MG_FD_203630 | JGI IMG/M metagenome (GOLD analysis project Ga0315310, IMG submission 203630) | Freshwater sediment microbial communities from Lake Towuti, South Sulawesi, Indonesia - TDP5 | ecosystem: Environmental > Aquatic > Freshwater > Lake > Sediment | place: Indonesia: South Sulawesi...
TCGAGGTTATGGGTAGGAGTAGAGGTTTCCTCGGATTAGAAGTTGGGCTTGCAGGAGGTGCAGAAGAAATCCTCATCCCTGAAGTTGAGTTCAACCTCGATGAGATCTGTGAAAGATTGAGGCATGCGAGGAGGGAAGGAAAGACATCGGAGATCATCGTGATGGCTGAAGGAGCTGGAGACTCTCGAACTATCGTGGATTACATGGCGAAGAACACGGGGTATGAGGTGCGTTTAACCATTTTAGGTCATGTGCAAAGGGGCGGAACTCCAACCGCAATCAGCAGATCGCTGGCTTGCTTGTTTGGATATCATGCTGTAAAGATGCTTGTGGAAGGAGCTGAGGCAAAGATGGTCGGGATAAAGGATGGAAGAACCCTCTCAGTTGACCTCGAATACGCTTGGAGGGGAGAGAAAGAGCTAGATTTGACGCTGTACAAGCTTGCTCGGATTCTCTCGACATGATGTACTAGGCGACTGCTGGCTAAACAGTCTCGGCTAGGTATAAATTCTCAAAGCTTGCTTGTCCATCTTGGACGAATAGACACATCTGACCTTTTCGTTGATTATACATGCGAGCAGACATCGCTATCTGATCGTTAAAGAAGGCTTCAAAGATTGTGTCTTGAACAACGACCTTACAGTTGACGTATTGACCTGGCTTAATATTAAGTGGTCGTTCCACATGAGGCTGCGGGTCACCCCAACTCCGCCAATAACGGAACGCCGCCCTATGAGCAAAGGGCTCCAAGGCGAGAGCATAACCATTCTCCAGCGAACTAGACATGCGAAACATAAAACCGGCTGAAGCGGTCAGTGAATCGAGTGTGATCGTAGCCTCCAAGAGATAGTCGTCTGGAATCTGTGGGAACTTGATGAACGCAAAGCCTTCTTTCATGCTTCCCAAGAAACCTTCATTCTTTATCGACCAGGATCCGGTTCCGATCTCATACTCTATGGGCAAGCTTGGCTTAATGATTGGTTCATGAAAGGCTTTGACAATCTCTTCTGGACACCGCACGCCGACCGAGCCGTCAGGTTGCTTGACGATCTCTCTGGGTAATGCCATGTGACCGCCCCATTCCCACCGTCCTTCATCGCGTTCACCTTCCTGAGACGGTATCCATCCCAATAGAAAACAACGTTGCCCATCGCTTAGGGTTTTCGCTGCGTAGAAGCGTTCACCATCAAAAGACTCAACTGGATAACGAAGCCATGGACCTTTCAAACCTTCGGCACTACGATAACGCGTCTCCACATTAGAGAAAATCAGGTACCATCTTCCTTCTATACGAAAGAGGTCGGGGCACTCAGGCGCATACACCGAGTAAGGCGTCCATAGTGGAGGATAGATCTTCCAATGCTGCAGGTTCTGAGACTTTGCGAGAGCGATGCATCCGCGTCTTGGCGTTGATTGATCCTTGAGGCGTGCAGTTATCAACATCCAGTAGCATTCTTCCTCCTCACTCCAGAAGACGAAGGGATCGCGCCAATCGCCATTCTCATACCAAGTGCGGTCAGGAACCATTATCGGGTTTGATGCATCCTTCTTCCAATAGATGAGATCTAGACTGGTTGCATGACAAATGGTTTGTGGTGGAACCTTTCTCAAGCCAGAATTATGACCGGTATAGAAGATGTGGAATATTCCTTCGCTTTCGATAACGGAGCCTGTCCAGCAGCCCTTCGCATCCGCATCTTCAGGCCCACCAGCCTCGATAGCCATAGGCAGCTCCTCCCAGTGAACAAGGTCAACGGAGAATGCGTGAGCCCAAGCCAGATCGTGCCCCTCTCGGCGCTTAAGGTAAAAAGCATGGTATTCCCCATTGCAGTAGAAGGGAATGACATCGCCTACATATCCATCAGCAGGTTTGAAATGCATAGTTGTGCCCTCTGTGACATTACCGTAAGCTTTCATTATTGTGATATTTGAATCATCGTGCAACCATTTGTTGAGACTTAGCGAGGGTGTCAATAATGGACTGGGCGTAGATTTTTGATGCGGCTACGATTTCTTCCACTTCCACGTGTTCGTCTATTTTGTGGGCTTGGCTTAGCCTCCCGGCGCCGAAGATAACAGTCGGAATCCCCCTATTTACTAAGTGGGTCATCTCGCATGTAGCTTCAAAACCTATGGGTTTAGGTTCCCTTCCAGTCACTTTCCTTATGGACCGCCTGAAGATGTTGACGATCTCTGCGCCCGGTTTGGTCTCTGAGGCTTGCAGCAACCTATACCTCTCCAACTTGTATCTGAATTCCTTGTCCTTTTTCCTTATCGATTCTAGCAGTCCGACGAGTTCCGATTCGGCTTCTTCGGGTTTTTCTCCAGGTATTAATCTTCGATCTACTGAGGCTTCGCAATAGTCGGGGATTATGTTGTCCTTTTCTCCTCCTTTGACTGTTCCGATCGCGATTGTTGGAGGTGCGAGCAGTCTATTTTTCCTTCTCATCAGTTGCCCAGCGTATCTTTCTAGTTCTGAACATACCTTAGCCATTTTGTAGATGGCGTTTACGCCTTCTCTGGGCGTGCTTGTGTGGGCTGCCTTGCCGAGTGTGGATAGTTTCCACCTTATGACTCCTTTGTGTGCAATCTGAAGAGTAAGCCCGGTTGGTTCTCCGACTACAGCCATGTCTGGAATGTAGCCTTTTGATAATACGTCTTCGGTTCCCAGGCCGGAAACTTCCTCATCTGAAACGAGGCATGTTAAGAGCTCACCCTTCAGTTCAACATTCGTGTCTAGTATTGCTTCCGCGGCTGATATCCAAGCTGCTATGGAGGATTTCATGTCGGCTGTTCCTCTGCCGTGTAGCTTACCATCTATGATTTCCCCGGAGAAAGGCTTGACGCTCCACTGTTCAACATTCCCCGATGGGACAGTGTCTAAGTGTCCGTCGAACATTAGTGATCTTCCCTTTCCAAAATTCAGTTGACCAACCACGTTTGGTCTTCCGGGCTTAAGATCGTATTCGGATATTCTAAACCCGAGCTCTCTTAGCTTTGACGCTGCGAAGTCAGCGATCTCCTTTTCGTTCCCGGGAGGATTCTCGCTTGGTATTCTGACCAGTGCAGCAGCTAGGCTTAGAATCTTTCTCTCATCGATTTTGATCTCCATTGTTCTCGTAGATTTGTTCTTGGGATCCTCTTATTACTTTTGACTATGAGATCTCCGTGTTCCTTCTCTCCTGAACGTGTCAATCTCACTTTATGTGTGCGCATAGGTGCTTTAGCGCCTCTATTTGGATCCAAATATGGTTTCTTGGAGAAGTCGGTGTAGGGAGGTGTCTCTTTTGGGAAGCGCCATGGCAGCTTTCTGTCTCTAGTCTCTTGAGAAGCTGAGTGAAAAGTTCTCGCTTCATGGTTGCAGAACAGCTTATCCTAGATCTTTTGGAAGTATCATCCGCATCATGCTCTTAGTATTGCTGTCCGAGTATTGTTAACATTAACCAAGAATGTCAACTTTATACGCTTCCGCGCCAGATAATAATCGTGCCAGTTACGTCGAACACATCACCAATAATTGCTTTAGTCAATGTTAAAGAATTTTTGCCTCGTTCTATATGAAAAACGAGGCAAAAACACTAAACTAAAAACGCAAAACCCTACTGTAGAGCGAAGTAAATCTTAATCCACCAACCAACCAAAAAGACGAGAATGCGGAAAAGTTATATCTGAACTAAACCAACACTCTGGCAAGTGTGTAAACAATGATGGACTGGAATCTCGTTAAGAAAATGACGCTTTGGGATTATGAAAAGCTAATCAAGAAAATATCCGAGGTTTTTTCTTACAGTTTTATCCAGGAACATTATGACCATAATATGAGTGATGCTATTGATTATGTTATAAAACTTCTCGGATACGACCCAAAATATGCAAAGCATATCAGCAGAATGACCAATACGTTCAAGAGTCTGGATTGTTTAGGAGTGGAGAATTACACAGACTTGATTAATGAGGTAGATAACAAAGGGAAATGTGAGAATTTTCTTAGAAAGACACAATTGCCGTTTGAGGACTTAATATCTACTCTAAACTATGTTTTCCGCTGGGTTCTTCCTCATAGTCTCTATTTGAGGGAATTAGTGGATATAGAAAACGAATCCAACAAAAACCATATAGAAAAACTGAGGATGCACGGAATTAGATTTAACCTAGATATTTTGGAATATGGTAGGACTAGAGACGGCAGAGAGAAACTTTCGAAAGAAACTGGAATCCAAAAACCATTCATCGTCGATTTAGTGAACCTAGCAGATATGAGCCGTCTGCCTTACAGCAATAGAAAAACAGTGAAACATCTTTTCTCTTGCGGATATGGTAGCATAGCCAAACTTGCCCAGACGGATTCAGAGAAAATGATAGAAGACATGAAATCATACTTTGACAGAATAGGAGTAAAACTATCTGGATTCATTGATTTGAAAGGAATAGCTCAATGGGCAAAGACTATACCAATTGTCGTTGAGGACTAGCTAACTAGAAACAAGTTGGGGTTTGGGATTAAATTAAAATTGCTAAAACTAGACTGTAGAGTCAAGCAAATTTTAATATAATGGCTGGTCTCGACCCGATATGTAACTTGCTTCCTTAAACCTTTTATAGTCTTAACGCCTAGTTTTGTGTGAACATCTACTCTTACGATTGAACAGTCTAAACTTCCAAAATACCTAAAGTCAACGGTTTAACCGACAGTCTTCTATAAGAGAATTGGGAAACAGTTGAAATCTAGATGAGATTCTTGATCTGCACGCTATACGCTGTAAAATGGATGATATTAGGTGATAGAGGTTATTAGGAAGCTTCCTTTATTTGATTGTTATTGTTCTGCCGTCTCTTTGACTGTAGTAGAACATGTCTCTATTTTCGGGGAATATCTTCTTGTAGGGTATGGTGTAAAGATATCTTTCGATGAATGATAGGTTTTTTCCGGTGATCCAGTTTTTGGAGAAGATGCGGAGGTCGACGATTGCGTAGCCCCTCAGGGTTATGTCGTTTCTGTCCTGTGTGAACCAGTTGTAATAGTCTGGATAGTATGACATGACTAGGTCTCTGTACGTCTTGTATGTTGGCGGTCTATCGTGTAGTTCTACTTGCCTCGACTTCGCGAGGGAGCCGACTTTTCCGTTTTGCCAGAAGGCGAATATGTTGTGGTCAATGTCACTTGCCTCTATGCAGATGACGAGGGGAGGGAAGCCGTGTTGCGATAGGATAGCCGCAGCTGTTATCGCAGCTTCAAAACAGTGCGCTTTTCTATGCTGGACGACTCCTCGGAAAGACCTCCAAGTCTTAACTCCACTTTCCTCAAAATTATAGTCGAGGCTGTTTAGGAAATTCTGCACCTTTTCAGGTGTATCGCACTCTTGGATTATGCTTTGTTCTTCTTTCGTGAACCTGGGATTCTGCATGTAACTATCTTGTTCATTTCGAAATAATAAAAATATGTTCAAGTCTTCATGAGATGAAGAACGGCGGATTCCGGATTGGCGGACGAGAGTTCGAATCGCTCCCGGGCTACCGAAACGGCTGTGATTTTGCTTTCAATCTGCATACTACCTATACTCAGGTCCTCATCACACTCGCTCAGAAAAATCTGTATTTGGGATGCATCTCACCACGGGCTGATGAGCCTCTTATCAACAATATTTCATTCTCTAAACAAGTGAAATCTTGATTCAGCAGGAAGCCATATACTGGCAAGGCGCAAAATTGACTGGGAGAGTATGAGATGAGCGCGAAGCTTATGGCACATGAATATGTTCTTTTAGGGTTTGAGATAGTGATTGACAACAAGGATGTTGAGATGGGAAGAATTTGGAACCTTTGGCACAACGCTAAGCTGACAGACGATCCTGGAAGTTGGGACGACGAGATCATTCTAATCAATAGAATGCAAGGTAAGTTAGGCAAACTAACCGTAGATCAGCGATTGACACGTGCTCAGATGGCGGAGTTCTGCCGAGTCTGTCCTCTTTTCCCAAAAAGCATTGACATTCTCTGCAAGGAGATAGGGCATTTTTGCTTCTCCAAGCCCATGAAAATAGGATGCGAAGGCCGTGATTTGCTCGACTCTCTGGGCTACCGACCAAGCCAGCTTAAACAAACAACAAAAAGAAATCCTTACAGAGTATGTTAAGTCCGTTGAGAAGTGGCTGAGGAAGAGTCAAGCAGAGACTGCAACCGAGCTAAAAGTCTTCGGCTTCCTTGGTCCACCCACAGATAGCAAGGAGGCTGCAGTTGAGAAGCTTGTTCACGTTGTTAATTCAGATGAACCCTCAGTATCTTCTTTCCGAAAACTAGCCATTGATGTTTGCAAAGAGACCCAAAAGGATTCTGTGAATTTAGCATGCGAACGCTACAGAGGGCGACCCTTCAACTGCTTCGAATGTCTTCCCGAAGACGCCTCTACAACAAAATGCCAATGTTGTTATTCTATGTTTCTCAACGCCTGCCTTCTCTGCGCCGGCACATCAGCTGAGGAAAGGTCGATGTTAGATGAATTCAGACGTTTCACTGAAGAGAACATACTAGCCTACTCAGTCGCAATCAATTCTTGGCTAAAAGAAGCATCACCAAAACCTGTCACGTCGCTAACGACTACGCGTTACATCACTGGGGACAGTGCGTTAGGAATCGCTGAAAGGGTTCACTCTTCTCTCGGGAAAAAGGATGAAGTCAAGGAATGGTTGGCGGCTTGCCTTTTAAAGACAATTAAGGGCAATCAGAGATGGCGCAAGAGAAGCGAGCTGATTGATGATTTCCCAGAGGCTGTCTCTTGGTTCAAAGAAACGCTTTAACCCGAAATTTATTCGTTTGATATCCACGATTGAGGCTAATGAAGGCGCTTGGCAAAGCATATTCTTCATATCGATATTGCACAGAATCGGCTTGAAACTTGCTTTTTGCGACGAATTTGAACGAGAATTTAAGATTATCCTGCCTTGCTGTATTGGTGTTTAAGGGATACGTTTTCCCGGGTATGCAGTTATTTTTTGAGAAGGTCCAGGAAATCCCTGAAGTGAAGCCTTTTCACGCCAAGTTCATCGTAAATCTCATCATTTGAGACGATTGAAAGGTTATTGTTGAGAGCTAGGGAGGCGTGTAATCCGTCGAAGAAGGTTAAACGGTGATGTTCCGTCAACAAATCCTCACAGAGGATTAAATCGTCGGAAGAAAGGGAGATCTCCGAAAGACCGAAAGAGACCGCTTTCGCTTTAATGAATGTGAGAGCGTTTAGTCTTTCAGTAACTTCCTTTTTGTGACCAGCCATAACTTCGCGAATCTCAAGTAGCGCCGAAACTGGATAATAAAGAGGGAAAGGCTTAGTTGCCCCGTATTCCTTCAAGATACTAGATGCTAGCTCATAGTACTTGTCTCTTGGCTGAAAACCGAAGAGAAACTCTGTCTCAACCATGAAATTTCTTTCCAAGTCACGTTGTCTCCTTTAGAAGTTGTTCTTCAGCCCGTTTCCGTTCCTCTCTACCGTATGGTATATCGCCAATTAATTCAGCTAGAGCATCATCCACCCTTTCTGGAATTGGGATCAGAATCAAGTAAGGAAACCTGGCAAGCAAATAAACCCTCTGTCCAACCCTTACAGGAATCTTCCTACGCACATCCTGTGTGATCGTTACACGATATTTTGGACCTACTTCCACAATGGACACAATATCACCTACATTCAGATAGGTTCACAAAACATATAAGTGTTTCTTCGATGAAAAACGTGCCACAAACGTGACAGAATCGTCCTAGATAACCTAGATGTTACACCTCATTTCCTTAACACTGCTTCAATAATTTAAGTCTCAATCCTTAAGACACAAAGATTATCTAGAAAAAATTCTTCTTGGGCTTGTTTTCGCTAAATATTCGCTTGGAATTCGCTTTTTGCGAGAAATTCAAATGGGAGTTTCAACCTATCCGGGCTACCAAATTTAAAATGCCTTTCTAAACTTTTTCCTTCGTTTGTAGAAGAAGATTCTTGAGGGTTTAAAGTGGCATACGAATCAGTAAGCTTTTGCTTGAATATTCTAAGGGGTTCCTTTCAGGAGGTTGTGTAGGAAGGATCAAGCACGAGTCCTGTATTGACTTTTGAGGAGGATTTCAACAACATCTTTTTTCTCTTGTGCCAGATCTGCTAGGCTCTTAAGTAGTCCTCTCTTTGATGCGTCCCATACCTCAAGCGCTACGAGTTCACCGTTCTCGTCCAACCCTAGGACTACGTCGCTCTCTAGAAGCTTCTCATCCCTTATGGCGCCCTCTTTAAGCTTTATTGCCAGTATATCCGCTTTTGGATCGTACTTCAGAACTATATCCATCTCCCACTCCTCTTTCTTTTGTTCGCTACATCTATTAGCTCGCTACTATATATTACTGTTACGACGACGAAGTCACCATTAGCCTTCTCATAAACTACAGCGATGTTGCGGCTTCGACCGATGGCTACAAACCTGTTTGTTAGTGAATCGTATAGCAGTTCATCTGGTGTTCTCATTATCTCTATGACTGTCTGCTCCGTTACCTTTATTTTATTGAGTTCCTTCAGAATCTTATCCTTCGCGTGATCCGTGAAAATGATCATTCCACTCGCCTAATTGCTCACTCATTGAACAATACTCTTAGCGTATGTCTTTCGGTTATCGACTTAAATCTGTTTATCACTTCTGAGAAGTATATAGCTGGCCTAAGAGACTTTGGTTTTCAATGTTTTACTAGCACGTGATATTTATTTCTTAACGATTATTTCATCTTTTTTCAGACAAAAATTTGCCTGAAAATCGCTTTTGGCGAGAAATTTAAACGGGAATCTATACCTATCCCGGGCTACCAATTCTTGGCAACCTACGGTCTCTACTCGTCCCTATGTTGGGCAGTTAGAAGACGATTGTGACAGAAGTTTAGAGGTATTTATTTGGGTCTGTGGTGTGTCTTTGCGGATGGGCGAGTTCTTTGGAATGATGGTATAGCTATAGTAGGGGGAATAGTTATGAGCAATAAATGATTACTGATTAATTGGGTGATTGAGTGATTGCTTCTAATGCTCTGTGGTCTCAGATACGTGACCGTTATTCGAGTGAGGTAGAGCTGAAAACGATTTCTACGCGTCGTGAGTTTAAGGTGGTATATGACGGCTCACATGATGAAGTTATAGTGATGCCTCTCTCGACTAAGATGCCTCGCTATATCACAAGAAGAGATTTTCAAAGGGTGTGGGAGAAGTTCGCAAAGGTTGAGATGGACCCATATAGGCCGGGACATTATCAAAGGGAAACACAAAATGCATCTTATATTCTCGCTTTGATTAAGGATGTCCTAGGAGAGGGAGATGAGCAACAGTCTTTAAAACCTAGCCAAGAAGAGATGAACCTCTTGAGGGTTAAAAGCATGAAGGGAAGCTTTACCGGCATAGTAAAATCCACTTGGAATGAGCTTGAAGAGACCATAGAGAAGTTTGTCAAAGAGGGACAGCGATGATTCTTCCCTCTAAAGTATTAGTCGAGGCCGACTTCTTTTTCTCCTACCTTACCGGAGACAATTTATCATCACACAGTGAGAAGATAGTACTTGCTGCAGGTGGAGGCGAGATTGAGCTTTACGTGTGCGCGGAAGTGTACGATGGGTTGGCGTCGGCGCTCAGAAGGGGAGCGGCATCTATTGATGATGCGATACTATTCCTAGATGCCATGAGGATAATGACTCATAAACCATGTTGGTGACGGCTGATCTAGCTCATGATGCGCTTCAACTTTACACGATTTATGGGTGACCAGGGAGGCTCCACTATTTTGATTCTTTCCATGTGGCAACAGCAAGAAAATACCAATTACCCCTATTGACGAGCGACGAATTCGTAATTGAACACAAAAATGAGCTTAACATAGATGCTACAGACCTTAGGGAGATTTGAATGGGAACTTAGACTTATCCGAGGCTATCAAAAACGTTGTCTTGGGATTTCTGAGTAAATCGAAGTAACAGATGCTGAAAGGAGACCCTGGAAAAACTCTTTCATCTGATAGGTTTCCCAGATGAAAACAGAGTATGGCATCGGACGCAGTATATAGTGACAATGACCTCAAAAAGACTAAGAACCTGAACGATGTATTTCGGTTGAGGTGAGTGAACGATGACGATTAATGAGGAATTCGAAGAGTTGAAAAAGGGGATTCGAGAGATGGTCATCCTGTTTAGGACCGTGTGGGAAGAAGTAGAACACCAATTCCCCGATTTATCCAAAGAAGAACGGCATCGAATCTTTTCTGCCATAGCTCCCTTTATGACTGACATGTTCGCTATGGCAGCGAGTGAAGGCGTAATGGAAGACGTAGCTAAACCCAGCATTAAAAGAAAGAAGAGAAGGCGAATGTGAGCTCTGTGTCTGTTCGGTCCCACCCTAAGGCAAGCATGAGGACTAGACTGCCCAACGGGGATTTCCTGACTTTGACTGTTTGGCCTGGGAGGTCTGACCCCGCGTCAGAGGTTGTCACCGTGCAGATTCGC
>Ga0315310_10003017_pt1 | contig 10500 bp, 8 predicted proteins | sample TDP5_MG_FD_203630 | JGI IMG/M metagenome (GOLD analysis project Ga0315310, IMG submission 203630) | Freshwater sediment microbial communities from Lake Towuti, South Sulawesi, Indonesia - TDP5 | ecosystem: Environmental > Aquatic > Freshwater > Lake > Sediment | place: Indonesia: South Sulawesi...
CTCTGGGACGCTCCAGTTTGAATCGCCCCTTACACATATTTCGTCGTTAGGACCGACACAGCGGTCGGCGGTTCCTTTTAAGAATATCTCCGGTCTTTCCGCATTATATACAAGGTCGTATATTCCCTTCGTTCCAGTTTCAAATTCTCTCGCTGTACGACTTTTCTTGTAGGTTATCTCGCAACCCCAGACCTCAGGTGGATCAAGCGGAATAACCAGTCTTTCGCCATCTTTGTCGGGCTTGTTAAGTTCTTTATATCTCAGACGAGCTAAGTCTTTTGAGTTTCTCTCAGTTACCTCCATGACGAAATCCTTGAGGCTGAGTTTCTTCTTGCAGGCGTTAACAGCTAGATCTATAAAAGAGTTGAAAGATGTCTCGTTCACGCTGGCTAAGTCTATGACTTCATCTTCAACCCAAATCTCTAAGCGTATGCCTCGACCAGATTTGTAACGCACTATTCTCATCTTTAGGCACAATCATTCAGTTACAAAATCGTGATCAATATCTAACTCTTTTATAGAATTTAAGTTTCACTTTCTGGATGAATGTTTAAAGCATACACGCAGCTGAAACATCTTTTTAAGGCTTGTTCGTATTAGGGTATTACTTCTATTGTGTTGTTAAAAGGAGGATAATCTAATCGATCCATGAATATAACGTTTCTATTTAAAAGGCTTAAAACTTCATCCTTTATTTTTGTCAGTTCGTTGATTGTATGAATTGCTACTTTACATATTTTGTTAGATCCGTCCTCTCCCCAAAGTCTCTCATAATGGGCGTATAGGCATCTTCCGCCACAATATTTTAGGTAATCGCAGGATACGCATGGCTCGTTGATCTTAACCTTGTTTATCATCTGAGCCTTCGAATCCTTTGAGATGTTGCCTAATTTAGCCCATTTAACGTCCACGGCTATTGGGCAAGCTATTACATCGCCATTTGTTAGTATAGAGAGTGAATTTATGCCGGCTCCACACGGAGGACGATCAATGCTTACGTTTTTAATCATCGTTTTTAGTAAGGCTATAAAGGGAACAAAACCTGAGACTCTACCCTTTTTCGCCTCTTCAATCCAATAATGGACTAATCTACTTATGCCTGGAATATAAGAAGATTCGCACCATCCGTAAAAGTCCTTCCAACGCGTACTCCAAACGACATCCAACTGCCAGTGGATATGATCGAACAAATTCAAAGATAGAAGATGCTTAACGTCCAAAAAGACATCGCTAAGTTCCGATATAGTCATCCTAGCGATCAAATCATTTTTGAATCCAATAGTCCTGAGCCACCTTGCGGAGTCAACAACTTCATCATAAACTTTTGCGCCTCGGTAACGGTCATTTACCATTCTTCTCCCATCAATGGATAGGAGTACGGCGTCAAATCTCAGCCAGTAATCCGGCTCTAACATTTTTGTTAGGATACCATTAGATTGTATAACAAACTTGGCTTTTGGAAAGTCCTTCACAACATCCTTAATAAACCTCACATTTAGGAGGGGCTCGCCTCCATAGAATGCAATTATTGGTTCAGGGTCGTCGGAGATAAACCTCTTTAGATGGCTAATTGAGTAATTTATCTTCCAAGGCACCAGACTTTGTGGAAAGCTTCCCCCGCAATATTTACATTTCAGATTGCACTGTCCAGTGGTGAATAATATGTAGAGCATAAAATAGTTAAAGATCAAGTGATAATAAAACTTTAAGAATGAGAAAGATAAGTGGCGGAGGTGAGAAGTTTGCCGTTTGTTGTAGTTTACCTCTGGAAAGGGAGGAGCGAAGAAACAAAAGAAGGGATAATTAAAGGAATCACTAAGGTCTTCTCAGACGAAGGAATACCTGAATCGGCAGTCTCAGTTGTACTCCAAGAGGTACCTAAAGAAAACTGGGGAACCGGAGGTCAACTAGCATCAAAAAGATCCCAGTAAGCGCAACTCCAGCCCATTAAGGTTTAGTCTTCAACAATTCAACTGTAGGCATAGAAATACTCATATGATTTAATCTTTTTCAGGGCATTTCAGTAAGGTTCTCTGATCTTGTTAAAGGTGAACTTCACCTTATAGTTAGTCTCCAATGTGCCACTCCGTCAGAGCTGGAAAGAATGGGTTACTTTCACAAAATCTTAAATAGCGTTGCCAGACACCTATCAATGTGATCTTGGAGGTTGATTAACTGCTTAAATAGCAAAAGTTTTACAGTTTAAGGAGAAAGTGTCTAAATGGAGGATGCCTCAAATAATAGAGTTTCACGTCAACGGTTTGGAAAGAGAGAAGTTATTGTCACAGCCCTTATCTGCATTCTAATCGTTTCAGGGCTAGGCTACATATACTACACCAAGATCCTGACCCCGAAGAGAGATGTCGTAGGCGTCATAAAAATTGAAGGCCCCATCCTGACTTTTTCAGATGCCAGCCGATACACCGACATAATAAATCAGGCGATGCTAAATGAGAGCGTTAAGGCAGTAGTTTTATTGATCGACTCCCCGGGAGGATACGCCGACCTAATTGAGCAGATACATCTTGACCTCCTACAGCTGAAAGAGAAGAAGCCGCTTGTAGCCTCCATTGTCATGGCACTTTCCGGTGGATACTACATAGCGGTGGCGGCGGACTACATCTATGTCCACAACACATCCTATATAGGAAACATAGGAGTGATAGGGGTAGGTCCACCTGTACTCATACCTTCAGAGGAAGTTATGGAGACAGGCGCATACAAGGTCACAGGCTTTTCCACGCTACTCTTCCCCTACAACCTAAGCCATGTCTTGGACAGCTTCGTCTCAGCGGTGGAGATGGGAAGGGGAGATCGCCTGAAACTGTCTCCAACCCATCTGAGGAGAGGACTGATTTACTTAGGAAGCGAGGCTGTGAAGACCGGGTTAGCTGACGAAATAGGTTCCCTTCAGAAAGCGATAAAGAAGGTAGCGGAAAAGGCACGGCTCGTGAAATATGAGATTATAGAATTAAGGTCTCGAGAGCTGGGTATAAGCGAGTCTTGGCGTGGCTTATCTAATTATACTTCGGTCAAGTGGAGGAACCTAACCGTTGAGGCTCTGAGTCGGCTTTATCCTCCGCCAGCTATATATTACCTTTACCTTCCACCTGAGACTTTAACACACAGCTCATCCTCACCTGCATACTTTGCCAGAACTGTTGATACATCTTCAGGTAGGGACGAGGTTCTTATCGACATCTCCCATGGAAACCAGATCTCTTGGTGGGAGCTAGATATCCTCATTGCAGAGTTGGCGAAAAGAGACGTGACCGTGAGTTTTGTCTCCCGATGGGAGGACATGGACTCTAAGCTAGACAGCGCCTTAGCCCTCATGGTGTTTTCCCCCACAGAAACCTACTCTGCAGAGGAGCGCGACAGAATTGAGAAGTTTGTAAGAGGTGGAAGTTTACTCCTTTTGTTCTTTGATCCCGCTTGGGAGCACATCGGATTGCAAGGGTTGTGGCAGGGGATCATTGCCCCTATAAATTCCATCTCCACGCTGTTCGGCCTCTCCTTCGCGAAGGGATACCTCTACAACGAGGTGGAACAATTCGGGATATATAGGAACATATACGTGAGAAACTTTACGGCCAGCCCTCTAACTCGAAACTTAAGGTCTATAGTCCTTTTCACAGCCACTCACATATATTCGATGGGCAATGGAGTGGCTTGGGCATCAAACAATACGTACTCCTCTGTAGCGGAGAAAGTAGACAACTACGCAGTTATAGTTTGGGTGGAGAGAGGTAACGGCACGGTGGCCGCCTTCGGAGACCTAACCTTCCTTAGGGAGCCATACTGTAACGTGGAGGACAACTATAAGCTGATACTGAACATAGTGTCGCTTATAACCATCAGGAAGGCTCCGGTCGAAGAGGTGAAAGAGGGTGTTAGGGAGGAGGTTGCGAGGCCTGATCTACCAGTTGGAACGGAGAAGAACTACACTGAGTGGGTTGATGGGAAAGAGAGCTTAGTTAGGTGGCTTAAGGTAAGCGAGACAGAGGTAAGGGTTGAGCGCCCAAATCGGACCACTCACTATTACACCGAAGATGACGCACTATGGAGGTGGGTGTCGAATGGCATGGAGTGCATCTATGATTCTCCTCTCCCTGAGCCGCCTTACCCCTTGACCAAGGGAGAAAGATGGAAGTATGAGAGCAATTACACACTCACCTTCGAGGGTAAGGAGTATAAGGGAAAGATCGCCGGAGAAGAGGATGTAGAAGGCTTTGAGGACATAGTAGCAGGAGATAACAAGAGGTACTTCAGCGCTAGAGTGATGGTCTGGGAGGTGGAGCAGCTCGTAGTTAACGGAACAAACATGACGATGATAACGACGGGGCGTTACTGGTTCTCCTCAGAAGCTGGCACAGTCAAGCAGGAAGCCACCACCAAATATTACATGAATAGCCTATTCACCGGAGAAGAGAGAAGAACGCTTTTACTAGAATCTATCCGGAAAGGGAAAGAAGCATAAGCACAAATGAATGTGACAACCTCGTATTTTCAAGATGCGATTATGGATTGTCAATTTTGGTAGCGGGGGGTAGATTTGAACTACCGATCTCTGGGTCTCCCAGAGCGTCTGGCGCCCTTATGAGCCCAGCGGGTTAACCTGGCTACCCCACCCCGCTATTTAGCCCGTTATTTTTTTCTAATTCAATTAGAAAACATGGTCTAATAAAAAAGTTGCGATTGGAGTTGATGATACTGACAAGATAAGGTTATCTGCTTGGTGGTCTTCCTAAGGTTTGATGTGTTCTTAGGCTGTTGTAGTAGTATGTGAAGGGGTTTAGGAATAGTTTCATACGCAGTATGCCCTGTTTCCTAGCGTTCATGTTGTTGTAGAACCCTCTGGTTCTTTCTTTTAGGGTTCTAAATCATCTTTCGACGCGGTTTCTCAATCCTCGGGTGATGTGCATCCAGGTCAGCCCGAGGCTGTTCAAGGCTTCCCCGTACCAAGGTCCTCTATCGACTAGGATGTGTGGCTTGTTAAGACACGATTTAAGTCTTCTTCAAAAGATGTTCTGCGTTCATGATGGAACGTTGCCAGCTTGCATCAAAAGCTAGAATCTCCCTTGAATCGACATCTATAACGGCCCAGACGAAGACTTGGTTGCCGTTCACCTTAAGCTTCGTCTCGTCAATCGCCAGGCAACGTCTAATCCTAGCCTCAGCTTGAGACGGCAACGTGGCAAGTCTGTGAACCCACTGCCTAACAGCCTCCCGGCTGGCTGGAACAGCCCTAACCACCTCAGCAATCGTCCGAGTGCTCAAACCAGCCATGTACAGCAGTCCAGCCTTCACCTTGTGACGAAGCGAAACCTTATTAGGCTTGAACAGCCTAGCTCTCTTCACGGCTTCGAGGAGAAACTCTACAACCCCCCAAAATATCACCTCCTTAAGGGTAGTAGAGCCTCCTCAAAGCCAAAAACCTTATCTTGTCAGTATCGGAGTTGATTAAATAAAGGATCTGCACTTTAGCCCGATCCCTTCATATTCTTCTTTTAGGATGTGTTTTTTGATGATTTTTGAGGCATTTTCCCCAAAGAATTCCTCTAAGTATTCATCTAGTTCTTCAGCTAGTCCAGACTTGTTGCCACTGTATCGTCGTTTTTTGGCTTTAACAAAGCTAAAGAAGACAGAAGTTATTGTCTTACCCAATATGCTCTCGAGTGAGCGTCTCAGAGACTGATCATAATAATCTGAGAGACTGATCGCTCCAACAAAGCTGGGCGTAACAACGTGGCTATGAGCATCAGCTAACTTCAAAAGTAAAGTTCCATCCTCAAAAGATAGAAGGTCTTCAACGCTATATTGACAGATGACGAAAAGAGGCAAAGAAAACCTTTTCGGAAGAGATCTTTCATAACTCAAAACCCCCGAGAAGTCAGGTCCGAATAGGTTAGACGGCTCACAAATAACACATAAGCCTTTGAAGCCTATAGAGAGAGCATTATTCATTGCCTTTATCCATGTGTCTAGGATTCTCCTCTCATCAGGGGTTTCCTCTTCAAGATACAATCTCTCACAATCGCATATGCTCAACATATTGGTTCCCCATGTCTTAGCTAAATTAGTACCAGCTTCATGAAGCCTGGAGGAGATATTGTCGCAAGGCCCGTTTGAAAAGTAAATTATAGATTGCTTCTTTTCTAAATTTCCCTTAATGAAGGACGAAAGGATGCTCCATTTATCATTGGGAGTGTTATAAAAGACGACGATGTGGCTAGAGGACGGGATCCTCTTGGCGACGTTTATAACGAACCTCTCAACCAATAACCAATTCCCTTCAACAATAAAAGTTGCTTAGAATCACGTAATATAGAATGTGTTACTGTTTAAACAGATAACAAGGTTACAACTCCAAAGATTATATCTAGATGTTTAAATTAACAAATATTACCGTATTCGAATTGAATGTTAGAACTCAATCCTTGGCTGTAGCAAGTATTTTTTAAGAACTCGATGGAGGATAACTCGTAGAAAAATTAAATATGTTGTTACATTATGCCAGACCCTTCTCTCTTCGAGCCCCTCTTAGCAGATAGTTGACATGGTATACGAGTTGGACCAAGTTTAAGGGACGCATGAGCAATTCGAAACCTGCAAATCTGCATAAATAGGATCCGTCCCCTCAAAAAGGAAGGTGTCTGATAGAACCTTTAAACACCGTTTACGGTTTCCAGCGTGAACTCGATTTCTGATTAACGAATTTGACTATGCCTGAATTTAAAGGGACCTCCAAATCTTCAGCTACAACTGGGCACTTCGCTATTAGAAGATAACAAATTGGGGTATTCAACGAGGATTCAAGTTCTGTCAGAGTCTCGTAGCATCCTTGTCCTTTAGCTATGATGAGGTCAGACGCATTCAAATGATTTAGAAACAAGGCTGAAAAGCTGCTAAGTTCAACGCCGATGTGATCGTTCCCAGTGGTTATCACTTGGACAACCGAAGTCAAACCCACATGTTGCGCATCATCTAGGAGCGCGTCGTTTACAACGGGCTTCTCCTTCACCACAGCCCAAACCTCGCAACCATAGGTTCTCTTTATTAAACTTATAAAGAGTTTGTCAAAAATGATCTCTCCCGCGTTGTCTAATAGGTAAAGCACTTTCCTGGCGCGTTCTAATTGCTGCATTAAAAGGGCCGTATGATCAACTGCTAGGTTCTTTTCAAGACAACTTAAAAATTGACTATCAAATCTTTCCACAGAGAAATCGTAATTTTCCACCTCAAAATCGATCGCATTTCCACAGATAGCCATCCTAACAGCGAGCTGAAAAGCCTCTTTCGCGTCACGGGATTCCTTAATCCTCTTTTCCAGTGATGGAAGCATCTTTAAAGCTTGATTATTAGAAAACTTTTTAAGCTTTGAAAAAGGGTCAGGATTACCAGTAATTCTCCTAGCTATCCTACAGACTTGTGTGTGAAGAGCTGCAGGGATTTCAGTTTCAAACATTGTCGCTAACCACTTAGCCGTTTCAAGCATAACCCTTGTTTGAAGTTTTTCTTCATCCGTTGACTTTTTTGCTATATCATAAGCCGTACGAAAAGTGCAGAGTAGGCACAGTGGCTTAGGCTTCATATGTTTTCTCCTCTTTTAACGGTTTTTTACCTCATGTCTAAGCAAATGATTGGAGAGATGTCAATATTCTATGTGAAAAAAGATGTAAACTTTTCGCTTTTACCGAGGCTGACTTTTCACACCTGTTCAATAAAAAGTTCTGCATATCAGCTTGTATTAAACTAGAACGATGATGCCATACGACTCTCGTGTAGCGAAATGGGACTTCAAGACCTCTATATCCGGTGAGAAATGAGAGGGTTCTTGAAGATTGATGGCTGCGATGCAAAGATTCTTAAAAACATCAAAGATGAAAGTTGAGAATCCTCTTTCTACATTCCTACCTTAAATGCACGCGTGTACAAAGTTTTATTTTCTAGTTGCTTAAACAGTTATTACGTGAACATTATGTAAGAGGTGGGATTTCTTGGCTGAAGGAAATTTCTTGATAGGAACAGACATAGGGACATTTGGCACAAAATCAGTCCTAGTGGATGCTGAGGGCAGAATCCTAGCAGAATCCTTTGAGGAAACAGATATAATCTCCTTAAGGCCACTCTGGGCTGAGCAGTGGCCGCAGATTTGGCTGAACGCCGTCTGTAATACGGTTCGTTCCGTGATCTCCAAGTCTAAGGTCGACCCTTCTGAGATAGGCGGATTAAGCATAAGCGGGCTTTACAGCGGTTCAGGGGTGCCTTGCGACAAAGATATAGAGCCGATAAGGCCATGCCTTATCTGGATGGATCGAAGGGCGGTAGAAGAGGTTGAGTGGGTCAAGAAGAACATAGGTGAAGGAGAAGTCTTCAAAGTTACGGGCAACACTATTGATACATACTTTGGTTTCACAAAGATGCTTTGGCTGAGATTTAAAGAGCCCAAAACATGGGAGAAGACTCGCCAGCTTGTAACCACCTACGGCTATTGCACCTACCGTCTCACGGGGGAAGTATGCGTCGATTACTCCTCGGCTGGGAATTATGGTGGAATATTTGACATTCACAAAAGAGACTGGTCTGAAGGGATGATGGAGTCGATGGGCATACCTCGTAGCTTCTTCCCCGAAGAGATCGTCGAATCTAAAACTGTCATCGGCGAAATAACTGAGGAAGGCAGTAAACTCTGTGGTTTAAAAAAGGGAACCCCTGTCTGTGCAGGAGGTGTAGACGCCCCTGTTGCAGCTTTAAGCCTCGGATGTCTCGAAGACGGCGAACACTCGGCGATGGTGGGCACCTCAACTTGCTGGAGCGTCATTCAAGACGAATTAAGATTGACTCCTAAACTGATCAGTTATCCTCATGTGGCTTACGATAAGGAGAAACTTTACACATTCGGGGGTTCCGCTACTTCTGGAGGAATGCTAAGGTGGTTTAGAGACCAATTTGGACAGGTCGAGGTATCGCTCGGAAAGCAGGTGGGGCTCAGCCCCTATAAGATTTTGGATCTTGAAGCAGAAAATATTCCGCCAGGATCTAACGGATTGATCGTTCTTCCATACTTTATGGGTGAGAGAACCCCGATATGGAATCCATACGCTAAGGGGCTTGTCATCGGCTTGACTTTGTCTCATACGAGAGCCCACATTTTCAGGGCTTTAATGGAAAGCGCTGCTTACGCCCTCCGCCATAATGTCGAGACAGCCAAAGCTAACGGCATTCCGCTCGAACCTAGAATGGGGCTTGTAGACGGCGGAGCCAAGTCGCGTCTTTGGAGGGGGATCTTCGCTGATGTCACCAAGTTTCCGCAAGTTTACGTGGCTGAAAGCCCTGGTACACCACTCGGAGATGCTCTTCTAAGCGGAGTGGGAACCGGCGTTATCAAAGGATACGAGGCGATTAGGGACTGGGTTAAAGCCGCTGAGGTTCAGGAGCCCGACCCGGAGACCTCTAAGGTCTATGACAAATATTATGATCTTTACCTGAAGCTTTACGAGCGGAATGAGGAGAACTTCAGAGAAATTTACAACATAGTCTAAACGTGGTGAAAATCATGATTGAAGAGAGAAAGCTCAGAGAAGATCTCTGCAAGGTAGGAAGAAGACTTTACGATAGACATCTAACGACAGGTGCTGGAGGAAGCGTAAGTGTTAGAGCGCCAAAAGAGGAAGAGGTTCTTATCAAGCCGAGCGGCTTCTCGCTGGCTGATATGTTGCCTGAGCATGTAATCAAAGTTAACTTGACCGGGAAGATCCTCGAAGGTGAATATAGACCCTCAACTGACACCCCTTGGCATCTAATGATCTATGAGAGGAGACCTGAGGTTAAGGCTATCGTCCATGCTCATCCGCCTATCTGTGGCGGGTTCGCCTGCGCCGGTGTCTCTCTAGATATCCCAACCTTCACCGAGGTTATAATTCAGGTTGGAAAGATTCCCTTGATGGATTACGCAACGCCTACTACTATGGATTACGCAAGGTTGGTTGCTGATTCCATGGTGAACACGGATGCCCTCCTTATGAAGAATCATGGCACCATCACGGTCGGCGCAAACCTTGAGCAAGCCTTCCAGAGGACTGAGCTACTAGAGGACTTTGCGAGGCTTGTTCTCGTTGCGAAGGTTCTAGGCGGTCCGAATCTGCTTCCTTCGGAAGAGGTGCATAAGCTCAGGACGCTTGAAAGCGAAAGGTGGAGAATGAAGTTAGCAGAAGAACTCTATAAATGACTTGACAGATCGAACTCATCCTTCACTCCTTTTTTGTTACATTATTAATAGATCTATGGTTTTTTGGCAGAATCATCAATATCTCTTTTGGATCGCCGATAGCAATATACTTACCTTCTACATACATCTTTCCAACCAAGGCGCAAGTTACAGCATCCAGTTCATCTCCAGTCATCGAATCATCCAACTTTTTGACCCCCAACTTTTCTAGCCTCTCCCTCAACTTTTCTAAACCTTCTTTTTTCCTTGGTATTTTCAATATGTCTTGC
>Ga0315310_10003019_pt1 | contig 10497 bp, 8 predicted proteins | sample TDP5_MG_FD_203630 | JGI IMG/M metagenome (GOLD analysis project Ga0315310, IMG submission 203630) | Freshwater sediment microbial communities from Lake Towuti, South Sulawesi, Indonesia - TDP5 | ecosystem: Environmental > Aquatic > Freshwater > Lake > Sediment | place: Indonesia: South Sulawesi...
CCCTCCGTGACCTATCTCGAAACACCCCCTCCCGAAGGCTCAAGGAGTTATTGGAGGTCCTTGCCCCCATCGTCGAAACTGGTGGGGATGTATCTGCATACTTCGCGAGCAAGTGGTCCGAGTACCAGGACGACGCAAAGGCGGACCAAGGGAAGTTCATCTCGACCTTGGAACTCTACTGCGAGCTCTTCATCACCCTGATAATGCTGATGCCCCTGCTGATGCTGCTCGTTTTTGCCCTCATGGGCCCGATGTCTGGGTACTCGGACGTTTGGCTTTACATGATCACCTACCTCATGATCCCGATAGGCTCGGTCGCCTTCATGGTCTTGGTGAGCATGGTTATGCCGGAAAAATTCGTCGTGAAGGCCCAAAAAGTCGAGGCCTTGGAGGTTTATAAGGATGTGACTACGATCGGCGGGGGGAAGCACGAGGAGAGGCTGCACAAGATCCTCTCCGGAAGCATGATGAAGCAGAAGTTGAGGGGGCTACTCAAGAGGCCGGTCGAGGTGATTTCGAGGGAGCCGGCGTACATCCTAGTTTTTAGCGTGCCTATCACGGCGGTCGTGATGTTTCTCCTCTACCTCCGGTTTGGCCTGGATATCACAGCATGCGTGATCTTCGGCGTGGTGATGGCGGCCACGCCCTACGCAGTAGTCTACGAGGTCAAGCAGAGGAAGGTGGGTAAATACGAGGACTTGTTGCTGGACTTTCTGAGGTCCATCTCGAGTGGGATCAAGTCCGGCCTAACCTTACCGGCCTCGCTGAAGGTTGCGTCGTCGGCGGACCTCGGCCCGCTCACGGTGGAGGTAAAGCGGATGAATGCAGACATTGAATGGGGGTCGTCCGCAGGGGAGGCGCTCGACAGGTTCGAGCGAAGGGTAAGGGGCTCCGAACTCGTCTCGCGCGCGACGAGGACGATAAAGAAGGCGAGCGAGGCAGATGAGGATATAGCCGACGTTTTGGACATCTTGATGCGCGACGTGGCGACCAAGCGAGAGCTCGAGAGGGAGAGGAGGGGGGCGATGGGAACCTACAATATCATCATGCTCATCATGTTCGGCATATTTCTTTTCTCGGTGTACATGATCACAGGGAACATCTTGAGCCTGGGCGTCGGAGGGGGAGAGGGTGGCAAGGTGGCGGGAACCCTCATCTTCGGGGGGATAGACGTCCCCCTGGTCGTGACGATCTTCATGCATGCCTCGATAATTGAGGGGATATTCGCCGGGCTCGTGGCCGGGCAGACCAGCGGTGCGGACCTAAGGGCTGGCCTGAAATACACCCTCCTGATGATGCTGATAGCGTACGCGATGTTCGCCTTGCTGATACTTCCCTCTCTCCCCTCGGTCTGAGATTGGCGAAGAATTTTGCTAGGAGGAGTTCGATCGCGAGGGTGCTTCTAACTGCTCCCTCAGGCATGACTCCCCTTAGATGGTATAAAGTCTCCTGGTTCGGCGATGCGCCAAGTACAAGGCGAGGAGGAACACGAAGCAGACCAATATCACGGTTGCTGCAAAGTTTAGGGCCAACCTTACAGTTCCCTCCCCCTCTGTATTAACCCTTAGTGTGACGAGCTCGATGGCTACAATTGCCATGATGACCAAGAGCAGGACCGCGAAGATTCCTTTTCCCATTTCCCTCCTCTCCTGTCTCCAATATCTTATTGTTTTTCCTTCCTTTTCTATTTTTCGGCATTTTCAACCCCTGGTGCTCATGATCCCCCTCTCACCTCCCCCCAAACAGAGCCCAAACGGTAAAAATGGCTCCGATGCCAAAAAGGGGACTTCAAATTTAGGTTAATTTTAATTAACATAAAATTAAAAATAGATTAATCGAAATACTTATAAATTCAAAAGATGGAGGTTCTACCATGGAGTCCCTAGAAAGAATTCTCAGGCAAAACCCATGGTGGGAAGGCAAGGAAATCGAGATCATAAAGGGCCTGAAGGAGAGACCCCTGCTTAAGGAGATTTTAAAGTACAAAGATGACAAGCAAGCCATCGCCGTGATCGGACTGCGGCGCGTTGGCAAAACAGTTTTGATGATGCAGTTCATAGACCGCCTACTCAAGGAGGTGGACGCGAAGCGGGTTTTCTACTTTTCATTCGACGAGATAACGGGAAAAAGGCCGGAAATCATTGAAGATGTGTTGAGGGTTTACGAAGAGGAGGTGCTTAGGGAAGAGCTGAAAAACGCGTACATCTTCTTTGACGAGATAAACCGCGTCGAGGATTGGCAGGTCATGATCAAGCGCTACTATGACCTAAATAAGCGCATAAAGTTCGTCGTCAGCGGGTCATCGAGCATCTACTTGAGGCGCGCGAGGGAGAGCCTCGCTGGCAGGATCTACGAGTTCGAACTCGAGCCGCTGAGCTTCGGGGAGTTTTTGTATCTTAGGGGAGTAGAGGTAAAGGATTTGACCATTCAGTCCCAAACCCTGAGGCGAGAGCTTAACAACTATTTCATCAGGGGCGGGTTTCCAGAGATAATGGAAGAGCGAGATTTTGAGAAGATAAGGAAGTACGTGAGCAGTGTGGTTGAAAAGATCATCTTCTACGATATCCCAAAGGTCTACGATGTCGGTGAACCCGAGCTTTTGAGGGAAATTTTGGGCTTGATCGCGAGGAAGCCCGGCAGCCTGGTGGAATACCGAAAAATAGCCTCGGCTTTAAACCTCTCCTACCAGACAGTGTCGAAGTACGTCGGCTACCTCGAGCGAGCCTTCCTCATCAGGTTGATGTATAACTACAGGGGAAGCCCGATCGCTAGGGCAAGGAAATTGAAAAGGGCCTACCTCGGCACCCCATCTCTAGCTCTGGCGTTCATGGGGTCTGAGGAGGAGGTTTATTCGATTATCCCACAGCTCGCCGAGAACCTGATCGCGACTCATCTGGGTGCGAAATTTTTTTGGAGGAAATATTACGAGGTGGATTTTTTGCACGATAAAGTCCCCATCGAGGTGAAGTACAGGGAAAAGCCAGATGAGATCGACGGGGCCCTGAAGGCGGCGAAACAGCTCAGCTCTAACCGGCTGGTGGTTGTGACAAAAGATTTGGAGAAAAAGGAAAGGCGGAGCGGGATAAATGTAAGCTTCGTCCCACTTTGGAAGTTCTTGTTGACCGCTGGTGGGCCGAGGGCTCACTAACATGATGTAGAATATAGTTTCACCCGCCCGACCACAAACTTTAATTAGGTAGAAATCTTTACCTTAAAGTAGAAAATTCTACGAAGGTGGGTCGGACGCGTTTCAGGGAGTTTCTTGCCGATATCTTGGGATCGAGAGTCAAGGTAAAGGTACTCCGCCTTTTTCTCAGATTCCCGGAAAAGGAATTCATCGAAGGTGAAATAGAAGAATTACTGGGTAATCCCCATCAATCAGTAACGTATGCTCTGAAGGACATGATAAATTATCAACTCGTCACCGTGAGAAAAATTGGGAGAAACAAGATCTATTCATTAAACCGGGACAACTACATCGTCAGGGATATCCTTTCCCCGATGTTCAAAAATGAAGCCGGTGCTATCCAAGAGCTCGTAAATGACATGAAAACCTGTCTGGCCCCGTTAAAGGTAAAGAGAGCGGTCCTCTATGGAAGCATCGCAACGGCCCAGGAAGAATTCGACAGCGACATCGACCTCCTCGTCGTAGTTTCCGATAAAGGAGAAGTGGAAGCGGCGCAAATGGTTTTAGCTGATTTGAGAAATCGCCTCCTTAAAAAATTTGGCAACGCCCTTTCGCCGATAGTTATGACGACGGATGAATACGAAAGGCAGAAAAAGCTAGGAAAGGGTCTAATAAAGAGCGTCGAAGAAAGCGGGATGACCATAATCGGGGAGTGATGGAATGCACAGAGGGATAAGAGTGAGGTCGGCTTCGCGAAGTTCATCCCGAGGTTTCCTAGCAAAAGCCCGAGAATGTTACCAAGGGATGAAAGACGAAATTAAGGGCCAGAGGTACAATTCCTCGACGATTTTGGCCGTTCATGCTGTGATAAGCGCCTGTGACGCTTTGACCTCTTTTTACATACAACAGCGGTGCGCCAGCGACCGGCATCTGGACGTTCTCTCCTTGATAGGCAGGTTGCCGTTTGACAAAAGTGAACTCGATGCCAAGTCGAAACAGATAGCGAGGGTTATCGACGTGAAAAATTTGGCGGAGTACGAGGAGAGGATGATCTCGGCGAGGGAAGCGGAAAATGCCGCAAGGGACGCGGAAAGAACTTTGAAGTGGGCCATTGAAAAATTACCGGACCTAAAAGTGTAAAATTCCATCACATGATTTTTTCACTTTCAGTCAAAATAGCATAAATGGGCCACCAAGGGCGGCGACTCATAAGGTTGTAATCTCATTACCCATTTTCACTCCCCAAATAGGGCCAAAACGGTAAAAATGGCTCCGATGCCAAAAAAGAGGAAATTAAGGCGAGTATTTGGACCTAGAGCATAGTTTCAGAAGACTTAAATACATACCAAATTACCCTTGTACAGAGGTGAAAAAATATGGAACAAAAGGGAATAAGAGGGGTATCTCCAGTGGTGGGCACTATCTTGCTGATCGCCATAACAGTGGCCTTGGCAGCGGTTGTAGCTACGCTCGTCAGTGGACTCGGAGGGCGAGGAACTCCCCCATCTGCAATGCTTACCGTGACGGCAACGATACCGGCAGAAAACCAGCCAATAACGCTTACGATTACGCATGAGGGTGGAGATGACTTGGTATTCGCTGATCTCGAGGTAAAAGCAGACAACAGCCCAACTTTAATGGTAACGACAAAGGGAACTGATCTCACCGGTAAAATTGGTACAACATTTAACGTGGGTGAAGCTGTGACAATGACATATAATTCTACTGGTATCTCGGCAGGAGATACGGTCACAGTTTTCATAATCCACACACCTAGCAAACAGAAGCTATTCAGCAGCTCCTCCATCATCGTGAGATAAAACCCACCGAAAAAAACATAAGCCCAGAGAAGGATAATTACTGGCAAAGCGGGAGCTTTAGGGGAGTATGAGAAAAAGCTCCCCATCCTCTATATTTGGTGAAAAGATGAGTAAGGCGAGGGCTTTAGGGGAGCAGGGGGTTTCAGTAGTCTTAGGTGCGATCCTCGTAATGGGGATAATAATTGGCGCAATTTCGATCATCTACCCGATGTACGTTAGGAATGCAATACGAGATAAGGAAACCGAGCACAGTAGGGTAGTCGGGGAAAAATTCGCCGAGCTCAAATCGAAGATCGAGGACATGGAAATCGGGGAATCCAGGACAGTGATCATGCCTACTAGCCGGGGGCAGGCCACCCTTGTCCCAAGCTCTGGGGAGCTCGGGGCGATTTCCGTATACCCCTCTGCCTTCACGACCTACCCGGGTTGGAGGCAGACAAAATGGTCCCAGAGCACATCCCCTGAGCTCCAATCAGGGCCCTGGGACATCACATACGAGAACTTCTATGAGTCCGAGAACTTAGAGTTCGTCGAAAATGAAAATATCACCCTTCAGGCGGGAAAAACGAGTGGGTCGCTCACCTCCTCCGTCTGCGATGCTACAACGGATATCAGGTGGGGAGTTGTAAATTGGAGCGATTACATCCCGGTGAAAATTGAGAATTATTCGGTGCAGGATGAGCCCACCCCTCTCATCGACGGCAATCCTAGAATAGGTGAGAACGTGGGCTCCTACCTCAAAACTTGGGCGCTGGATAATGATTACGAGAACATCCGTGAGGCGGATGAAAATATCCAAGCCAAATTTCTGTATGTCGAGAATTGCGAGAATTACAAGGGGCGGGTTGAGAATTTCTCATATATGAAGGAGAACGTTTCCGCGACATACGCGACCTTGATCGAGAGGGCGCACTCCGGAACATATGCTCAGGAAAACCCGATCCTCAACGGCACATTCACTGGAAGCGCGGCGAACTGGACCTATAGCGAGGTCCCCACGAGTAATCCTTTTGCTGACGGCGGGTATGATCCATCCGATGGGAACCCTCCCCCGGGGTCAGGCCCAGGCAGTTATAAGTTCACATATCAGGACACCGATGGGGCCTATCAAACTCATTATTTCCTCTCAATTACTAAACTTGTGAATAAGGTCACCGCGAGATTGCTGGCGGGCACCTTAGAAAATGCTCCCCTGGGCATCATAGATCGCCCCAGTATCCCCCCCGGGTGGACCATTTTAGTTGACGAGTGGCACACCGACGTGCTTGGCATCACGAAATTGCCGGCGGGCCTATGGACGTTTAAGTATTGGGGCTTTAGAACAAGTGCCGATAATTCAGGATCGGCTCAGTTGTTGGTGGACATATATAGGAGAAATTCGAATGGACAACTGCTCGATATAGTAGGCGCAGTCAAGGTCGCCGCAGCGGATTTGAGCACGGAGTTATCGGAGGTCACAGGCACGTACTATATGTCAGAGCAGGGGATGAACACCACCGACTCGATAGTAATTCAGGTTTACGCCCGCAACACGTCCGAGATCTCACAGACGGTTTACTTTTACTTCAGCTCCCTCGCCTATAATTCTAGGATGATCACGACCATAACCGTGCCCCGAACTGACAATATGAGGATCAGCCAAACCTTCACTGCGCCTCAGGGCACGTACGTTGGAAACATCAGCGCAAAATTCGCGTTTAAATCGGATGTGGGGAACTTAGATAATGCCAGCTACAAGGTTAGATTCCTCTTAATTCAAGGTTCAACTGAGATTCGGGTTATGTACCAAGATTTAGTTTGGAGGACAGATAATAGGGCTTGGGCCACGTATTATGACAACCTTATCCCCACCACCACCCTAACCCCTGGTACATCCTATATTATCAGAGTTGAGGTGCAAGTTTATAATCCAAATAAATGGGAAAGGCCTAGGGTATGGGTGAACGTCGACGATATCTCGCTGACATTCACGATCCAGAGGTACGATATGGATATCGGGTTCACCATTCCGGGCGTAACCACCAACAACTATCTGGAGATGAGGTACAGGTTAGATAATTTCAACGACCAATTCAGGGTGTGGGTCTATGACAATTCAACAGGGACTTGGAATCCTCGCGGAGAAAACTTGAGAAAAACTTCTTGGACCTTTTGGAGCTATCGCCTGGGGGAGAATGAGAATGATCAAACAGGCCAGGTAAAACTGAGGATAGTAGATAGGGACAATATGGCAAAGCTGGCGACGAATTTGATGATCGATTTCATCAGGGTCAGAAGCGGGGGTTTGGGATATCGCCTCAGCTGGGGACATCGCTTCGAAAATGTTCCTGTAACGGGTTCTTATACAATAAAAATCTATGGGTGGGCGACTTCAGGCGAGAACGTCGGCGTATACGTTTGGAAACCCTCCATCGATAATTGGTCTTTCATCAGCAACCTGCCAAATTTGCCGGAACCGGGATCGAGTCTCGCGGAAGCCCTCGACACAACGCTGTCTATTAGCACCGGAGGTAACGCGAACTGGTTCGGGCAGACCAGCACGTATTATTACGACGGCGACGCCGCGCAGAGTGGCCCGATCACGCACAATCAGCAGACATATATCGAGACCACCGTCACGGGGCCGGATACGCTCAAATTCTGGTGGAAGGTCTCTTCAGAGCTCAATTTCGATTACCTTAGGTTCTACATAGACAACGTACAGCAGGTCGCCATCTCTGGGGAGACTGCTTGGGCTCAAAGGTCCTACGCAATAGGCGCCGGCAGTCATACCCTGAAGTGGGCCTACACAAAGGACCCAATCGTGACTAGCGGTTCCGACGCTGGCTGGGTAGACAAGGTGGAGTTCGGACCCGCGCCACCTCCGCTTCCGCCTCCGCCGCCCATCGTTTGGGCAATTAACATCGAGGATTACGTCGTTGGCAACGATTTGTGGATAAAATATGGGGACAACCCCCCAGTTGCTGACAACATCCAAAGTGAAATTTACATCGATTACTGCGTGCTCGAAGGAGAAAAGCCCTTGGATGTAAAAATAACCGTGGAAGTCAGGACTGGCAGCGACAGTGACCCCAGGGACGGAGGTTGGGGAGATTGGGAGAATATTCCAAAGGGAGGCCCCATCGTTGGACCATACATTCGATTCCTCCAATACAGGGTGACGATGTGGACAGCGAATCCAGTTTGGATGCCGATTTTGTATGAGATATCTATCGGCGTCGAGGAGATGGGGTCGATCAAGTTTGAGGTCAAGAACCTCATTTACCCAGATCAAGCTTGGTTATACGAAGGCGGGGGGGTCATCCTAGCTCAATATGATTTAAATGCCATGAGGTCCAACCCCCCGTTGATCACGATCAGAGATGTTGGTGATAACATAGAGGTGATCGTCAACACGGTGACCATCGAAAACTTCCCGGTTTCTTACACCAGCTCAGTGCCTGTGACGATAACGGCCACGGTCAAGGACATATATTACGCTGTCCAGGATGAAAATCGTGATGAGGTAATAATTCAAGTGGGCTCATCGTACCAAACCGCTTGGACGAACTACTTTTCCGCGTTGGTGGATGTGTATAACGGAAGAGGTTACAACGCGTCATTCGATGAGAACACCCTCTCGCTGACCATCAAGGGCAAGAACCTAACGCCGGGAGTGTATGACATCATTTACTCCAAAAAGGTCAAGGTAATTGAGGTCAGCTTCGGATAATTGGATAATTCTAACGTTTTTTGCGCCAAACTATGCGCGAAAAGGGGTCACGCCTTCAATCCCTCGATCAACTCGGGCTTGATGACCTGCAGACCGACGGAGGGGGTAATATTCACGTTGAACCTCATGGCCCCTCCCCCTGCGGACGAGGGCAGACGCCTAAATTTCTTTATGTACAAATAACGCCTCCGCTCGGTCGGACCTGCTTGAACCCACTCGAAAGTCAGCACCCCGTCGGCGCATGCTGCGATTTCCTGCTCCATACGACTTTCGAGCAGGTTGGCGTCGAGGCTCGTATAAATGAGGCCGCCCCATTTCTTGGTCGCCCGCTGGAGCCCACGGAGGAATATCATGAATTCGTACCAACTTGCCATGGATTCCGCGTACAGCATTGCGAGGTCCGTCAGGGTGTGCAGGATCACGACGTTGTTTGGGCCCCGTTCAGTTAGGAAATCGGTGAGCGAGTTCATCATGCCCTTCGGTTTCGCGCTTGGCCTTTCCGCAATCCTGTAAATCCCGGCAAGCGTCTCCCCTAGGGTCGTAAGCGTCTCCTCCCTCCTCTTCCCCACCATCCTCTCCGACACCCACTCGAGCGGCACCGAGGAAGTCGCGAAATAGGCCTCGGAGAGGTCCTTGAAGTTGGCCTGTTTGCGGAACAGCTCGAAAAGGTCGCTATCGAAGCTTAGCGCCATCTCGCCCATCAGATCCGACTGCGGGCGGGTGAACGTTACCCACAAAATCTCCTTCGGAAGCACGATGTTCTTCCCGGGCGGGGGACTGATGCGGCCCGCCTTCGTCGCGGCCAGCATGACCGAAGACGTCATGGCAAATTCATCATAGCCTGAGCCGACCTCCCCCGTCAATACCACGAGGGATCCAGCTGGAAAACCACCCCCTATAGGCCCATCGAAGGAGCCTATCCCCGTTGGCATTATCTTGAGCTCTTCCTCGAAAACTTCGCGTTCAACCTTGACTTCGCGCTTAGGCTTTTCCTCAGCAATCTTGCGTTTCTTAACTTTGCGTTCGGGCTTTTTCCTCGCCATTTCACGACCCCTATTAACTTTATGTTGATTTAGTATTTTTACTCACTTGGTGAGGTCTTTGGCGAGCGCGCTTATGGCCTTGGAGGCGGGGCTTTTCGGCTTGTGCACCACAACTGATTTTTTCACATTCATGGACTCGATGACCGCTGGATCTTCGGGGATGATCCCCAAAATATCAGCTTTCAGCCTGCGCTCGATGTCTTCATCGCTCATGAATTCCTTAGCTCCGGTGAGCCTGGCGAAAAATGATGGTTTTTTGGACCTGTTCACGATGACGCCCTTTACGTTCGCGTTGAGGGCCTTGATGACGCTTCGTAACTTGGCTGTAGCCTGAACAGCTGGAAGGTCAGGCGTCACCACCAGCAAGACCTCATCCGCATTCCTCAAGGGTATCAAGCTATATTTGTTCAAGCCCGGAGGGCTGTCGATGATGACATAATCATAAGTCTTGTTGAGTTTATTGACGACTCCCTTGAGCTTATTTGGGTCCGCATTCAGGAACCCCGTGATGGTAGGGCCAGAGGGTAAGACATTCACACCCTGCGTCGAATATGTCGCCTTCTCGATGGAGCCCTTGCCAGCGAGCAATTCGTGCAGCGTTACTGGGGTTTTACCCAATCCCAATATCGTGGCTACGCCGCCCATCGCCAGGTCAGCATCGACCACGGCGGTTTTCTTGTGCATGCGGCTCAAGCTGACGCCCAAGTTTGCTGCGATGGTGGTTTTCCCGACGCCGCCCTTTCCAGAAGTTATCGCGTAAACTTTTGACACGACCTCTTCACCTTTTCCTTAATA
>Ga0315310_10003020_pt1 | contig 10497 bp, 16 predicted proteins | sample TDP5_MG_FD_203630 | JGI IMG/M metagenome (GOLD analysis project Ga0315310, IMG submission 203630) | Freshwater sediment microbial communities from Lake Towuti, South Sulawesi, Indonesia - TDP5 | ecosystem: Environmental > Aquatic > Freshwater > Lake > Sediment | place: Indonesia: South Sulawesi...
TAGTTTTGGAAGATGAATACTACGAGTATTGTGAGCATGAGGATAAGGAAGAGCTTTGGGAGTACAAGGAAGTCGACAAGAAACGCAAGATTTGGCAGCGTACATGTCTAAAATGTGGAGAAGTCGAAGAGGAAGTGTTGGTGGTTGAATACTGGCCAGACAAGTTTATGACTATACGTGGAAAGGTGTATCGCGCTCTAAAGGGGTGGGGTAATATTTCTGTCTGTAGCGAATGTTGTGAAGTTGTTTGGCATCCGCTAATCCTGTGGGACCAGAGAGATCATTCAAAAGCCGTAACTTTTCACTTTTACTGTGCTGAAAAGCTTGGAATATTAGACGCTATCGTAAGGGCTGCTCAACAACGCTAATCTTTAGGGCTGCAATTTCGAGGGCTATAGGATGGTTGTTTCATCCCATCTGAATCTCAAGTCCGATGAGAAGCAGAGACCCTCTTCTTTTTTGACATGGTGTTTTCTTCTATAAGATTCTTTCTTAACCATTTATAAATTCCCTACACAAAAGAGTTATTGGTGTATTCCTTGGCTTCCGAGAAGAAGGCAAAATATAGAGTGACAGTTATGATGAAGAAGCCTTGGAGTGACAGATTTTTCAAGAAGCCGACAAAGGATATGATTTTGGAAGCTTTGGTAGATGGAATACTTCGCGGAGAACTAGATGAACTATTCGAAATAAAAATAGAAGAATTAGAATAAATGTTATTTGTGTGATGCTCGTTATTTTCATTCTGTGGTTTCCTTGGCCAGATGGGAACTGAAGTTTATGGACGGCTCTTCTGAGATAGCCGACCTTCCTGGAGGCACATGGTTTGCATGGCTGATCGGAAGAGCTAGAGCTAGAGCGAAGAAAACATACCTTCTAAACATAGAAAGAGCTGATTAGAAATGTCAGTGGTGGATAAGATCCGCCGAAACATCGGAATAATACTTAGAGAGCTGAAGCCTGAGCAAGAAGAGCGTGTGGCCCAGTACATTATCCTCTCTCTCAGAAAAAAAGGTTACAGCGTCAAAGTTTATCCTTTAGCGAGAGGGTTCGAGTTCCACTTCACGAACCCGGAGTTAGAACGAGAAATACGTGTGTTTGAGCCTGATTATATACTGGCGCATACTGAGGCATCTGGAAGTGTAGAGTTAAGCCCATTCAGGTTTGACGGTTATTATCCATTAGGCAAGAATTTGATTGGTTATTGGCTAGCTCGAGAGAACGCCCTTATTGCAGCAAATCGTCTGCTTGATATCGGCTGTTTGTACTCTTATTTCCATGAAACAAAGTATTCATTTCACATGCACTTCAGCTGTCCAGTGCAAAGTCTAGATGCCCTTTTAAGGTTGATTCCTATAACGGGTGCTAGATTAGAAGAGTCCAAGCAGCTTCAGTATTGTTATGAACCCTAACACAGTCATGGCGATGCCTACGAGTCGCCCATGAAAGGGAGGTTCAACCTTCTTTTTCAGGTGGTTATTCACCCACGCCGACAGGGGATCAGCAATGGCTGAACCTATGGTTATCGGTAACGCTACGCTCAGAGCTATGCCGATTGTGCTTCCGTACGTTATGACTCCTATGGTGCAGGCTACGCCCTCAGCCACTGTTGTTGTTCCTATAGCGATTGCAGCGGGAAGCCCCAGTAAAATATAGCCGCAAACGCTTAATGGTCCGTAACCCCCGCCTGTGGTTCCCTTGTTAAACCCTATCACTCCTCCTAGCAGAGCGCATTTCCACTTTGAAAAATCATTGTGGTCCCGGGGTTTGATGTAGCTGTAGGATTTAATGATCACTAGGATGCCCATAGTAAAGGCGATTAGACTTGCATACCACTTTACATAAACGCTTGGAACATAAACCCCTATAATAAAAGATGCAGTGGTCATCGCTATCACGCTACCAAGCAACGTAACCCCAACTGCCTTGAAGCTAACGTTTTTAAAGTGTGCATGCCAGGAGCCCCCAAAAATGCCGCTTACCATCTCACTGACTAGGATGGCGGGAACAACAACTTTCGGATCATAACCCGAAATAATCAAGACAGGAGAAAGAATGGTGCCGTAGCCGCCTCCAAGTCCGTTGTCTATTGCTTCTAGGATCATAGCCATTAACATTAGCGTGATAAATTCTAACATAGCCCAAATTATTGACGAGGAATACTTTTAAGCATTTTCCCTTAAAGCCTACACTCTTATCAGAAAAGTTTTTATGGTTGTTACATTAACGTTAAGGGTTTGATTTCCATGAAGCGCCAAAAGAAGGTTAAACAGCAAGAGAAACAAGACGATTTCTTAGAATGGGCTCTGTGCATAGACCTATACCCTTGCTATGGTAAAAGTACCCCTGTATCCTCGTAGTAAGTTCAAGTTGAAAATTATAGCAACCTTTATCAATTTTTTTGTAGTAAAAGTATTATTTGTGGAGGCTGAGCAATGAGTTCTGAGGCCTCAAGCAATGACGCCTACCACAGAGTCCTCTCTCCCAAGCCATAAAGAAAAGAAAAAGGAAGAGGAAACAGAACAAAAGAAAAGAAAAGAAGATTTATTAAATAAATTCATAAATAAACCACCAACAACTACTATTCCTAAACGTGGATCTCGCACGGATTATTTAAGGGTAAACTTGGAATCCAAAAAGCGTCGTGACAAACCCTCAATCATCATCAGTTTTTCAGTAAGTCCAACTGATGAAAAAGCTGTTACTATACTAAACGAGTTTAACGAAATTGCCAAGCGTGAAGCTGGTCCTAGAGGACGCAGCTTGATCTTTTTAAGGGCTATGGCTGAGTATAATATACGGCATGGTTTAGGAAATCCACAAATTCTCATAACGACGTATATGAGTCCTCAAGCGCCAAGTCCTATGAGAGTAGTTTGTTGGTCTAATTTAGCGGGTGCCACATCAGACGGTAAAGTCTACTGCCGAAAGTATGGTGGTTGGATTCAGGCCATAAAATGTTACAGTTGTTCTGACAATCAGTTGAAGAAAAAGGGACCAAAATGAAAATCTTCTCACAGACAACACTCTCTCAGAGGTAATGTGATGGGGTATACTCGTAGTAAATTGCGAAGGATGTATCGGAGAGTATTTCCTAAAGGTAATGTACTCATTGTAGACCTGAGTGCCGCACCATCTTCCACCAAGCAAATGTGGATCATACGCGCACAGAAACATGTGCTTCTTAAGGGAAAAATGGGCGGATTATACTATTTCACAGCAAATGGTCTAGGGTACTAATGCGATAGTGGTGAGTCGTGTGTTGTTCTACTTGTTAAACACTTTGAGAGGAAAAATCGTATATACTTACTAAGAGACATTAGCCTTTATATGTCACCGAAAACGAAGCTAAAAAAAACTCAGGTCCCAGAGGATACTGTAGAACGTGTAGGTATTACAGACTTGTTTTATCTGAAGTTTTCGTCTAGGACGTATTATGTGACTATTGAACCGAAAGTGGTTCATGCTTATGGGTTGCAGTCTGGTGATTTGTTGAAGCTGCATATTATTGAAGCTCGGAAGCATAGGGAGAAGGCAGAATAACAATTTTAAACCTAGTTCGACAAATTTACTACGAGGGTACTGGATGCCTCGAGGCAAGTTTCTTGATAAAGTTCAGCATAATATTGATGCGTTAAGGCGGCAGATTTTTCGAGTGGAAACAAAGTCTTACAGGCAAGAGATTCCTTCTGAGGTTAAAGAGAGTATTAAGCGATTTTGGACGCATTTCTTAAGTGCACGTGGGTATTTACCATCTCCTGTAGGATATCCAGTGCCGGCTGTGGTTCCTGTAGATGTGCCAAAGGCATTAGCCGAGCTGCAAGGCGCCCTTTCAGAGCTCGCGTACCAGAAAGGGTACATGAGTCCCCAAGATTATGAGTATATAAAGACTCACCTCGAGTGGTCGATTGATTTTCTCAATAAAGGTGCGATGCATAGAGCTATTGCTGAAATGAACGAGTTATTTTCTTTTCTGATCGAAAAGGCTGCTCAAGAGAAAACATACTATCAATTTCCATCGGAAATGCAGGTGTCTGTCCTCGAGAGTTCCAGGGTTCAAATCCCGGCGTTCCCGTACGAACTGAAGAATCAGTTTGGAAATGAGCTTAAGAGTATGATTCTAGAAGGTGAGAGGGAAGGCAGAGAGGTTGGCGCCATGCTCTGTCGCACGTCGACTGGAAATCTTCATTTAAGTCGAACCTGTTGGGGTCGACGTGGCGCTGTAATGGTTAGTGATTGCCACGATGGGCTCTCTCCTCTCGGCAGCTTCCACGTGCACTTGAAGGGAAGTGACGTGTTTTCGCCGCAGGATTTGGAACAGGCCATAGAAAAGGAGCAGCTGTCTTGTATAGGTTATATGAAGGCTGGGGTGCCCATGCTGAAATGTGTGCTGCCTCACAAATACTACGAGTATACACCCTCAACTCAGGCTGAGATTCGAGGGAAGGTCAAAGAATTAGGGAACGAAGTCATCGGCAGTATAGATTCTACTTTGGCCAGAGAAGTACAAAAAGAACTACGTAACATAGAGCAACTTCTAAGTGCTTATGAAATACCGCTCTAGTCTGAGGCTAAGATAAATGCCTACTGAAACTTTAAGACCTAACGCAGATGGAGACAAAACAGAATGGCTCGTATTTGGATCTTCTAATCATTACGCTAATGTGGACGAAGAAACAGCGAACAATGACACCGACTACAACTGGGTTGCTTCCACAACGGTGGGCGAAAAACGAGACTTATATCACATTCCAGACACAGCCATTCCAGAAGGAAGCGAAATCAATAAAATCACTTTGTACTTTGTTCACCGAGGAACTGCTTTCACTGACGCAAGATGTGCAGGTTTGATCAAAACTAACGGAACTGAATATCGAGGTGGCTACAAAACAAGCGGAACTACATACGTAGTTAGTACTGAAGAATGGGTTAATAACCCAGCTACAGGCGACCCTTGGACTCTTGACGAAATTAATGCTTTGCAAATTGGCATTGCTGGAACTAGAGGCGTATGGTACGATGAAGAAACAGGCTTCTTTTATTATGATAACACTAGATGCACTCAGGTCTACGTGGTAATAGACTACACGCTTGTAGTCGTGGTAGCCAGACCTCTAATTAACAAGCCGCTTGTGAACCCTATTTTAGTTAACATTCCATGTATAAGATTATGTGATCTCGATTTTCTCCGGCACTTCAGTCGGCTGAACCGTTCCAGTGGCGGATATAATCTCCCCATTAGTCTTCGCCGCCGCTAAATAATTAAGCAGTTTCGTGTGAAATGCTGGCTTCTTAGCCTCGTCAACCATTATTGTGAGCTCATATTTGAACTGTAATCCCACTTTGTCACCTCCTAATAGGGCAACGTGAAGATGGATTTATTTCGCCATTCAGGTAATCTTGCAGGCACCATTGGAGGGTCTTCCATAAGCGGGTAATAGTCAACATTGTTCTCAGCCATCTCGTAGGGAGAATCACCTATACCATCACTTCCAGTCTCATTCTGATGAACACCGCCTAACAAATCCGTGCCATTATAGTCGCTCCAGTAGTTTCCGAGCGTGCTCTTGTTCCAATAGTTTTCGTACACAGTGCCGTGAAAAATCACTTGCTCACCTGTTCCTTTAAAGAAGTTGTTGCAGTAAATGAGGTTCGACCTTGAGTAATATGTGATTTGCATGTTAGCCGTGGTGCTGTTAATTAAGGTGTTTCTGTAAAACGTATTGTTGTGAACATGGTAGAAAATGTGGATGCCGATATTGTTGTTGATTAAAATGTTGTCTTGAAAAGTATTGTTAGCACTCTTAAATATTGTGTCACCGCATACAAATATGCCGTTGTCATTGTTCTCAAATCGATTGCCAATGAAGGTATTTCCAACGCCATAGAAGTCTGTTCCACACATATTGTTCCTGAATACGTTATTCTTTATTGTTTGATTTCTAGCGTCAGACATTGGCATTGCATAGGTTGTGTTTTGAATAGTGCAGTTTTCAATAGTGCAATGGTGGCTTAAATCAAGGTAGAACCCATCAAAAGAGGTTTGAACAGTCACGTTTCTGGCGATGCAGTATTCACTACTTTCAAACTCTACGGCTACTCCAGAAAGATTTAAGAAGACACAATTTTCAACTGTGCAGTGCTTACTTGCCCCGATGTAAATTCCATCGAAACTGTCCTTAATAAGCAGGTTTTTTAGAGTAACGTTTTTTGTACACCAGACGCCTATAGTTCCCCATTCACTATCTCCGATGATAGTCGTGGAGTTGCCAATAACGGTTAGTGACTTGTTAACCCATACATTTTCGTAGTATATTCCACTTGGCAAGTAAACAGTGTCGCCCCATGAAGCCTTATCTATCAAGTTTTGAATAGTTACCTCTTGAGAAAGCCCCAGTCTTATTCTCATAGCAAACAGAGATGCTAGGAGAACCACTAGAACAAATATTGTCTTCTTCATGTTTTCACCTAATACTCAAGTTTCTCTTGCACTACATGGTAATAAATTGTTCTGTCCTGTTGAAGAGCAACATCGAATTGCATCATAATCCTAACGTTTAGGGCAATAGGCGGTATTTCGATAGGAACACCTGTTTCTTCTGACGCACCTAGACCTGCTCTGGTTTTTGTTGCTTTGTCGATAGTTCGATAGTTCAAGCCATCTATTTGTGTTTGTACTTTTATTATACATGTCGTCCAAGCGGCTCCATCCGAGACAGGGCCAGCTAAGTCTAGGTAAACCATGTACTTTCTCCGCTTTAAGCCAGATAGCGGAGTCGTAAAATATTGTGAAATATTAATCTCGCTAGTGCCAAACTCCGACGTGTCCCATGTGACAAGTCCGCTTTCGTCTACGTAACGGTCAACCCACAAAATGTCGTAGAGGCTTTTGTTACTGGGTAAAACCGTGCCTTCACCCTGAATGATGCCGCTTAATAGTTTGTCAATGTCTGCTGGAATATTAGTCGCGCCAAGTTCAGCGAGTCGAGCCTGAGTGCACACACTCGCTAAAGCAACGGCGCCACCACTAAGATTGTCGAGGTAGCCTGCTCGTGTTGCTGTTAATCTTGCAAGAAGAGTATCGAGGTCCGTGTTCAATGCTGAAAGACCATAAGTTGCGTTATCCAACTTGGCTTCTATTGCATTGATCAAAGTTTTCAGGGCATTGAGACCATAGGTTGCGTTGTCAAGCTTTCCCTCCACTGCATCAATTAAGGCTTTTAACGCTGCCAGCCCATACGTGGCGTTTTTAAGTAACCCTTCTATTTCATCAACGTAACCTACGATTGTAAGGTCTATTGTTTGTATGCTGGTTAAAAGGGTTTGCAGAGCTACAAGACCGTAAGTGCCATCATCTAGTTTAGCCTCAATCGCATCTATCAACGCTTTTATAGTAGAAGGTGAAGGGTCGCCGAGTCTTGAGAGTAGCGTATCCAAGTCGTTGTTCAAAGCTGCAAGTCCATATGTAACATTGTCTAAACGGTCAAGTACAATAAGGTCATATAGACTCTTGTTAGAGGGAACTTTAGTCCCTGTTCCTTTATAAATGTAGTTTGAAAGAGGAGCAAAGCTGGTTAGCGTCCTGGTTGCATACGCCCAGATTTCAGCAGCCGTAGCTCCAGGGTTACTTAGGATGACTTCTACGTGCTAACTGCTTGAAGCAATCAGCTTTCCGTCTTCATCCACAAGTATTGCCCTGTAGTTGTTTTCAGTGAGCTTAGTTTTTGTTCCCCAAATCAGGATGCCTATGTTCGTAGATATCAGTTTAGCTTTAATATCCTCTAACAGCTTTTCTTCTCGTTCACTACGATATTTTTGATTACCCAATTTCATCCCTACTCTTTAGGGAGAGAACTGAAAAGTTAAGCATTTTCTAAAAATGTCCTATCATACGTATTGTTGCTGACTCACCCGCAGTCACTCTGATCGTGATGTATTCAATTGTTGCCTTTGGTCGACTAATCGTTATGTCTTCGCGGTCCTCAACCGGTATTTCCTTAGCCTCCTCATTCACTCTAATGTAAGCCGTATTAGGACCTTTATTGAACACCGGATCTAGACTACGGATTTTACGGTATGGATAGTTCTTAACAAAATTAATAACTTCCGTTCCTGTCACGAGTACATCAGATATCGGAAAATCTATCCCTTGGGGAGTAGTCTCCTCTAAATGCTTCAGAATACCCTGCTGCAGCTTGGTAATGTCAGCTAGACGCCCTGCAATCTCATCTAAAGTTATAACCATCATGGCGTCTGGTGTAACTTTCTTTTCCTTGTGTAGCTTTGCCATTCAACCACTTATTCCTTAACTTCTCTGTGGATCACAAGCTCCCTCTTGCGACCAGCATAGTCCACCCACGTCCACTTCTCTTCATTCGCCATAGTAGGAGATAAACTACGACCACGCAACCCAGCGCTTCCGCGAAATTGAAAAAGTATGTTGAGAAGTGGCCACGGCCAAATTCCAAGACCAAAACCTGTAAATCTTAAGGCTCTAACTGGGCGTTCTTTCTCAGTCAACCTCTTTCCCAGAAATACATTAAGAATCTAACTATTTTAAATGTTTAGCTCTATATGGAAGAGTTTCAAGCCTGCCACCAGAACTAATTAACTTTGCCCACATATAACTACACTCACAGAATCCAGATTGGAATGCTAAAACCCATTCTGATTTTCCAACTTTTATTAGTTTTTCGACGGGTTTGGGCGGATAATCATAAAGTCTTCTTAGGATTTCTGTTTTCCACAATGATACCCCAAACTCTAAGTGCCCTGTGTAAATTGGTTGGAAGTGGATGGAAACTGCATCTGCTTGGTCTTCTTGGAGTATTTGATATGCTTCCTTAACGTAATTTTCTGGTGGGACTACATCACAGTCAAGATTTAAGGTCAGTTTTGTTTGAACTTCTGCGTAGCCAAGCTTTCTGGCTTCCCATAAAGACATATCTTTTTTAATATACTTCCAGCAGTATTGACGAATAATCTCTCCGCCCCCGCTGTCTATCACAATGAATAAGTTGGGTTTGAGCAGCCACTCGTTAAATTTCACAAAATTTTCCAAGTGTTTAGGAGTTTTAACGGGGGTTACAATGGTTAAACTATCGAAGTGCATTTTTAAATCATCAATGAACAGTCGTCCACAGCGAGACCAGCGTCATAAGCATCAACAACAATCTGTATAGCTTTAACGGTTTTCCCTGATTGCAAAACGCTTTTCAAGTCAATTCTCGTCCAAATGCTTGGGCTAAGCCCTGAAAGGTCAATTTCTGTTACAGAATCATCTGTATAGATTATTTCAATCTTCTGCACAGTAATGCTGGGAATGCACCCTTGTAATGCAATTGCCCAAATTTCAAAAACAGATGTCGCTGTGAAACATGCAACTGGAATTGAAGTTGCAAAGTTTTGTCTCAAAGTACCTGAAACACGTTCGGACCAATGAAGAATCATAGCACCATAACCACCGCTGTGAGCCCATTCCCATGAAACAACCCAATCGCCAGTTGCTGTCCATCCCGTAAAGTCTCCTGTTTCAAGCCCGCCGTTAGTTACCTGTTCTCCGCTTGGACACGGAACCATATTTAATGTAAGAGTTCCTCCACACGTGACTGTTAGAGTTGTTGTTTCCACGTTTGGGTCTTCTACACTTATGTTTCCTGAAACTCCCCAGCTTGAAAATATGCCACCATCACCCGACAACCATGACAAGTCATAAGTGCCAGGAGCCAGAGTTGCAGTATCACCATTCGTATACTCATCTCCATCTATCACAACTATGTGGACATCTGGAGTTGAATCTTTTTGCACCACAATATCAATGTCACAGGTCACTTCTCCGCCTATGCTTATCAGTCCCTGATTCGTTCTTCCCTTCCCATACGGATTCTGCACGGCACCACCAGACTTCAAAGGCATAGTTTCAACTCACCTCATTCTAGGCATGCAAGTCGGAACCAATTAGCTCCACTATCATCTCCTCCACCATATACTATCTCCGCTAAACCATCCTTATCTACATCTGCAACCGCTATGTTATAGCGTACAATTCCGACATTGTTAAATGACCATAGTAAGTCGCCTGTTGCAGCGTTAAAACATCTTATTAACCCATTTCTCTCCACGAAAATGGCTTCAAGGTTACCATCACCATTTATATCAGCTAATACAACCCCAGACTCACTTTGATATACAGCATCGTAGCTCCATAGTAATGTTCCATCAGACTTCAAAGCTAGAATAACTCCTGGAGAAGTGTATTTTCCCGCTAAAAAGATTTCTGCATACCCATCTCCATCGACGTCATATACAGCAGCCTGCCAAATGTCTAAACCATAACCTGTATCATAAGTCCAGAGCACATTGCCGTCGGAGTCTACCAATCCAATATTCTCGGTAGTTGGTACGCCGCCAGTATAACGTGCGTAGTAAAGAATCTCCATCTTTCCATCATTGTTCACATCGTGAACGCATAGAGGATATATTCCTCGCCTTGATATT
>Ga0315310_10003021_pt1 | contig 10496 bp, 7 predicted proteins | sample TDP5_MG_FD_203630 | JGI IMG/M metagenome (GOLD analysis project Ga0315310, IMG submission 203630) | Freshwater sediment microbial communities from Lake Towuti, South Sulawesi, Indonesia - TDP5 | ecosystem: Environmental > Aquatic > Freshwater > Lake > Sediment | place: Indonesia: South Sulawesi...
AGCGACAATACCAGCCCCTCCCTGAAGGTATACTGTATCACCAATCATCACAATGGTACGGATAGTGATACAGGTATCCATATTACCCCCAAAGCCAAAATAGCCTACCGCTCCCGCATAGGGTCCTCGTCGTCTTCCTTCTAGCTCATTAATAATCTCCATAGCACGAACCTTCGGAGCACCACTAACTGTGCCAGCAGGAAAACACGCCCGCAGAAGATCGAAGGCATCGTAACCCGGCTTTAATTCGCCTTTAACTGAGGAAACGAGGTGAATGACATGGGAGTACTTCTCTATACCCATAAGTAAAGGCACCTTAACGCTACCGAAGTGGCATGCTCGCCCCAGGTCATTTCTTCCTAAATCAACTAACATAGTATGCTCGGCTCTTTCCTTAGGATCGGCTAAGAGGGTAGCTATAAGTGCTTCATCCTCCTCTTCAGTTTTTCCCCTCGGTCTGGTACCAGCGATAGGTCTGGTTTCCGCTTGACCTTCTTCCAGTTTGACCAGCATCTCAGGGGAGGAGCCAATAAGCTGAAAGTTGCCCAAATCAAGATAAAACATATAGGGCGAAGGATTTAACATGCGCAGGGCACGATAGATTGTAAAGGGGTCAGCTTGAGTTTGGCGACGTAAACGCTGCGAGAGAACGACTTGGAAAGCATCACCAGCAAGAATATACTCCTTCGCTACTTTAACTGCATCAACAAACTGCGCACGGGTAAAATTGGAGGTAAGTGCTGGAGTTTTTCTCCTTGAAGCTGGGGGGCGACCTTGAAGCTGGGGAAATGGCGAATTGCTTAGGGTAAAAAGGAGGGCATCAATCCTCTCCTCTACTTCTTGAGAAGCAGTGATGTTATTACTACTACCGGGAGCGCTGGAGACGATTTTCATCTTATGCTGAACATGGTCGAAAATGACTAATGTATTAGTAAATAAGAAGACAGAGTCTGGTAATTGGAGCTCATCTTCATCACAACGGGGCAATCTTTCAAAAAAGCGCACTACATCGTAGGAGAGATAGCCTACCGCACCACCAAAGAAGCGCGGTAGTCCAGGGACTTTAGTTACCCCATACTGAGCCAGCAGTCTTTTAACCAAATGCAGGGGGTCTGGTCCTTCCGGAGATGTTCCTAAGGGTACTCTGCTTTCCTTACCTTGATGAGAGATAACCCCCTCGTTCTTAGAGGTTTGCACTACTAGATAAGGATTAATACCAATGAAAGAATACCTGCCTAGTTGCTCTCCCCGTTCCACACTCTCCAGAAGAAAGCAAGGAGGAGTCTTACCCAGCTTGAGGAATACCGAGACGGGCGTTTCCAAATCAGCCGGTAACTCTCTGAAAACAGGCAGCAAATTATTCCCTTTAGGGCATAAAGTGTTCAAATCTGGCAACTGCACTCGGCTATACCTCTTAAAAATTTAAGAGCCCTCTACCCTTTAAAGGGGCAGAGGGCTCACTCCGCGGTGCCACCCTTCTTCAGTCGGCTTCAGACCGACTATCTCTTTTTCAGGTACAGCCTTAATAAGGCGATACCCTTGGCTCTGATAACGGTGCCCTTCCGGCAAAGCCTACTCCCCCGACCTGTCGGGGTTTCGGTTTGCAGCTCCCAAGCCCATTCCGCTTCTGCGCCAGCATCGGCTCACACCTAACCCGACTCTCTGCGCTTCGCTAGAAGCGTACTCCTCTTGTTCTACGCCTTTCTGCTATTCAATTGCTTAAAATATAATACCCTGGGATACCTTTGTCAACACTCTTTGGGTGAGATTGTTGAGCAAATCCCTTCTGTCATTGCGAGCCGAAGGCGTGGCAATCTCTGAGATTGCTTCGGGACTGACGCCCCTCGCAATGACAAATAAACACGCTCTTCGGGTGCCCCTCAGGTATTAAGGCTTTAAGCTGGTTGCCAATTCGAGGATTTCCTGCTTGAGGGTATCGAGGCTTTTCTTTGCTGACTCGTAGAACCGGGCATTTTCCATGGCTATGGCACCAAGATTAGCGGCAGTGCCGGCAAAGTACATGTCATCTATAGAGAAATGGCGCTGCTCCTGTGTATAGACCCTCATCACACCAATGACCTTTTCCCCTAGAACCATTGGGACACACAGGATGGAGGTTATCCCCTCCCTTTTAGCTTCTTCAGGGTATTCGATTCTGGGGTCCTCCGGTGCGTTCGGAATAGCGATAACCTTACCCTCAAGTGCCTCAGAAATGCTCGAATCCACATCTACTGGACCTTTGCGGATATACGTATCGCTAAGACCATATGCTGTCCTGTGGACAAGCACCTTCCCGTCTGGACTAAGGAGCATAAGAGCACAACCCTTGGCACCCATAGCCTCAGTAACTCCCTTGACCAAACTCTGAAGAACTTCGTCGACCTGCAAGCTGGAGATAACCTTTTTTGACACTTCGTATAGACCTCTGTAATAACGCGTGGTCGCCTCTCTCATCTCTCTTCACCTCCTTTCTTAGAAGTATTGCTTATCTCTCCCCAATTTGAACTGGCTTCTTATGCTCCACTAATACTTCCTCTCCACTCAGATAAGCGTGTATTGAAGCAGCGGCTCGTTTACCTGCTCCCATGGCACTGATTACCGTGGCTGCCCCCGTAGTCAGGTCACCGCCTGCCCATACCGCTTCTCTAGTAGTAAGCCCAGTCTCCTTGTCAGCGACTACTGTGCCTTTGCTTGTGGTTTCCAATCCCTGAGTAGTGGCTGGAATAAGAGGGTTAGGGGTAGTACCTAAAGCGACAATCACGGTATCTGTTTCGATAATGAACTCGCTACCTGGCTTAACCACGGGATGTGGTCTGCCGCTTGAGTCAGGCTCTCCTAGCTCCATCTCCACACATACCATTGCTTTGACCGCTCCATTGTTGTCACTGAGGAAGCTGGTAGGATTGGTAAGGAACTGGAAGATAATCCCCTCTTCTTCAGCATTATCCGCTTCCTCAGCTCGGGCTGGCATCTCAGCGCGGGAGCGCCGATAGACCACCCTAACCTCATAGGCACCCAATCTAAGGGCACAGCGGGCAGCATCCATAGCTACATTACCACCACCAATAACCACTACTCGCTCTCCCACCCTGAGCGGAGTCAAGTAATAGGGAAAGAGATAGGCTTTCATAAGATTCACTCGGGTGAGGAACTCGTTAGCGGAATAGATTCCGCTGAGATTCTCACCTGGGATATTGAGAAACATCGGTAATCCGGCACCGGTGCCCAAGAACACCCCTTGAAAGCTATTCTCCATTAATTCATCAAGAGTAAAGGTCTTCCCAATAACAGAATTCAGCCTGATTTGTACTCCTAACGACTTCACGTATTCCACTTCTTTTGCCACAATGTTTTTGGGAAGCCTGAACTCGGGAATTCCATAAACTAAAACCCCCCCTGCTACGTGAAGGGCTTCAAAGATAACTACTTTGTGTCCCAATTTGGCAAGGTCAGCCGCTGCGGTAAGACCGGCTGGTCCGGAACCTACTACGGCTACCATTTTGCCTGATGGCGGGGCAATGTCAATCTTTGGGCGACGCTGTCTGGCATCTGCTAGCTCCCAATCGGCTACATACCGTTCCAGCCTGCCGATAGCTATGGGTGCTCCTTTCTTTGCCAAAGAACACTTCACTTCGCACTGGGTTTCTTGGGGGCAGACCCTGCCGCAGATAGCCGGCAGACTATTTTTAGCTTTGAGTACTGCCAGCGCTTGGGCTAAATCGTTCTCTTTGACATGACTAATGAACTCAGGGATATCTATTTCTACTGGGCAGCCCTCGATGCAAGGTCTCTTAGGGCAGGCAAGGCACCGGCTTGCCTCCTGCAAGGCTTGCTCCAGAGTATAGCCTAGGGCTACCTCGTCAAAGTTAAGTATCCTAGTAGCAGGATTCTGCTTCGGCATAGCCACGCGGTTAAGGTCAACCTTAGCCATGGCATCACCTCACCGAACTCTGAAGTCTTCTCTCAAAAGCACGCCATCGGCAGTCTTTGAGGGCATGTCTTTCCATATCAGTGTAGGCTCTTTGTCGAGCCAGCAATTGATCCCAGTCTATCTGATGAGCATCAAAGTCTGGTCCGTCAACACAGGTAAACTTGGTTTTACCACCCACCGTTACCCGGCAGCAACCACACATGCCTGTGCCATCTACCATGATAGGATTGAGGCTGACAATGGTCTTAACCCCAAAGGGCTTGGTGGTGAGCGCACAGAACTTCATCATTATCGCTGGACCAATAGCTATCACCAGAGCCACCGGCTCCTGCTCCAAAATCTCCTTCAGAGGTTCGGTTACCAGCCCCTTTCTACCGTAAGAACCGTCGTCAGTAGTCACTATCAGATGATGGCTGAAGCTTTTTAACTTTTCCTCCCAGAAAAGTAAATTCTGACTGCGGGCGCCCATGATGGAAATCATCCTATTGCCAGCCTGCTTTAAGGCTCGGGCAATAGGAGCTATCGGGGCTACTCCTACCCCTCCAGCGACACAAACCACCGTGCCGAAATTCTCAATATGAGTCGGTAGACCCAAAGGACCAACCACATCCTGGATGAAGTCTCCTACCTCTATTGTAGAGAGCATGGTGGTCGAGCCGCCGGCTTCCATAAAGACAATGGTGATATCCCCTCTCTGCCGGTCCCAATCAGCGATGGTCAAAGGTAACCGCTCCCCTGCCTCATCTACCCGGACAATTATGAACTGTCCTGTCTGAGCTTTTCTGGCAATAGCTGGTGCCGCCACACGAAGCATAAAAATATGGGGGACCAGTTCTTGCTTCTCAACCACAGCATAACCCTGACCCCCACCAAACAAATCTTCTACAGAAACGGGTTGCATCCCCGCTCGATTCTTGACCTTCACAATGCTTTCCCTCCGTTAAGTCGAACCTATTAGGCAGGGTGGAGAGAAACTTCAGGCTGCTCGCGCGGTTATGCTCAGAAGTTTGTATATAGATACCGACTGAGGGGCATATGCGGGCTCCAAATCAGCGGTGCTTACGCCCACGGGTTCGAATACAGGCATCTTTGCAACTTTGATGTCTCTGTGCTCAAAAAGCCTTACCAGGGGTAGTACCTGCATATTCTTGACCCAGGGCTTTGCCCCTATCTCACCAGCCAGAGCTTGCACGCTAAGAGGAGCATCCACCATGACCATCATATCAGGGGGACCTATTACCGGATCTACGAAATCCACCCCAGGTGTCTCCTCAATCTCCCTGACCGCCTTCAAGAACTCTCGCTGGTCCATGTCATCAATAGTGTCAATTAGAAAGTAAGCCCTTGACCCCATGACCTCACCAGCTATACCGAGAAGTTCGTATATGGATATTGACTGAGGAGTATACGTGGTCTTTAAATCGGCAGAGCTTACCCCAGCAAGTTCAAATATAGGTGCTTTTGAAACCTTGGTGGTTACGTGCCGCTCAAAAATGCTCACTGCGCGTAGCACCCGGATATTCTTCACCCAGGGCTTTGCCTTTATCCTGTTGGCGATAGCTTGCACGGTTATAGGAGCATCCACCATGACCACCATATCCGGGGGACCTATTAGCGGATCTACGAAATCCACCCCAGGCATCTGGGCAGTCTCTCTTACCGCCTTCACGAACTCTTGCTGGTCCATGCCCTCAACAGTATCAATTACAAAATAAGCTCTTAGTCCCATAACATCACCTCCTCAAATATTTCTAGTAACATTTAAACACATCCTGCCTTTTCTCACAGCCGTTATTTCCCTCTTTTTGAGCTGATGATAACGCGCTTCAGACCAAGACGTGCCTGTGGTTTTTACCAGACAGACTGTGGTAACCCCTATTCTCTAAAAGTAGCCGAGTGGAATATAATGTTAATGTAGGGGGTTACTGTGGAGAAGATAAAGATATTACTCGCTGAGGATCACGCTGTCGTTAGAGAAAGCATCTGCAAGTATCTATCAGGGCAGAGCGACTTCATGGTGGTGGGTGAAGCCAGCGATGGGGTCGAGGCGGTAGAGTTGACCGATAAACTATGCCCCGATGTGGTGGTTATGGACATTGCTATGCCCAGGCTTAACGGTATTGATGCTACTAAACAGATAAAAGAGTCTCATCCGACCACCGCAGTCCTTATTCTCACCGCCTACGACTATGACGAGTACATCTTTGCCCTGCTTGAGACTGGTGCTGCGGGGTATTTGCTCAAAGATATAACTGGTCATCAGCTCGTAGATGCTATTAGAGCGGTTCACCAAGGGGAGTCAATACTTCATCCCACCGTAGCCCGTAAGGTAGTAGAACACTTCAGGCAGCAGAGCAAACCTTCGGAAAGGAAAATACAAGATTTGCTCAGCGAGGGGGAGATGACGGTGCTGAAAGCAGCAGCAAAGGGCTTGAACAATAAGGATATTGCTGATGAATTATGCCTGAGTGTGCGCACTATAGAAGCCCGCCTGGGCAGTATCTTTAACAAACTCGGCGTGGGCTCCCGCACCGAGGCAGTAATCCGTGGTCTAAAGGCTGGCTGGTTTACCCTCGATGAGGTGTCTTAAGGGGTGAGCATGATTACGCCACATGATGCAATTGTTCACACTATCCCCGATAAATGCCGGCGGTGTTATGCCTGTATCCGAAATTGCCCCGCCCGAGCTATCAAGGTTCAAGAAGGGCAAGCTCAGGTGATAAAAGAGCGGTGTATTGGCTGTGGCACCTGCACTCAGGTTTGTTCTCAAAAAGCAAAGCATGTGAAGAGTGATGTAGGGATAGTATGGCAGCTCCTGAGCGAAAAGGTGCCAGTAATTGTTATCGTCTCCTCTTCCTTCCCTGCCGCCTTCCCCGACATTAGTGCCGGGCAATTGGTGACTGCCCTCAAAAAATTGGGCTTTACCGAAGTTATGGAAGTAGCCTTCGGTGCTGAGCTTGTTGCCCGCGCCTATCGAAACTTGATCTTACAGGATGGGGAGAGGCAGTTCATCCTCACCTGCTGCCCGGCAGTAGTTGATTTTATAGAAAAATTCTATCCGCAATTAATTAGCTTGGCTGCCCCTATTGTCTCCCCTATGGTTGCCATGGGTCGAGTTCTCAAGAGAAAATACAATCCCCGGGCTAAGGTAGTCTACATTGGTGCCTGCATCGCCAAAAAGATAGAGGCTAAAAGTGAAGCAGTCGGTAATGTCATTGATGCTGTGCTTACTTTCGTGGAGCTCAAAGAAATGCTTGCCTTCAAGGAGATTATTCTCCCTGAGCAAGAGGAGAGCGACTTCTCAGGACCCAAGGCACATTTGGGTCGCATGTATGCGGTGCCTGGTGTACTACTCAAAATGGCAAATCTTGCTCCCGATGTGATGAAAAATGACGTGGTAGTAGCCGAAGGCAGAGAGCGAGTACTGGAAATCCTCAAGGAGGTTGCCACAGGGGCTATTAATGCCAGATTTCTGGAGCCTTTCTTCTGCGAAGGATGCGTCAATGGTCCCATGATTGGCAATGACCTGAGTTTTTTCCGCAAGAAGGAGCTCATAACTGAATACACCGTAAAGTATGCTGCTCCGGCACGCACAGAGCAGGATATAGCCCAGTATGCTGATATAGATTTGGGTCGCTCCTTCACCTCCTGTCCAGTGGTTCTACGCAGTCCCACTGAATCAGACCTTCATCGGATACTTGCTGAGATGAACAAAGAAAGGAAGGAGGACGAGCTTAACTGTGGAGCTTGTGGCTACGAAACATGCCGGGAACTAGCCACCGCTATTTTCCAGGGCTTAGCAGAGAAGGAAATGTGCTGGCCTTACCTAATGGAGACCCTGCAAGTAAGCCAGAAGCAGCTAACCGAGGCAGAGAGCCGACGTTTCTACTTGGAGCATATTGCCCGAGCTTTGGAAGAGGAGCGTAAGCACATTGCCCGTGAACTTCATGACAGCGTTGCCCAGACTCTCATTGCCATTCTGCATCAGGTAGAGAATTTCCTCGAGGCTAAGACCCATTTCCGGATAGAAGATACCAGATTCCTTTGGAACCTGGGTGAGGAGATAAGGTCTGTCTTGCAGGAGGTGCGCCAATTCAGCCATGACCTGAGACCGGCCATTTTAGACGACTTAGGGTTAATCCCAGCTCTTGCCTGGCTCGCTCGCCAACAGAAGATGCAAGGGGTTGAAGCCCAGTTCCGCGTAATTGGTACCGAGCGACGCCTTCCGGCAGATACAGAGCTTGCCCTATTTCGGATAGCCCAGGAAGCTCTAAGAAATACCAGCCGACACGCCTCAGCTTCCCGAGCAGAGATGACATTGGAGTTAGACCAGAGTAAAGCCACGCTGACCATTACCGACAATGGCAGAGGGTTTACTGTGCCCACCGACTTGGGAGAATTATCCGACCTGGGCAAACTCGGACTTATCGGCATACAGGAGAGGGCATGGCTCTTAGGGGGCAATGTAAAGATAAAATCGGAGTTGGGCAAGGGAACTACCATAGCTGTAGAGGTGCTGGTCTAAACTCCGGGGTACAAGAGTCCAGCATAAGCAAAGCTGCACATAAGTCCGTGATGTTCAATCGTCAAGGAGAAGATTTTCTTTTTTGAAACAAAATAAGATTGCCTACGAATTTCCAAAAGTAATATAATTTGTTTATAGGCAACAGGTCATCGTTTTAGTTGTAAGAGACCTTGAGCTTAAAAAGAGGAAAGGAGTTAAAAACTATGTGCGATACTTGTGCTGCCCATGCCAAAAAGGGTGCTAAGCCAACAAAGAAAACCGGCACCAAAAAGAAGTAAATCTGGATTTAGAAATTTCCTCTACTACTAGCCTGGGGCTGTAGCTTAGCTGGGAGAGCGCCTCCCTTGCACGGAGGAGGTCAGGGGTTCGAATCCCCTCAGCTCCACCATGAATAATGAATACATAAAAACCAGGAAAAGCACCAAAATCCTCCTCGTGACCTTTTGACTTTTCCTAATTGGCAGCTTGCGTCAGATATAACTTCTGCCCCTTTTGACTCGGCTTGTTGAGGGTTTCCTCTTAACCTGTCCTGTAAGGTAGAGAGTAAATCTGCAAAGATAGTTACCTCCCATTTATCCTTAGATATCATATCCACTCCAATACCAGCTTGGACGTGAAGGGGGCAAGCAAGTGGTACTAGCCCAGCGCTTCTTCGTTCCACCGCATAATGAACCTTTTTTATTGATTTTGCGTATATTGTAATATAGAGACCACAGGAGAAGGACCTTGGCGAAGCATTGCAGCGATGAGGATTTCGAGACCGTATTTCGCCAATATCGGGATATGGTCTTCAAGACAGCTTACTTAATATTGGCGGATGCTCAAAAGGCAGAAGATGTTTTACAGGAGGTTTTCATCAAGGTTCACAAATCATTGGAGACCTTCGATTCTCGAAGGGGAAGACTCAGCACCTGGCTCTACCGCATCACCGTTAATCAGTGTATTTCTGAGCGCCGCACTAGGCATTTACCTTCCGTATCACTTGAGAATCTTCGCGAGGAAGGATTTGACCTGGCTGCTGCCGATTGCCGGCGCCCTGACGATCTTGCCTTGAGGCAGGAAGAAAGCGAGAAGATACAACAGGCAATGAAAGCCCTGGATCGAAAGCATCGCGCCGTGCTTGTGCTCAGGTATTTTGATGACCTTTCCTATGATGAACTAGCTCAGGCATTGGATATCCCTCTGGGAACTGTGAAGTCCCGGCTCAACACAGCCATCCGGATTTTGCGTGAGGAACTGATGGAAGGAGGAATACGCCATGAACTGCAAAAAGATTAGGCAATTGCTTCTTAGCTACCTCGACAATGAAGTCAGCCCTAAGGAAAGGGAGGCTATTGAGGCTCATCTCTCCGTTTGCTCTGGCTGCAGAAACGAGTTGGAGACTCTTGCCGAGACGCAAAGACAGCTTCGCCAAGGTCTCAATGTGATTGCGGCAGGAGCCTCCTCCTCACCCCATGCCTGGTCAGCCATCAAGGCGAGGCTGGGGAGACAGCACGAGAGAACTGTCCCTATTCTGGGAGCGGTGAAGTCGAGAGTCAGAGGCGTGGCAGCCGGGCTAATGTCACGCCCTGCCTGGCAAAAATCGCTGGCATACCAGCTCGCTGTTTTGCTGGTTGCTGGCTTGTGCCTGGGAATTCCAGCCTTGCTGGGGCAGTCTGCAACTCACTCCCCGGGGCTTAGCGAATTGAACCGGTTCGCTTCCTATGAAGAGTTGCAAGAATTCTTGAGGACAAACCGCCAGACTATCAGCACCGATTATGACTACACATGGGGCTTGCTTGGTATTGCCTCTAGGGACATGCTAAGTTCTGAAGACTTCGGCACCAACGGAGCAGTCATTCCTGAATTCTCCCCGACGAACATTCAGGTACAGGGGGTGGATGAGGCAGACATCGTAAAGACGGACGGAAAGTTTATTTATCTGGTTTCAGGGATGAAGGTTTTCATTGTGGAAGCATATCCACCCGAAGAGGCTCATGTCCTGTCTGAAATAGAACTGAACCAGAGACCCGAAGGGATTTTCATAAATGGGGATAGACT
>Ga0315310_10003022_pt1 | contig 10489 bp, 6 predicted proteins | sample TDP5_MG_FD_203630 | JGI IMG/M metagenome (GOLD analysis project Ga0315310, IMG submission 203630) | Freshwater sediment microbial communities from Lake Towuti, South Sulawesi, Indonesia - TDP5 | ecosystem: Environmental > Aquatic > Freshwater > Lake > Sediment | place: Indonesia: South Sulawesi...
TTGGCTGAAACCTTCCACGAAGTCGGCGCAACCGTGGGTTATGATGCTGCCCACGTGGCTGGCTTGATTGCAGGCGGTGTTTTCCAAGACCCGCTTCGTGAGGACGCAGACGTCGTGTCTATGAGCATGCATAAGACGTTTTTTGGACCTCAGCATGGGGGAGTGCTTTCTTGGAACAAACACGCGGATAGGATTAAGCGAGCCACTTTTCCAGGCATGGTGAGCAATCATCATCTCCACGCGTTGGCTGGAGTAACTATAGCCTGCGCCGAGATGCAAGAGTTTGGCAGAGACTACGCCCGCCAAGTTGTCAGGAACTCGAAGGCTCTTGGGCAGGCGCTTTATGAACGTGGCTTCAACGTTTTGGCTGAGCACAAGGGCTTCACGGAATCTCACGTGATTATCATTGACATAACTAAGTATGGAGACGGCGGAGCCATAGAGAAAGAGTTGGAGAAGGCAAACGTCATTATCAATAGAAACTTGCTTCCATGGGACATCAAAGAAGGGCGTCACTTCACGAACCCTGGCGGAATACGATTGGGCACATCTGAGGTCACAAGGCTTGGAATGAAAGAAAACGAGATGAAGGAAATCGCCGAGTTCATAAAAAAGGTTGTCATCGACAAGGAAGACGTTGAAAGAGTGAAGTCTGACGTAATAGAGTTTAGGAAAGACTATCAAAGGGTGCACTACTGCTTTGAAAACGCAACCGAAGCCTACAACTACATCAAAATCCGCTGAGATATTATCATGAATAAACGTAACACGTATTGTATCTGTTGCGAGCGCCCCTTAAACCCAAAGTCGTTGCACATTCACCACGAAGGAAAAGAAAAGAAAGAAGTTCCTATGTGCCCTCCGTGTCATTGGGCGTTACATTATGGAAGCCTAGAAGTTAGAAAACAGATGAAAAAGAAAATCCACGCATGGTTGAAGAAGCAACAAAAATGAGTTATAGTAGCGTCTTTGTATGGACTATCGGGCACAGTAACAGGTCGATAGAAACATTCTTAGGATTGCTCAGCGAACACAACATTCAGGTTCTCGTTGACGTGCGCAGTTTTCCAACATCAAAGGTTGAACATTTTAAACGCGAAGAAATGGAGCGTTGGCTACCAGAAAACGGCGTCGAGTATGTTTGGTTGGGCAAGGAATTAGGCGGCTACCGACGAGGAGGCTATAGAGCGCACATGAAAACCAAACTGTTTAAAGAAGGAATCAAGAGACTGTTGGAAATTGCAGCGTTGAAGAGAACATGCATCATGTGTATGGAGCCCAACCCAAAATACTGCCACCGCCGTTTCATATCGGCTCACCTAGAGAGAAAAGGAGTCAAAGTCACACACATAATCGCCAAAGGACAGACCAGCCTGCTCAAGTTCTAAGACTGCAAAGAATAAAAACACGGAAAGACACGTCTAGGCTGGACTGTTACGGAAGTTTGAAAATGCACGTTCATGATTTCCAAAACATGATGCGGCAAATCTATTTTCACCGTGACTCAGAGAGAGGGACAACAGGAACATACAAATGGCTTGTAGACGAGGTTAAGGAGTTGGAAGAAGCCCTAAGAACGCAAGACCGCAAGGCTATGGCGGACGAGTTCGCCGATGTTCTCGCTTGGCTAGCATCCCTCGCAAACGTTGTTGGCATAGACCTAGAGAAGGCTGCGACGTCAAAATACGACGGCAAGTGCCCAAAATGTCACAAATCACCGTGCCAATGCCCCTTTTAAAAACACACCAGACCTTGCTAAACAGTTCACGTTGTCATTTTCAGGTTTATTGCGGCTGACAGCAAGATGAGTCCAGCACCTAGGTACTGCGTCACGGTTACGTATTGCTTAAAGAATAAGATCGCCCAGAGAGTATGCAATACGGGGTCACCGAGCAATAGCAACCCTTCAGTTGTGGGCGAAACCTCCTCTACCTTGACATAATTCAGCAATCCATACGGAAGAACAGTGCTAAAAACAGCGAACAGAAGGAGCAAACCCAACTGCAGGGTGTCTGGTGTTGTAATTCCCACGAACGATTGGTTGGTGCTGACACTTTGCAGCATCACTCCAATAATCATTATCGACGGAACCGCGAACAAAAGAGTGTAGAACAAGACTTGATAAGGCGCGTACTCGGTGTTGCTCGTGGCTCGCCTCTTTAACCAGAGATAAAGAGCATAGAAAAAGCCTGCCGAAACAGGAAAAATTATGTCAAGACCCAACCGCAGATTCGTTATCTGCAACCCTGAGACCAGAAAGGCTCCAGAAAAGCCGACCAAGACGACGCCGACCTTGGTCACTGTGACCTTCTCCTTGCGGGTCAACTGAGAAATTACAGCAGTGAATATTGGTTGGGTGTAAACCAGCGCTGATATCACGGTGATTGGCGTTTCGAAGGCAAGAGCGGACAAGCCCGAAAGCGTGAACAGAGAGTAAACAACTCCCATTGCCACGAAAAAAGAGATTTCTTTCCTTTGTATGCGACGAAACCTCCTCTTGCCCAAAATGAAAACAGCAAGTATGGCAAGCCCAAAGCTCAGACGGAAGAGCAGTTGCTCAAGACTCGACATGCCAGTGTCCTTGAGCAGTTTTGAAAAAACCAGTATGAAACTGAAGCCCAACGTAGCTAAGACTATGTAGCCTTGGCTTCTGTTCAAACAATAACCAACCTTAGCCCTATCATGAACAATGCTTACACCCTTAAAGACTTCGCAGAATTAAAAGTGAGGCAGCGGCTAAGCTAGTGCGCCTTGAGATTGACCAGTCTCTGCTGCCCTGCGCCGGTTAATTCCCACAAAAAAGGTCTGTTTCCCTTTCGGGTCACAACTTTTTCAGCCTTGAGAAGACGAAGGTGATGAAGCACAATGTTATAGTTTAGTCCTGTTGTGTCGGCGACGCCTCTAACGTTTGACGCTGTTCTTTCCAAAGCCATAATTATGCGTGTCCTAGCCGTAAGTCCCCGTTTGACGTTTCTCTTCTGAGACAAGAAAGCCTTGGGATGAAAACTCGCCTTCACCAATAACGCCTCCAAACTATGCGAAGTCTTTGAGGCTTACCTGCCTAGGCTTTTTGCCCTCAAACAGAGAATCAACTTCCTCCTGAACCATCGCCAAACGCTGCAAGTAATACTGAGGCAATCCGTATTTACGTATCACCTGTTCAGCCGCCTCAATGTATTTCTCAATACCACCTCGATAAACGGTTAAAGTCAGAGCGCCTCCGCATTCAGGACACTTTCCCTTCAAAGGTATTCGCCTAAACTTTTTGTTGCACCCTTTGCAGCGAAAGCTCTGGGTTGAAAAAGCCCTCAGATTGCCCGATATGTCGCGCATGAAGTGGGTTGTCAAGACCTTGAGAGCAACCTTCTTTGCGTCAACTGCTTCAATCTTCTCCGCCAACGCCAACTGACTGTTGAGCTTGTCTGTCATCCGCTCGAGTTTCTTGTACATGCTCTCTCGGTTGCCCATGTTTATGTCAGAAACAGGAACAGTGAACCCGTAACCCTCAAACTGCGCCTCTGTGCCCAATCGATGCTCAATCGTGTCTATGAGGCTGCTAACCGTCTGAGGCGAAACCTGCTCCAAGGTTTTCTCATAAAAGGCTAAGGGATAAACCGAAGCAACGTCAAACTCGTGTGCTTGACGCTGAACCTCAAGGGCGTTCACCACGGGAATTATGAATAAGGGTGCGTCCATCATCCCACCAATCTGAGCCGGCAAGTAAAGCTTTGAGAAGTTCAGCACGGCGTCCAAAGCCAACATAAGCGTGTCTTCGTCGCCGTCGCAGTCCCGTCGCTTGGCTGAATGCCAGAGAGGGTGCGCGTAACAAACGTTGAGCCCTGTGAAGCCCACGATTCTTCCGAGAATGCCAACTGATGTGTGAGGAGCCAAGCCCACGACAAGATGCCCAACTAGGTCGGCGACTCTCTTAACACGATAATGTGGGTTGAGACCATACACTTTTTCAAGAAGTTCATCCAAAAACTGGGCTTCATGGATGAAGTATTCGGCGCACCTTATTGGAATGACGATGTCTTGCGCCTTCAACTCGCATATCTGCTGTGGATTTTCAAGTGCAGCTCCCTTATAGTCGTGTGTGTATCCTAGAGTTCGCAACTTCTCTATTGGAACGTTGATTTCGGCAGCCTTAAAGTGTGTCAAAGGTGCGTTTGTGGCGTCAAATCTTATTGTGCCGTCCTTGAAGACTGATAAGTCGTGTTTGGCGCGTAGAAGCCCTTTCTCAATGATTTCAGCCGTCTTGGTTTGATTAGATAAACCCTTAACACCCTTCACAAGGTCTGGAACGGGAAGATTCAGCTTTTCACAGGCTTCAGTCAACATTCCCTTCAAATCAACTGGCTGTTTCACAAAGCCTCTAGCTGGACCCCCACACGCAGGGCAAACTTCCCCTTTGACAACTCTGCCACACCTTGGACAAACGTTTTCGATTACAGTCTCTTCTTGACACTTTAGGCACCTTGTTCTAAGGGTAATTTCTCGACAAATTGGACACCTCCTCTGAACCAGTTCAGCCTCAAAGGCTCCTTTTCTCACGGCTTCCACAATGTTTCGCTGAGAGCCCCCAACCAACCCAACGGGAAATAGAACGTGAACCATAGGACGCATTTCACGTCTCTTAGCCTTCTCGGGACGCCCCATCCTAGCCCCAATCAGAGTTGGAGCTTTTTCTCGAACAATTACTCCGCTGAGTTCCTCGATGATCTCTGAGACAGTTTTCGAATGAGACACTCTTGCCTTAGGGGAATTCCAGCCGAGGCATGAAGAGAAAATCAATGCGTCGTCTCCTTGAATCTTGATATTGCCCTCGGCGACCACGTGTGGCACGCAGATTCTTTCCAGCAGTTTCTTCACTGTTTCGTTCTGGCTGCCAACGATTTCGTTTACCACGCCTTCGTGGACTTTGACTTGAGAGTCTAAGAGCCAGTGGCGCAGTTGGAGCAACTCTTCGGTTGTGATGCTGTGCCAAAAATACGTGAAAGACGGATGAAGTGAAACCTTCACAACAGAGGCTAGCGTCAAAGCCTCTCTGGCGTTAGGTCTGGTTTCAAACGGGTCACTCAAAATGGCTTCAAATCTTGACGCTGAAATTTGCGTCCTAGCCGAAACCTCGCTGATGCTGCCGTTAAAGTCGCGCTGAACAATGGCGCGCAGTTCCTCACTCCACGACTCTTCGGTTATTCCAGACCGTGGCAGAGGTTTGTTGTTGTAGAGAAAGTCACCAAAACTGACTAAGAGGTCGCCCAGGAAAAGAATCTTGTCGATTCTGTCTTTCACCTGTTCAAAGTTCTCCAGCGACACTTTAGTGACAGAGCCGTCTTTTAACCGTACCACAGGCAGCTCAATGTAGTCGACTGGTAAAACCACTCCAGCCTTGCCTGGACCTTCGATTCGAAGCTGAGTTCCAGCCGCGAGAAACTGTTGCAGAACCATCATGGTTGCTGGATGAACACCTAAGGCTGCGAGTCCCGTGTTTCGGGCTCGTCCGTAGCGCAGTCTGAAGCCTCCGTGTCTTGATGGAAACGAGAAGATTGGGCGTCCGGCGATGACCTCTTCCATGAAGCCAACGGTTTTCTTCTCTTTTATTTCGCGAATTCTCTTCAGCCAGTCCCATCCTTCGATTCCCAGTTTTTCAATGATGGTGCAAACCTTCAAGGAACGCCCTACGATGCCGTCGTTTACAACGCGAAGTGCTCCTCCGCGCACTCGGTTGGTTTCGACGCGTGGCAGATTGCGGAAAGTTGAAACCTCAACTGGGTCGGATTCTATGCCCGTGACCTCTACTGGCAGAGATTCTAGAGCGTTTCTCAACTCCTCATCGGAAACCTTGTATTGAAAACGCCCGAGCGATCTCTCATAGAGACGAATCTCCTCAACAAATCGGGAGATCTCCTCGGCGGTTGGTTTGTATCGGTCCAGCCCTAGTAATCGGCGAACAAAGTCTCCAGCGACAAGGGTTAATGCTTGCTCGGTTCCTCCAGCCGACCTAATTGGACCTGCAAAGTAAATCGCCAGATACTTGGTTCTGTCAGGATTATCCTTGATTGCAACTCGAGCCACGCCTTGCAGAGGTGCGGCTGTGATGCCCTCGGTTAAGATTGCTAGGGCTGTTCTTATGGCTTGTTCAGCAGCTTCGCGAGCGTGTAGGTGCCCAAACTTTCCGTAAACGACTTCTTCAGCGATTTTAAAGGCTAATTCCTCACGGGGCATCGTTGGGCTGAGCTCGCGAATTCTTTCAGCAACGCCCGATGGACCAGCCAATCCCTCAACTAGGCTGGCTAAGTCTTGTGCCACATCGATTTCAGGTGAGAGAGCAGGGTCTAGGCCTTTTTCTCGCGCCTTCCTTGCAACCTCGTATACCTCTTGAAGTTGAGACTCTAAAGAAGCTGTATATTCTCGGTATTCCTTACCCATTTTGGCGTTCAAAGCGGGCCTCCATGACAATTCGAGGGGTATACGTCACTTTGCCTTAACCGATGCTACTATAGCACTGATTTTTTCCTTCAGGTTGCCTCCCTTTTCGGTCATGGTGCCCGTGACAACAACGTCTGCTCCTGCGTTTACAATCTCTATCGCCTGTTTACTGGTTTTTATGCCGCCTCCGACGATTAATGGAATATGAACAACCTCTTTCACAACTCTTACCATCTCGGGGCGCACGGTCTGTTTGGCTCCTGACCCAGCCTCCAGATAGGTAAAGTGCATGCCAAAATACTCTGCGGTTAACGCGTACGCAGCCGCCAGTTCGGGTTTGTCATAAGGGATGGGGCAAGCACGTCCTATGACGCTGGCTGCTCCGCCCTCACCCACGATGATGTAGCCGAGTGGAATGGCTTCTAAACCGAATCTCTTGATGAGAGGTGCACCCAAAACTTGAGCGCCGGCGATGAAGTAGGGGTCTGAGGAGTTGAGAAGCGACATGAACCATATGGCGTCTGCATACCTGCTTATGCCCGTGATGTTGTTTGGAAAGAGGATAACCGGAATCTTCACTTTTTTCTTTATGGCTCTTACGACGAGGTCGAGATGCGTTGTAGACGTGACTGTTGAGCCGCCCACCATGATGGCTGCTGTTCCGCCTGCCTCTGCTTCATGCGCTGTGTTGGACGCTGTTTTGGGAGAGATTTTCTCAGGGTCTAAGAGCGTGATGTGTATTGCTCCGTCAGCCGTAATCTTGTTTAATAGGTGTTTCTCTACGCGGCCAATCATGACAGAACCCTTTTTTTACTGTGAGCTAGCTGGTTTTGTTTCTGTTGTTGTCACTGCTCTTTTTGAGTAGTATTTGTCTGTGAAGCTTGAATACACGTCGATTTCTTTGTGGGCTGGTTTCATTGGCAACTCGTCTGTCAAGCCGCAGCTTCCGCAGCGGACTATGCCCTTTCCTTCACTGCGCACCAACTCAACCCTCACAGATTCTTTGCCGCACCTTGGGCAGAGAAAAATTCTAGGCAATCTTTTCTTTGGAATGCGTACAACCTTTCTGCGCCGTCTCCCCAAATTCTAACCCTTCTCTCAGCTTTTCAGTGTTCTTTACTCTCGAATCCACAGTTCATTATGACTTTTTCACTTAAATATTTACGCACCAACATTCTTCCTTTCATTTTTCAAAAGATTTTTCTACATGGAACTCTTCTAAGGCTTATTGGTTCATTGTTATGTCTCGGAGAGAAAGTGTGGAAGAGGTTTTTAGAAATGCTGAGGCGCTGGAGAAGAAGTATGATTGGGTAAAGGCTGTTGATCTCTATGAGCAGGCTTTGGGTGCTGTTGGAAAAAGGGATTTTTTGAGGAAGGGAGAGATTCAGGAGAGGATTGGTTACTGTTTTTATCGAGCTGCTTTTCAAGCTGAGACTCGAGATGTTTTCAAGAACCGCATAGAGTTGACTGCTGGAGCTTATGAGAATGCTGCTGAGTTGTTTAATAATGTTGAAGGTTTAGAGAAACTGGCTAAAACCAACCATTGTAAGGCTATGGGTGTATACGTTAATTCATGGCTTGCGGCAGACTTGTCTGCAAAGAGGAAACAATTAGATGAGTGTTGGAGGCTTGAGAAGGAAGCGCTTAGGGTGTATGAAAAAGCGGCAGACCAAATGAACGTGGGAAGAATCTGCAACAGCCTCATGATTCTTTTGACTGATCGTTTGACCATTGAGTGGGATGCGGAGTCACGGGAGAAGATAGTTGAGGAGGCGTTGGAGTGCGGGGAGAAGGCGATAGAGATTTTCTCTAAAGCTCAGGACAGATATCAACTTGCACAAGCATACACTATAACTGCGTCTTTCTATAGGCACGCTGCTTTTGCTAGAGGTTTTGAAGTTGAGAGAAGGGAAGAATGCCGAAGGAAGGCCTTAAGCTATCCAGAAAAGGCTATAGAGATTTCTGAGGAGATAGGCGACGCATATCTTATTGGGTTCTCCAACTTTCGCCTAGCTGATGTTCATTTGGACATTATGGGTTCGACAGGACTAGAGGAAAGGCAGCATTTCGAGAAGGCGTTACAGTGCAGCATTTTAACGAAAGACAACCTTCTCATTGCTGACGCTTTATGGGGTCTAGAGTTCGTAATGAGTTTTAGTGCATTGGCTCAGGAGGATCCTGACAAGGCTAGAGAAGAATTTAGAAAGCTTGACGAATACCGTGAAGATGCCGTAGCCCGCTACAATATCATTGCTCACGATGCAGGGATAGCCTACGCTTATAGCTTTGGGATTCATAACGTCGAACAACGGTCTGCGATGGAAACTAACATGGAAAGCAAAAGGCGGCTAATAGAGGAATATGTTAAGCTTGGTTACAAAGGCCTAGAGCACGCGCGACTCTCAGGCTCAATGGGACGTGTATGCCATTTAACGGGCGCTCTCAGCATGGCTTTAATTTGTCAAGCGAGAGTTGAAACCGACACTAGCAGGAAAAGAACTTTTCTTGAGGAATCTTCAAAATACACTGAAGAGGGCATCAGCACCTTAAAGCAAGCGTCAGCTTGCGGGGATGTAGAACCAAGAGAATCGAACCTTGGTGTCGGCATTTGGTTCTTAGCCCAAAATCAGGTTGAGCTAGCAAGCATAGAAAAAACGATCGAGAAGAAAATAGAGATGCTTAAAAATGCGATTACAAACATGAGAAGCACCCGTGAACATTGGCTAAAATGGACTGAATCTCCATGGGCACGCCTCGATAAACCATGGTGGTTTATATTCGGTAGAGATATGATGATACTTGGAAAAACATTAAGTGAGTTATACGCGCTCACCAACGATGTTAATTTTCTAAGCGACGCCATAGAGTTCTTTGAAGAGTCTGTTGATTGGTATGGTAAGGCGGATTCTGCCTTCAGCCGTGTTGCCGAAGGTTACTGGGAACTGGCTAAGACCTATAACAAGATGAGAAACTACACAGAATCCGCCAAGAACTTTGAGTTAGCATCAGAAAATTACATCCTTGCTGCCAAGAAAATTCCTCAACTCAAAGACTTCTATCAAGATCACGCCTCTTACATGGGAGCATGGAACGCAATCGAGAAAGCAAGACACCATCACGCAGAAAGACAATATGGACAGGCAAAAGAGCACTATGAGAAAGCAGCTAACCTCCATAAATCAACAACACGATGGAACTACCTCAGCCCAAACTATCTAGCATGGGCTAAACTAGAAGAAGGAGAAGACCTAAGCCGAAGAGAACAAACCGAAGAAGCCAAAGACCTCTTCCAACAAGCAGCTCAACTGTTTGCAGAAGCAAAGAAATCAATCCAAGCCAAACAGGAAAAGACCGAAAACAAAGACGAAAAAGAATTGTTAATCAACCTTGCCGAGGCTTCTGACATAAGAGAAGAATACTGCCTCGGAAGAATCGCCCTAGAAGAAGCAAGAATCCTTGACAGACAAGGCGACCATGCTGCTAGCTCCAGAAAATACGGCTCTGCAGCCGAAAAATTTCAAAAGGCAACTGATGCCATGAAAGACGAATCGGATCGCCAAGAACTGAAACCCATAGTTTGTCTCTGTCTTGCTTGGCAGATGATGACACGAGCAGAAGCGGAAGCCTCACCCGACTTGTACAAGGAGGCATCCAGACTCTTCGAGGAAGCAAAGGACTACAGCCTTGATGAAAAAGCCAAAATGCTGGCTCTGGGTCACAGCAGTTTCTGCAAGGCCTTAGAAGCTGGAACCAGATTTGAAGCTGTCCGAGATACGTCCCTTCATACTTTGGCAACACAGCATCTAGAAGGTGCAGCAAGCTACTACCTGAGAGCAGGGTTTAAAAACGCCTCAGAATACGCTGAGGCAACTCAGAAACTCCTAGACGCATACTTGTACATGCACAACGCTAAGACCGAGACCGATCCAACTAAGAAAGCCCAATTCTACATGATGGCCGAAAAGGTACTTCAAGCCTCAGCAGGATCATACCTCAAAGCAAAACACCCTGAAAAACAAGAACAAGTTTCAAGCCTCTTAGAAAAAGTCAGGAATGA
>Ga0315310_10003024_pt1 | contig 10487 bp, 7 predicted proteins | sample TDP5_MG_FD_203630 | JGI IMG/M metagenome (GOLD analysis project Ga0315310, IMG submission 203630) | Freshwater sediment microbial communities from Lake Towuti, South Sulawesi, Indonesia - TDP5 | ecosystem: Environmental > Aquatic > Freshwater > Lake > Sediment | place: Indonesia: South Sulawesi...
CCTTAAGGAGACGATGCCGCCGGAATATTTCAACTTCATGAACTACGATCGCGAACTCGCCAGGATTTACTGCAGGAAGATGATCGCCTACCTCGGCCTCGGTAGGCGAAAGGAGGCCTTGAGGGAATGCGGAAAAGCTCAGAGGATATGCAGGGACCTTGGTCATTACAAGTGGATTCGTCGCACGTTTTTATCCAATCTACCAACCTAATCCGGACAAGCGCGGGGTCGGTTTTATTAGTGTACAATCCGCGGATCGAGCCCGGATGACCATGGGAATCCGAGCCTCTAGGGCCAAATGGATTGGGAGGGGGGAGTGGGGACCGGACATCGATGTTGATAACCTGATCTACCCCGGCATCGAACCTGCTTCCATCGCCGGTTCCCCCAAGTGCGATTCCCCTGCTCAGTCCGATTTGCGCGCTGAGCTCAGGAGATCTGGCCTCAGGCTCTGCTACCAGTCCCGCTGCATGGGCAAGAGCGAGCTATTCGTTTCAGATGCGGATGGTTCAAACCCCGTCGCGATAACAGGGAACACTTCCTCGGATGCTGTCTACCCACATGTCTCGCGGGATGGCAAGCGCGTGTGCTTCATGGCCGTTCACGCCGAGAAAATAAGTGAGGACAAGGCCGTTCCTCGCTTCGACATATGCTGGATGAAGATCGATGGCTCTGAGCGGACGTTAGTGGCAAACGATGCCGTCGACCCCTGCTGGGATCCAGATGGACATCGTATAGCATTCGTGAAACGCCTTAACCGAGAGAAGACGTCAGACTATCAGAATTTCGGGCTTTTCGTATATGACATAGACACAAGCGAGACGGAGGAGCTGACGGGCGGCAAGCTCTACCATGCCTACGTTCCGTGCTGGTCACCAGCTGGAGACTGGATCGTGGCGACAGTTCACGAACACAACGATTTCGACCATGCCATTATCGCAATCGGCCTGCGCGACGGGAAGTTCTATTCGCTTGGAAAAGGCGGGATAAGCGGCTGCCGACCCGATATCTCGTGGGATGGCGAGAGAATCTGTTGGAACCCGAACGATGTCCAGATCGGAGTCACGCGATTCGATCCAACATGCACTGAAGGATTGCGCCTGCGCTCAATTGCCCAAGCGCCGCCGCCGAAGGGCTCCGTGTATTTCGGTGATTGGTCCCCCGATGGAAGATACGTCGCCTATGCGATGAACCCTGACATTGGTGTCAGGGACAAGTATGCGGGGGCTCTCTGGGATATCTTCGTCACGAGAGCCGAAGGCGGTTCCCACGTCCAGCTCACGTTTAACCACGCGAATAACAAGCAGCCTGAGTTCTTCTCAACAACCTAGGCCATGTGCGCTCCTCGCTGGAGCGTTACCGGATAATTCCACTAGCACGCTCCCTGAGAAATCACGTTTCAGATAGAGGTTAACAACCAACTCGGAGCTTGTGCCATATCCCCGGACGTACTTGAGGCTTAAATACTTCCGATTTTCAATACACTGGAGATGTTTCTAAACGGCTTAGACATGAATTATTATCCTCTCATGAAAGAGCTCGGTTTAAAATGGATGGATGAGGACAAGCAGGGAATAGATGACCTGTTCTCGTTCTTTAGAAATAAGGGAGCTAATTGCCTAAGAGTCCGAATATGGGTTGGGGATTCGGGACCGTCTAGGTTATCATATGCAATGAACTTGGCCTATAAGGCATGCAAAGCCGATCTGAAGGTACAACCCACGATCTTCTTGTCAGATTGCTGGGCTGATCTTTACAAACAACCTGAACCAAGAATCTGGGTCTCACTCGGTTTTAGTGAAAAGTTAAAGCTCATCGAATCCCACGCCCTAAAAGTCATTACGAAGCTAATGCCAATAAGAGACAGATGTGCGTACTACCAGATAGGAAACGAGATTGATTACGGGATATGTGGCATTTTCGCTCACGATAAGAAGAAACGGAAGGACTATGAGTGGCTTAAGAGAAGGATATGGCCACTTGAGGCAATGGTGTTAAAAGAGGTAATCCGAACCATCAGGATTCATGATGAAAAGCCAATAGCCCTACATTTGGGTAAATGGTGGGACCTCGTTCTCTCTGAATCCTTCCTTTCTGCCATGGATGAATTCGATGTTGACTACGAGATCGTCTGTTTCTCCTTCTATCCAGCAATATTTGGTTCCAGCTTTGATCCCCTTGACCAGTTTAAAGAGATAGCGAAAAGGAGGGGGAAAGCCATGGCAATCGCAGAGTACGCGTATCCCAGCAAGACACCGAAGGGACGATTCTGGTACATGAATAAATCATCAGCTGAATATCCATTATCCCCCGAAGGACAGTCATCTTGGATAAGAAATTTCCTAACCCAGTGCCTAAGGTTGAACACCTGCGGAGCCTTCTATTGGAGCCCAGAACTGTTCATAACGAGGAATCACGACAGGGGGCCAATTGAGATGCCCCTTGGTTTTGGCTGGGGACCGATGTCTTTTTTTGACGAAGGCGGTCATATAAGACCTTGTGTAAACTCATTGAAGTATGGGGTTACTACCTGAAGGCGCCCATTACAACGAGAGCTATTGTGTACTCTGAGAATCGCCAATTATTGCCTAGGGTCTATAGCACCTCGCCAAGCTTCGATCATAGCTTCGATGTTCTCTATGGGGATTTGCGGATAAGACATCGTACCTACACTTGAAAGGATGAATCCACCGCCTGTAGCAAGCTTTGAGAAAGCCTCCCTTACGGCATTCGTTACATCATGTCGATTACCCATGGTAAGAGTAATGTGTGAATTCACGCCTCCCCAAAGGCATACCCTATCGCCTATTTCATTCTTTGTGCGTATCAGATCATAACCAAACTGGATGGGGTCGATTCCATAAAGGAGGTCAATGTCCATCTCCCTAAGTGTTCCCAAGAGGGGCATCGCTCCGCTTGCCATCGTATAACCGAACTTGGCTTTGTGACCATGTACAAAAGCGATCTCCTCCCTTAATCGCGGTAGTAGGAAGGTTCGGTAAGCCCTCGTAGACCAGAAATCCGTGGAATCGTACCAACCATAATGTACGACCACATCTGCACCACCATATTCCACAAGGTATTTAGTTTTCAACATATCCCATTCATGGACGATGTCGAGCAGTCTCTGAAGGAACTCCTGATTTTTTGTCGCGTATTTTACAACATTGATAAATCCACAAAGCCAAATGGCCGCGCTTCCAAGTGTAGCATCTTCAACGCAAATGATGGAAACTTCGTGTTCATTGGCAAACTGAGTGTTATGCTCTGCCTCCTCTTTAAATGTCTCAAGTTCATCGTCGGTTGGCTCGCGGAATAGATACGAGAGCGCCTCAAGGTCCCCTTCATTCTCGACCCAGTTCTTGACCGAACGTGCTGATGAGACACCATAGTCGTCAAAGAGTGGGATGTCATCCCCGTGAGGCCAGTCCGGTGTCTTGCGAACCACTTTACTCAAGGAGCCCTTTGGCGTCTCATACAACTTGGTCAAGAGCGGATACTTCTCTGTTTGCAGTTTTTCCTCACTAATTCTAATTTTGATGCCCTCATTGAGATAGAAAGGCGGGTGTATAGCGACAGCATCATCGATGCCGAGTTTTAGCGTCTCCACAACTCGCTCGTATTGATCTCGAAAGGTCTGATCATCTCTTCGTCGAGCCAACCAATATCTATATGGAATACCCCCCTATTAAGAAAAGGGACGTGATCGGGTTCGCGACAGTCTATAGCTGTGAGAATGCGCTCCCTTGAAGACATTTTAGTGCCCATGATGTTCCCTCATCCCAAACGTTCATAAGAACTGAACACGAAAATTATTAAGAGCTATATAAGTAATTCGAGTGATATATACGCTAAAACTCTTAAAAAGTTTCAAAACAGTCTATGGGCCATGAAGGACGTGGCCCTCAAATGGATCGATGAGAACAGCCCTCGATTAATAGACATAAGTCACAGGATTTGGGAGTGCGCTGAACTTGGTCTTAGAGAACATAAATCATCAAAAATGCTGTCTGACGAACTCGAAAGTAGCGGATTTTCCGTCCAAAGGGGAGTAGCGAGTATGCCCACAGCTTTCGTGGCAAGTTGGGGACAGACCAAACCCGTGATCGGCATTATGGGTGAATTCGATGCCCTTCCGGGCCTTTCTCAGAAGAGAGTGACACGGCGAGAGCCATTATCTCCCGACGCTCCAGGGCATGGCTGCGGGCACAACGTATATGGAACCTCCGGGATGGCCGCAGCGATAGCTGCCAAGAAAACGATTGAGCATGGAAAGCTCGATGGAACGATTAAATACTTTGGCTGTCCTGCCGAGGAGAACTTCTGCGGCAAGGTCTACATGGTCAGAGACGGTTACTTCAAGGGGGTCGATGTAGTTCTCGGCCACCATCCGAATACGATGAATGAAGCCGCCTTGAGGAGCTGCCTTGCGATGAACTCGGCCAAATTCCACTTCAGAGGCAAGGCGGCCCACGCGGGAGGCTCCCCGGAACAGGGAAGGAGCGCACTGGATGCCGTCGAGTTGATGAACGTCGGGGTTAACTATATGAGGGAGCATGTGATCCAAGATGCAAGAATACACTACGTGATAGAGAAGGGAGGGACCCAGCCTAACATCGTGCCCGAATATGCGAGGAGCTGGTTCTACGTAAGGGCGCCGGAAAGAGAACAGGTGGACTACATTTACAACTGGGTTATAGAAATCGCGGAAGGAGCGGCAGCGATGACGAGGACTCAAGTCGAAGTTGAATTCCTGGAAGGAATGTATGAACTTGTACCCAATAGGACAGTAGCAGAACTCATTGTGAAGAACATGCGTGCGATCGGCTTGCCGAAGTACTCGGATGAGGAAATGCAATTTGCATCGGAAATATCCAAGACCATTCCGAGCGAAAGCAAGGTCCAAGAGCTCAAGAAGACGGGCCGTCCTGGCTGGCGGGGGTTGGTTGGCAAAGTAATCGATGATGAAATTCCCGACCCATGGGGTGAGGAAATTGTCAGCCACGGTTCCACGGACGTGGCAGATGTCAGCTGGCAAGCTCCAACGGTTGAATTCGGTACAGCGACGTGGGTTCTTGGCACCCCTGGCCACTCTTGGCAGAGTACGGCGCAGTCGGCAGCAGGTATAGGGGACAAATCACTTATCTTCGCGGCTAAAGTTATGGCAGGCACGATCGCAGATCTATTGACTGCCCCCAGCATTGTTGTGAAAGCTAAAGAAGAACATAAGGCAAGGATAGCCAATAAAGAATATAGGTCACCAATCCCTCCAGACAGCAAACCGCGATTGGATTTTTGGGGATGACTTCACTCTCGTCTACCTAACTAGCCCATGATTTAAAAACCAATCCTCATTCTCTCATCGAAATAATCTATTGGTCATAGTAACTGGCAGTAAAGGCAGCATTAGCATATAGTAAATGTTATAACCTTGGGATATTCGAGATTCTAAGAAGGAGCGAGGTTGTACATGGCGGGAAGAGAGGTCAAAGTGGAAAAGGTACCTTGGATACCACTACTCCTAGTGATGGTGGTCTATTGTTTCTTCGCGCCAATCTGGGGTCTGATGCTTCCGTCAGGCGCAACAGTGTGGTATGGGATAACTAGGTCTGCTTGCCACATGATCCTGATCACGGGCGCTTACCTGCTGGTAATGTTGGCCCTGGGATTAAGGTCTGTAAAGCCTTTCAGGGATAGAATAAGCGTAGCTACTCTTACATATCTTTATGCGATAGGGGCGTCCGTTGGCTACATTGGCGTCACCGATGGCTTTCCGATAGTTGACTGGTATATACCAATGCTCAGCGATAGGGTTGTCTATCCAGAGCTGTCTCAACGTTTTTGGCCAGAGTTCTGGGCCCCCCCTAAAGATACTATCGAGCAGATGCTTTCAGGAGTTGTTGCCACGCCTTGGGGAGAGTGGATCCCATCCATCTTGTGGTGGGGAACCGTGTTCGCTGTTTTCGCTATCTGTACAATGTCTGTGGCAAATATACTTCGACGAACTTGGATCGACGTTGAGAAAGTGCCTTTCCCGCAGACGTTGGTTGCACATGAAATAATCACGCGTGGAATGGCTGAGAAGCCATTGAAGGATCGGTTGGGACTGCCATTCCTGGTGGGCCTTTCGATAGGTATTGTTTTTGAGTTTCCCCTCTTCATGACATACGCTTTTCCGTGGTTCCCGGACATCTACGGCTGGAGGGTGAATACGTGCGGAACTGGTAACTATTGGGTTCCAACCTCTTCACCACTTGCAAGCATCGTTTTCTTTGGCGCTCTTCAGAAACATCCAATCTACTTAGCGGTCTTCTACCTTGCCCCACTGTCGATTTCGTTCAATGTATGGTTCTGGTCGTTAGTCGCAACGGTTCTAACACAGGCAGCCTATATCATGGGCTACTATACTGGAATTACAAGCGTTGATGGATGCGGAAGATACTGGTGCGGGACTAACACCATATGGAAGGGTGAGCCATTTAAATGGAATGTAATGTCCGATGTTGGAATGGTTCTGGGCATGTTCGTAATATACTTTGTACTGAACAGAGGTTATGTCATTGAGACCCTTAGGGCAGCGCTTGGTATGTTACCTTCCGAACGCGTTAGAGACATGGAGAAGGATGAACCTACTACGTATAGGACAGCGTATGCAACTTTTCTCATATCGTTCGTGATTTTGTGCGTTCTTATGATGTTCAGCGGAGTAAGCGTCATCCCGGCATTTCTGATGATCATTACTGGTTTGATCTGGATGTTCGTAGCGATACGTGTCTTTGGACTTGCGGGTCTTGGTTTCCCAACTGCCGGTCATGCTGGAACAGCTGTGATGAAGCTTTACTTCGGCGAAGCCGCACCCGAGCCCATGACAAGGGAGTGGATGATATCAGTTTCCGGTCTCACTAGATATCCATTCTGCCAGGGCCTCACCAAAGGCTTTGGGGCTGGCTTCGTGGGTGGTTTTTCATCCTACCGCCTGGCAAGCCTGACCGGAACCAATCCCAAGAATGTATACAAAGTTGTTCTTGTAGCGACCATTCTCGCACCGTTCCTAGCAAATGTAGGATTTATCTGGGCATGCAACACATGGGGCCTAACACGCCTCCCAACAATATCTGGTTGGGCCGGGACATCGTATATTGATGGGTGGGCAAACGCGACAGATGCAGCCACAGATCCCGCGCCAGCTCCATGGCTTCCTCAAGTAGCAACAGGTTTCATAGCAGCAGCTCTATTGAGCTATATCCACTCTAGGTTCGTATGGTTCCCGTTCGAGCCAATAGGCCTCTTCATAGCGACAGAGGAGTGGGGCACTCTAACAGGAATATGGACGATGTTTCTTGCAGCATGGGCCTTAAAAGTCCTGACGCTGAGAATTGGTGGAAGCAAGGCGTACGAAGAGTATGGAATTCCGATCATGGCAGGATTTATAGCTGGATTTGTTATAGTCGCTCTCGTTGGTGGAGCCACCCTAGACTGGAAATTTTTCTTCCCATACTAAATCCACCGCCCCCTTCCTTTTTCTCATTATAGAATGGATAACATCAAGTTTATCATAAAGGATAGACTTGAAGTGCGTATGAAATACATATTGAAGCATTAAGATTGATATTCCTAATAACAGCTGCCTTCTAGTTTCAAATCCATAATAAGGTACCTTTTGGTACTCGATTGTATTCACCCCGTAAGTTCTATTGCTTCATTATGAAGGCAACAATATTCCATTCTTCTATTATGGGTAGGTGCTGAGATTGATATAACAACATATAGCACTATTAGCCATGAAAGGAAACGATTAGAAAAATCATATATACTCTTAATACGAATCTTTTTTTCAGACGGAAAAATTGTCTCAAGAAAATATCGCCATTATCGGAGGGGGCAGCGCTTACGTCCCAGGAATCCTTTACTCTTTCGCCCAATATGGAGAAGCGATTGCAGGAAGCGAAATCACCCTCATGGATATCAACCCATCTCGTTTACCTATGATGGAAAAACTGGGTAGAAGAATCGTCATGGAGGCTGGAGTCGACCTTAAGATTAAAAGCACTATAGATTTAAAGGAATCCCTCGACGGATCCACATTTGTCTTGACGAACTTCCGCCCAGGCGGGATCGAAGGTTTGAGACTTGATGAGGAAATTCCAGTAAAATACGGTATTCTTGGCCAAGAGACCTCTGGGCCTGGCGGAACCTTTTTCTCTTTGCGCTCCATACCCCAAGTGCTCAGCCTATGCGAATCAATGGAAGACGTGTGCCCAGATGCTTGGTTAATCAATTATACAAACCCTACTAACTTTGTAGCTGACGCCGTGCATCGAAAAAGCAAAGTCAAGTGCGTAGCCATATGCGATGGTGGTGGAAACGGACTCCATTATTGGCTTACAGAAGCCTTGAACATGAAGCTTGGGGAGGTTCGGCCGAGATGCGCTGGTACGAATCATCCTAATAACTGGCTAATGGAGCTTCAGGTCAAGGGTGAAGACGGCTACCCACTTCTTCGTAAGCTTGTAAAAGAACGCATGAAAGAAGAGGGGGAAGAGAAAAAACTCGCCGAGTTCACAGCGAAAATCATGGAACTTTATGATCTTTATCCGGTAAATCCCGGGTACTTGTTCCCGTATTTCAATCACGATGACGCCTTGGCGCACTACAAGGCAGGGCACTCACTATATCAAATGTTCGTGAAGGACCTACCAATTCACTGGAGGAGGTTCGAGGCTATGGCAAGTGGAGAGGCTCCCATATTCATGGACCCCAAGATGCACCACACGGCCGTTGGCCATGGCGACATAGCCACGCAGCTCATAATATCTATAGTGACGAACACCCAAAGGGAATTCCATTTGAACGTCAACAATGAAGGGTCCATTACTAACCTGCCCTCAGAATCGATTGTAGAGGTTCCTGCGTTGGTTGACGGAAGCGGGATAAGGCCATTCTGTTTGGGTAGGCTTCCTAGGGGCGCATTGGGTCTTACTCAGGCTATAATAAACTGGGAGGAGCTAACCGTTGACGCCGCTTTGGAAGGTGATAAGGAATTGGTCCTGCAAGCTTTATTGGCTCATCCCAAATGGCCCATAACCTTAGAGAAGGCTGAGAAGCTATGCGATGAAATGCTCAAAGCCCACGCTAAATACTTGCCCCAATTCGCTAAAAGGTGAACGTTAACGTAGTTTTGTATCGATTCTTCCTCCCAGCGACATCAAACTCATGAGGGAGGATAAAATTACGTGGTAGAGAGGAAAAAACTGTAAGAGCACGATTCAGTTTCTCGAGAAAAAGGGAAAGGATTGAGCGATGTAATTGTCACCAGTGCCCACATACAGGTCCTCTGCTATGGCAGATGATATCCGAAACCATAAATACTGTGCCGCTTCTCTAATACATTAAGACAAAGGTTATAAGCAATCTAAATATCATCTCGGTTTGGGGACAGGCAAATGGAACCTGAGACTCGTAAAAAGGGGCCACCTTGGATTCTCATAATACCCTTCGTAATAGTCCTGATGACATTAGGGACGATTTGGATCTGCATCCTACCATCAAACATGACTCTGTTCTATAATCCAGGCGATGTCAACTGCTCAATGGAATTTACAGCCATGCCTTACTTAACTGTTCTTCTCAGCGTAGGTTTTTCCTACGTCGCGAGGAAAAAGGTGAATGCTACGACGCTGGCCTATATCTATGCCGCAACGATAGTATGTACGTACTACCTTGGATATGGGGCATATGATATGCCCGCGGGCATACCCGCAGGTAGATGGACAAATCCAACGGAGTCAAGCGCTTGGTTACAATGGTTCATGGCTCCGCCAGAGGATGTCGGACCACAGATTCTTTCAGGTGGAGTCCCAGTTCAATGGGGCGTATGGATTCCCACGATAATCTACTGGTGGGCGCTTTTTTCGATGTTCGGCGTCTTCATGTTGGCTATATCTTCTGTCTGGTGTCACCAGTGGATGGAGGTCGAGAAGGTTCCTTTTCCAACGACGATGGCCGTTCAACAGATCTTAGAGCATACGACTGGGCAAGGGAAGAGCAAGAGGCCATATCTGATAGGCATCATCCTAGGACTGGGCTTTCAATTTCCCGTCTACTTGACGACCGTCTTCCCATGGTTCCCGGACATATTCGGTTGGAGGGTCAATACCGCGTGCTATGGTGCCGGATGGGTCACTTCCGACTCCGGTTTGTACGCGATCGCAGGCCTAGGTTACTTCAGCAAGAACCCTGCGCTAGGTGCCCTGTTCTACATGGCGCCTTTGGGCACATTACTTAGCGGCACTGTATTCACGGTCGCGTTCTTCATACTCACACAAGTAGCTTATTCGATGGGATATTATACTGATATCATGAACCTCCCCGGATGTGGCAGGGCTGAGTGCGGCACGAGCTCCTACGTGTGGGGGGCGCCGTTCAAGTGGAGCATAGTCACAAACATGGGAGGAGGCCTAGGATTAGTCTCGAGCTACATCTTCTTG
>Ga0315310_10003025_pt1 | contig 10486 bp, 9 predicted proteins | sample TDP5_MG_FD_203630 | JGI IMG/M metagenome (GOLD analysis project Ga0315310, IMG submission 203630) | Freshwater sediment microbial communities from Lake Towuti, South Sulawesi, Indonesia - TDP5 | ecosystem: Environmental > Aquatic > Freshwater > Lake > Sediment | place: Indonesia: South Sulawesi...
CAGTGATTGGGTCGACGGGTTGGTTAGAATATTGGCCATTCCCATTGCCGCAGGCATGATTCTCATCGTCTTCTTCGAAGTCTTGATGCGTTATGTTTTTCGGAGCCCCATCATCACCTCCATCGAATTGGCTCGATTAGGGTTTGTCTGGTCCTGTTTTTTAGGAGCCGCGATCTGTTTGAAACGAGAGAGGCACATCCAATTCGTGTTCCTCATTGAGAGGTTTGGAAGTTTGGGAGAGAAGTCAATACGGATTATTATTAACCTTTTATCTGTAGGGTTTTTCGTCTTCCTTGTCCTAAAGGGAATAGAGATGGTTCAAGCGGTACAGCATACGTATTTCCCTGCCCTCGGTTTTTCACAGCTTTGGTTATATCTGCCTCTATACCGCTGAGTGCCGTTTTCATGTTGATTCACACCGCCTCCTTCTTGGCCCGGGATGTTCAAAGTTTGATCCTTCACCAAAGGGAAGAAGGGAAAATATGATTCTACCGTTAATCATCAGTTTTGTGGTTTTGGCAATCTTCGGTATGCAAATCGCCATCTCGTTAGGCATTGCAGTGATCATCACCATGGCTTTTTTCACCCCTTTTCCAGTCTTAGGGATGGTCCAGCGAATGGTGATCGGCATCGATTCCTTTGTTTTGATGGCTATCCCTTTCTTTATGCTCACGGGTCGATTGATGAATGAGGGGGGCATTACAGATCGGCTCTTCACCTTCGCCCGCTGTCTCGTCGGATCGATCCGTGGAGGACTCGCCCATGCGAACGTGGTCGGCAGCATGATCTTTGCTGGGATGTCGGGTTCGGCTGTGGCCGATGCAGGCGGTTTAGGAATGGTTGAGATTAAGGCCATGACCAGCCAAGGGTACCGAAAGGAATTTTCCGCTGCTGTGACACTGGCCTCCTCCACCATCGGGCCCATCATCCCCCCAAGCATTCCGATGGTCATCTATGGGGCTATGGTAGAGGTTTCTGTTGGAAAATTATTCCTGGGAGGATTCATACCAGGAATTCTGATGGGTCTGACCTTGATGGTTCTTATCTATTTCATGAGTTTCAGGGGATATATGCCTAAGGATCCCCATCACGGTGTGAGAGAGATTTGGAAGGCATTTCAGGCTTCCTTTCTCTCGTTGCTTACTCCTGTTATTCTGATCGGAGGGATCGTGAGTGGAATCTTTACCCCTACCGAGGCAGGAGCCGTCGCGACGATCTATGCCTTCATCTTATGTTTTTTGTCTATAAAACGGTGAAGGTCAGAGATATTCCATCCATTCTCATCGATACGCTTGTCACTACCTCTGTCGTCACCTTTATTATTTCCGCCACCTCGGGTTTTTCTTTTTTGCTCATTGTGGGGAAGATCGGCATCGGACACGCCCCTGGTCATTCCTATGTTATCGCGTCAGAGAAATTTAAGGAATGCGTGGAAAAGCGCTCTAACGGCCGTATCAAAGTGGAGGTCTATCCGAGCAGCCAATTAGGTGGTGAGCGGGAAATGCAGGAGATGGTGGCTCTTGGGACATTGGAAATGGTCGTGACCGGGGTAATCGTGATCTATGAGCCCCTCTTTGCTTTGTTAGAAGCGCCGTTCTTGTATCGTGACCGGGAACATATTAAGAAGATGCACCAAAGTGCTGAGGTTGCGGAACTGGCCGAGTCTTTGACCAAGAAGAATTTACGCCTCGTGGCATTCTACGAAAATGGTTTCCGTAACATCACGAATAGCAAGCGTCCCATTAACTCTCCAGCCGATGTAAAGGGACTGAAAATCAGGACTCCTGAAAATATGGCACAGATCGAAACCTTTAAGGCCTTGGGCGCGGTCGTTACTCCCATGCCTTTCAGTGAGCTTTACAATGCCTTACAACAGGCTGTGGTGGATGGTCAGGAGAATCCCTTGCAGAACATCTGGGACCCAAAGATGTACGAGGTACAAAAACATGGTGCCATGACCGGCCATATTTACAATAGCGCCTATGCTATCGTCAACAACAAGTTTTGGACCGGTCTTCCAGCAGATCTGCGAAAAATTGCAGATCAGGCGATTACAGAGGCGAGCCATTTTCAGATGGAGATGGTTGCAAATATCGATAAGAAACTTGTTAACGAGGTCAAGGTAAAAGGGATGCAAGTTACGTTTCCTGACCGAGAAGCATTCCGCAAAGCAACTGGCGCAGCCTATGATGCGTTTTACGCCAAGTTTGGTGATCGGGGTCGAAAGATCATAGAAGCGATTCGTAAAATGTAATCCCTCCTTGCTCACAGGGCTCGTGTCCCAGCGCCGGACCCTGTGAGTCTTATACAAAATCAACAATCATAGCGAAAACAGGAGACCCTCCACAACTGTGATTTACCATCCTGTTCAACTTAAAGCAGGCCGTAAATAGGGATGGTAGATTCATCATAGGCCAGTTATAATAGGATAGCGTTTTAAGAATTCTGATGGGTTCGTCGTCACCAGGAGGGGATGAGATGATTATAGATGCAGATGTCCATATTTCACCAACCTCCGAGGGAGGAAACAGTATTACCATTGATGAACTTTTAAGACGAATGGAGAGAGCCGGTGTCGATAAGGCATTGACTTGGCTTCAACCGCCTTACAGGCGTGAAGTGGACCAAGCAAACAGGTATGTTTACGAGGCAACAAAAAATTTCCCCGATAGAATCCTTGGGTTTGGTTGGGTGGATCCTAATCTCGGAGTTGAGAAGGCCAAGGACATGGTAAAAAAGGCTATTTATGACTACGGTTTTTTCGGAGTGAAACTCAATGGAGCACAAAACAACTTCTATATCGATGATCTAATCCTTTCTTTTCCTTTAATTGAAGAAATTGCAAAGACAGGAAAGCTTTTGGCCTTTCACGTGGGGGCAGATGCTTATGAGCAAACGCACCCTTTTAGGGTTGGGAAAGTTGCCAAACTCTTTCCTCAAACTCAAATCCTCATGGTCCATATGGGCGGTGCCTCTTTTGCTGATTTGAGCAATGCAGCCATCGAAATTGCCCAGAAACATACGAACCTCATATTGATCGGTAGTGCCGTCCGTTCCATACCTATTTTAAAGGCTATAAAAACCCTTGGAGCTTCAAGGGTCTGTTTTGGAAGTGATACGCCTTTTGAGTTAATGCATGTAGAGGTGGCTAAATACCATGCCTTGCTCGATGGAGAAGTATCAGTGGAAGAAAAGTATCAGATTATGGCTGGAAATATCATTCGACTGTTGGGCCTGAAATAACAGCTCTGGTCTTTCCCCCTACTTCTGGATTCACAACAGATTTAGGCCATTTCCCCGATAGAACAGCTGAGACGTTCTCGGCTGCTCTGCGCTTCAACTCCCTGATCGACTGCTCTGAATAGAAACCTATATGAGGGGAGAGGATAACGTTTTCCATCTTGAGCAATGGATTTTGAGAATCGGGCGGCTCCTTCTCCAAGACATCCAAGCCCACACCGGAGATACGCCCTTCTTTTAACGCCTGGATTAAGGCTTTTTCATCGATGATCGGTCCTCTTGAGGTATTGATGAGAAGAGGTCTCCTCTCCATTTTTTTGAATTCTCTCTCTCCGATCAGATGTCGGGTGGAATCGTTCAACGGACAGTGGATGGAGATGAAGTCCGATTCCTTTAAAACGGTATCGAGATCTGTCAATTCAACTCCCTCAGGAGCCTTCTCAAGATAGGGATCGAAGGCAATCACCTTAACGCCAAAGGCAGCGATTTTTTTGGCAACTTCGAGACCGATTCTTCCTGATCCGACCAAGCCCATTGTTCTTCCTTTGAGGCGATAAATGGGTCTTCCTTGCCGAAAGTCCCACTGGCCTGACTTCACCTTCTGATCGAAGAAGGCTGTCTTTCTTATCAATCCCAACAACATTGAGATGGTCTGGTTCGACACCTCATCCATACAGTAATCTGGAACATTGGCGACAATGATTCCCAAATCTGTGGCTGCTTTAAGATCAACAGGATCCAACCCAACCCCATATCGGGAGACGACCTTGCATTTCGGGAGATTTTCAAGAACCCTCCGAGTCAAAGGCGCATATTGATTAATGAGCCCATCGGCCTCTTTGCATGTTCGAATCAGATCTTCCTCTTTCTGGACTTGTGCGAGAATCAATTGGGCTCCAATTCGACCGAACTCTTTTTTTTCCTCATCGATAAAACCATGATCGCAATCCGTAATCACTACGCGATAATCCTGCGATTTCATTTCATACTCCCTTTGTGTTATGGGATCAAAATCACTTTGGCGGCCTGAAGGTTTTCTAATAGATGAAAGGCCTCCTCCCACTTTTCGAGGGGAAACTTATGGGTAATGATTTTTTCAATCGGCAAAACACCTTTTGAGATGAGACCGATCGTCGTTTCCCAAGCAGTCCAGCTACTGGAGAAACAGAAATCATAACGGAGGGCCTTGAAGATTCCACGATCGTAAGGGATGGGGAGTTCTTCTTTACCTGAAATTCCTATCGCACAAACTCTTCCCAATCTTCTTACCATCTCAAAGGCTTGATAGATCGCCTTTCCACCTCCTGAGGTCTCAATGAGGATGTCGACACCAAGACCATTGGTCATCTCCAAGACCTTCTTCACAGGATCCTCTTGATCGACATTGATCGTAAAATCTGCACCCAACTCTCTGGCCTTTTCAAATCTAATCCCTTCATCCGAGCTCCTTCCTGTTACCCCTGCGATTCTCGCTCCGGTTGCCTTTGCAATGGCAAGGGAGATCAGACCAATGGGACCCGGCCCTGTTATGACTACAGACTCTCCTGCCCGAAGCTGAGAGCGTTCGAGGATCGACGTCACACAGATGGCTGTGGGTTCTATCACCGCTCCCGCTTCAAAGGAAACGTTATCCGGAAGACGATGGAGAAGACGGGCAGGGCCTGCCACGTATTTTGTATAAGCGCCATTGATCCCAATGCCATAGGGCCTCTTCTGTTCACAGGCTTGTGGAAACCCGCTCTGACAGGTATAGCAGACCCCACAGGAGCCCGTCCGTGTTTCAGTGACAATTCGGTCACCCACCTTCCATCCTTTCACCTCTTCACCTACCTCCGCAATCACACCCGAGAATTCATGACCCAGAATCATGGGAGGCCAGTAAGGGTGATTGTCATGGAAGATATGGAGATCACTCCCGCAAACCGAAACAGCCTTCACCTCGATTAACACTTCATCGTCCTTGATTTTAGGTTCAGGAACGTCCCGGATTTCCACCAGACCTTTTCCTTTTCCATATTTTACGACTGCTTTCATGTTGAAACCTCCAGATGAACAATGAATCAAGGCTGAAGCCTTGAGTTACCAATGTAACTCAACCCTTTAGGGTTGAAGCTATGACCGGTAAAATTTCGCCGCCTCTATGAAGGACGGCGACTTTTGCAATCCGTCCTACTAATGTAAAGGCGATTTCTAATGCCTCCCCCGGTTCTCCTGCGTGGATAAAACCTAAACGTTCTTTATTCTCCTTCGAAATTCCAGAGGAGACCATCACCCCTTTTGCTCTCCCCCTGATTACCCTTCCTACATGGACGAGATGGGCAGCCGCTGTCAATTTCTTGATCTTTCCTTGACGCAATTTTTCATCTACTTCTTCAAATGTTTGATATCCTAATTCGAGAACCTCAGGATGGGTCGGTGAGACCCCTTCCGGGCAAGGGGTGATCAAGATCACCACCCCTCCCTCTTTGACTGCCAATTCTGCTGCATAAATTCCTTTGGCTGCTAACCAAAGGTCTGAATCATAGGGGTGCGAATCCGTAATGACGATGTCAGCCTCCTGGGGGAGTTCAGATTGATAAACCTGAAGGGATCGCATTGCGCCCTTTCGGTAAGCCAGGATCGGATCTCCTGCTACCACCTCGATCACTCTGCCAGAGCCATCCTGAATGGTATTGATGATCCATTTCAAACCCGCTTTCTGGGCAACTTGCTCAATCTCTTGTTTGACGGGATTTTCGATCTTTCCCAAGATTTCTCGTCCTTTAAATTGGGCGCTGAGCCAATGGGTTTTACCTGTTGTCTCTTCGCCACAAATTCCGGGCTGGACAATATTACCTCCACCGCTCAAACCAGAGACTCGATGAGGAACGATCTGGCCAATGCCAATAATGAAATCAACTTCTTCAACCAATCGATTGACAAAGATGGGAGTTCCTCCCTCTGTTTCTCCCAAATAGGCCAGTTGTGATGGATCCCACCATTGGTGGTTGAGAAGGGTGTATCGTTTCGAAATCTCTTCTCCAAACTTTCTCTTTATCTCCTCATTGGTCATTGCTCGGTGAGTTCCCAGGGCGATAAGGATTTTAACGTCATCATGTTTAATCCCGCTAGACTCAAATTCTTTCATCAAACGAGGGAAAATCTTATGGACAGGTGTGGTGCGACTATAGTCATCCGCGAGGATCAAGACCCTCTTACACTTTTTCAGAATTCGAGATAAAGGATCGGTTCCTATGGGATTGGAGAAAGCTTCTTCGATGATCTCCTCCTCACTCTTTTTAATCTTTAAGGTGGAAGGGGAAAAGATGCCAATGAGGTTTTTCTCTGGGACATCTAAGGACTTTATGTCAGGATATGGAAAATAGATACGCATAAATACCTCAATGGTCAATTGTCAATAAGCAATTTTCAATTTACAATTTTTTACTGATCACTGATCATTGACAATTGATAACTGATGATAACTGATCATTTTTATATTCCTCGCGCTTCACGGATAGCTTTGAGAAAGGCGCGAGTATTCTCCGTGATGATATGGAATTTTTTCTCCTTCATCGCTTTCTTATCTACCAGTTCGCCTCCTACTCCCAAGGCCGCAGCGCCAGCCATGATAAAGGCGCCTGCATTTTGGAGGTTCACTCCGCCAGTGGGGACGAGGAGAATTTGTGGGAGAGGTGCTCTCACCGCCTTGATATATTCTGGTCCTCCTAACTGGGCAGCGGGAAAGACCTTCACCATATCGGCCCCTGAATTCCAAGCGGTCAAGATCTCTGTGGGGGTCGCTGCACCGGGGATGACCACAGCGCCATAGCGGTGTGCGAGCTGGATGAGATCGAGGTTAAGGGTGGGGCTCACAATGAATTGGGCTCCTGCAAGCAAAGCCGCCCTTCCGGTCTCGGGATCAAGAACAGTTCCTGCACCCATAATAATCTCATCTTTGTATTTCAGGGTCAGTTCTTTAATCACATCGATAGCACCTTGAACACTCATGGTGATCTCAATGAAACTCACTCCTCCCTCTTTAATGGCATCGGCCACCTCAATTGCCTCAGATGCAGAGGTCACTCTAATGACTGGAATCAACCCTTCTGAAAACATCCGGTTAAAAACTTCTCTTTTTTCCATGGGATCCTCCTCATTTTTCAGAGTACTGAAGTCCTGTTGTGCTGCCGTGCTGCGGTGTTGCCGTTCTGCTGTTATTTTTTTTCAACTGCAGCACAGCCGTACTGCAGCACCTCCGCACTATCTTGAGATTCTTAGTCCCGCACCTTTTAATTGGGCTTCCACCTCTTCTAAGGTGGTCCAGTTAAAATCCCCTGGTAAGGTGTGTTTCAGTGCCGCAAAGGCATTTCCGTACTGGACACCCCTTTGAATATCCTTCTCTTTAATCCATCCATAGAGAAATCCAGCGGTAAAGGCGTCTCCAGCGCCGACCCTGTCGACAATCTCCACCTCATAGTTTCTATCTCGAAATATTTTCCCTTCCTGATAAGCAATCGCTGTCCAATTATTTCTTAAGACGGAGAGATCTTCCCTCAATGTGATGGCGACGATTTTAAAATTGAAGGTCTTAGACAATCTCTCTGCTACGGTCTCGTAATCCTTTTCTTTAATACCGAAGACGACATTGGTATCCTCCTCAGTCGTGATGAGGATATCGACGTCGGTCATCAGGGGCTCTTGGATCTTCTTTGCATCCGCTGGTGCCCAGAGTTTTTTTCGGTAGTTGAGATCGTAAGAAACCGTGCAGCCTGCTTTCTTTGCGGCCCTCAAGGCCTCGGCTGTTACCACTGCAGCGGAGGCACTCAAGGCGGGGGTGATGCCGCTTGTGTGGAAATGTTTCGATCCTGTAAAGATCTTTGTCCAATCGATCTCACCGGGCTCTACCATGCTGATCGCCGAGTTTCCCCGATCATAGAGAACACTCGAAGCCCTAGGTGATGCTCCAAACTCTACGAAATAGATTCCTGCCCTCCCTTTATCAGACCAAACAATATGTGAGCAGTCGACCCCAAATTCCTGGGCACGATCGCGGATCAGGTAACCGAGTCCGTTCTTTGGAAGTTTTGAAACCCAGGCGCTCTTCATTCCAAAACGGGTTAGGCCGACCGCCACATTCAATTCAGCTCCCCCGACATTTAGATCCAGGCTTCTGGCCTGCTCCAATCGTTGAAAATTGGGAGGGGAGAGCCTGATCATTGCCTCTCCAAAAGTCACCACATCGTACATATTATCCCTCCTTTCGAAATAATCATCAGGGCTAAAGCCCTGAGTTACAGTTCATCAGGGTTTTGTAACTCAGCCTTTTAAGGCTGAAATTTTTAATTCCGAACTCCTAACTCCGAACTTTTATCTTTTACTAACTTCCCTTAATACCTCTTTATAGTATTTATTGTAAACCGTACAGCCCACTTCCTTTTGAGACTTGAGAAGAACACTGCAACCGCCACACGCCGTACAGAAGTTGATTTGATCGATATTCCCAGAAAGAATCTCCTTTGCAAAGAGCGGATCGGCGAGAGACTGTCTTCCAATACCTACCAAATCGACATTGCCATCCCTAAGATTCTTCTCCGCGTAGTACAAAAAACTTTTTCTCGACGGATCAGGCTCTTTCAAATCGTTCTTCCCATCCCTTAGGTAGCTGTAGCCTGAACCGATTACGGGGATGTTGACCAATTTCTTCACTGCCTTAGCCCACCCGAAATGTCTATAAACTCCTTCAGGGTAATTCTTTGTAGGCCGCACAATCTCGGGAGTGATAGCGGGAATCCCTGCTGAGACATTGATATAGTCCATTCCCATCTCTTCAACCATCTTCGCAAAACGGAGGGGTTCAAAAAGATCCTCTTCCACCTCTTCTGGACCCGGTGTGCCAAAACCTCCGGGAATTCCCTCATAGACTGAATACCTAGTTCCGATCAGGAAGTCATCTCCTGCCACGACCTTCTTTATCCTTTGTGTCGTCTCTTTAAAAAACCGTGTTCGGTTTTCAAAACTTCCTCCAAAACGATCACTCCTTGTATTCGCAGGTCGAAGCATTTCTCCACAGAGATACCCATGGCAATGTTTGAAGTCGATGCCGTCTGCCCCTACCTGTTTTGAAATAATGGCGGCCTTAATGAACTTCTCTCCGGTCTCTCCGATCTCTTTCTCCGTCAGGAGGTGAACGCTCGGATCTCGATTGGGATAGATGGAGACGACCTTAGAGAAGGCAGCCTGACTGATCCCTCCCGCATGATTGATCTGAAAGATGACCATGGATTTCGGGTTGATCTCCTTCATCTCCTTCACGAGCCTTTCGAGGCCCTTTGCATTCTCATCGGAGATCTTCAACTGATTCTTTCTTGCCCTGCTCACATAGGTGATGGTGAGAGATTCGACGAAAATGATACCCGCTCCCCCCTTGGCCAAGTTCCGATAACGCTTGAAGGTGAGGTCCGTAGGATTCCCCTGACCGTCACCATCATTGCATTCCATGGGTTGATTCACTATCCGGTTGGGTGCAAACTTCTTTCCGATTTTAATAGGTGAAGAAAGGACTTGCGGATTCATATCGTTTTCCATCTCCTCAGACTGTTTAGGTTGGGTTCCTCACCCAATAATAAGCCTTCTTGACTTTTTCAAAACAACGATTTTTGCTTTTTTATTCACATGCCTCTCAGCGATCTCCCGGGCTTCTTCAAAGGAGCTCACCGCTTCCACATATGTCCCCTTTAAATCCCTTGACATCTCTTGGTTCGTCAACAGGATCACCTTGACTCCCTTCCCTATGATCGGTTTTGCAAAGAGAAAGGCCCCATGGGCTCCGAGACTGAAGAGGGTCTTGTCCTTTACCCGCCTCATCACCTCTTGCGGCGAAAATCCTGTGAGCCATTCTTGGAACGTCGGTTCTGCACCCCACCCTTCCTGACATGCGCTGAGAAGGATGATGGCTCCATTGGGCTTCACCGTTTCCATGGCGGGGATGAGGCCCTTCTTTCCTTGAACGAGATCGCAATCATAGGGGTGTCCTCCAGGACTTGATATGACGATATCAGCGGGTTTAGCTTGACGGAGATAGATCTCTCTCGACTTTTCACAGCCAAGGCGATGAGCCTTGAAAGGATCCCCTGAGATTATTTCGACGACCTGATCATCCGGGCCTACCACGGAGTAAGTAATCCAATGGAAAGGGAGTCTTTTAGCTGCCTCTTCTGAATCTTCACTTAAGGGATTTCCATCCAGAAAGCCGGGTCTGGTCCCT
>Ga0315310_10003026_pt1 | contig 10482 bp, 18 predicted proteins | sample TDP5_MG_FD_203630 | JGI IMG/M metagenome (GOLD analysis project Ga0315310, IMG submission 203630) | Freshwater sediment microbial communities from Lake Towuti, South Sulawesi, Indonesia - TDP5 | ecosystem: Environmental > Aquatic > Freshwater > Lake > Sediment | place: Indonesia: South Sulawesi...
CTAAATGGAGAGAGGAGGCCCAAGAGTGGACTCCTCTTTTCGAAGACCTTCTGCACTATTCCAAAGCTTGAGCCACTTGCCACCAACTTGCCATTGGGATGTGAGAGCGAGATCAATTCCAAATATTCTACTGGAAGCCTTTGGAACTCATCGACCACGACGACCCTGCCGTCCTTCAACAGATCACCGATTAACTTCGTCGCAGCATCCAAGCCCATCCAGGAGATCGCCCCCCCTCTCTCCTCGACTAAGACGTTGGCCGCCCTAGTTATGACGAAGTAGTGGGACCAATTAAGGACCCTCCGCAGCAAGAATGTCTTTCCGACCTTTCTCCTCCCATAAACAAGGATCCACGCCGGCAGTTTCCCGATGGCCTCCTCTCTTCGGGTTATCGTCAGTTCTGGCCGATTAATCATATTCCATACAGAATATTCCATACAGAATATTCTTATAAGATTAACTAATGGGCTGACGTAAATTGGGGGGTAGCCAATGTGATGGTAGGGCGACCTATTTCGGCTCCCTCTGGGATAATTTCGCCCTTCCTTCCGAAAGGAAGCTAGGACAAGGGGGCGCACTCAACGCGACGGTAGGTCTGGTAACGGATCTGCCTCTTCTCGGACGAGGGCTAGTATAAAATATCCCGTTGATAGGTTGGGGAGAAGGCCAAATTGATCATCGAGGCCATAAGGCCCAAGAAGCCCCCACTTAGCGATGTACAATCTGAGGCGGTCCACTTTTCTAGCTCTAGGCCAAGAAGAGGTAGGTGATATCCATTACTTTTCATCCGTAGAATTGAGGGACATTGTTGTGGAAGCAGTGGCATCCCAAAATGATTTGAAGGCAATATACATCAATATGCCTCATCTTTGTAGAAATCGGAAAATTTATTTATCTCTACATACATAGACATAATGTTAGGAGATAACTTATGAAAAAAACGCTAAAAAAAACAACCCTCAATCAACAAAAGCCCGGCCCGAGCGCGGACAAGGCGGACGGGGAAAGCGCCGTGCTCACGGCCATCGCCGCGATGCCAGAACCGTATCGTGCCATGGGCGAGCGGCTCCATGCAATCATCAAAGCCAGCGCGCCAGCCCTCTCGCCGAAACTCTGGTACGGGATGCCCGCGTATGCCAAGGATGGCAAGGTCGTCTGCTTCTTCCGCGGCGCGGATAAGTTCAAAGAGAGGTACATGACGCTTGGCTTCAACGATGAGGCGAACCTCGACGAAGGCCACCTGTGGCCGATCGCCTTCGCGCTGACGGAGTTGACCGCCGCCGAAGAGGTAAGGATTGCCGCGCTCGTGAAGAAAGCGGTGAGCTGACCATTCGATACACTCAGTCGCCTCATCTCACCGATGAGGAAATTGAATCTTTTCTCAAGAAGGCTATTGTTGCAAGGTTTTGTAGCTTGAATGCAGACGGGACGATACATGCGGTTCCCGTGTGGTACAGTTACTTGGAGGGTAAATTCGTAGTAGCAACGCCGACTGCTAGTCGTAAGGCCAGAAATGTTACGCGTAACGAGAACGTCACGCTTTTGATAGACGAATCTGAGACTAGGGGAGTGTGGCCTAAGGGCGTCGTGGTTTATGGCAAGGCGAAATTGGACACGACCGATCTCGGGCTGAGAGAGTTCACGCGTTTGTGCCAGAAATACTTCCCAGGAGATAGGGCAGAAAGCTACGCCAGAGGCCTGCTAAGCCTGACCGAATGGGTTAAGGTAGTCGTTACGCCAACGCATATGGCATCATTCGATTACACGAAGGACCAGGCATACAAAACTGCAACCAGTGAGTAGTCCAGCATATCGTATATCGTACTGCTTTATCCACCCGTCAACTAAAGGCTTGATGGTTTTCCAATTTTAGTGAACCAATAGCCAAGGAGCTCATCAACTAGTTCTAAATGCACGATTTTCTCTCTATCGCCGCATCTCTGCTACGTCCTTAAGGTCGAAGGCCATGAAACCCTCATTCCGAATCTTCTCCTCGTTCGCTATTTTCTCCGCCATCACCCCCACAACGCATTCCCTTACGTCTCGAACCTGATGGGCCTTCGCCACCAACTCAGACAGCAACCTCTTGGCTTCAAGGTAATATAGGTCGGTCCACTTTGCTTCGATGGCCAGGGCCTTACCTTTTTTCTTATCCAGCCGAATAACCTATCCTCTCGTAGAGGTAGTCAGTGAGTTGCCTTACGAGTTCCCACTGGGCCCTCTTCATGTATCCTTTTAAAATGAGATAATTGAAGCTCCTCCGGTGGGCGTTCCTGTCGGTCAAAGAGAGGGTTTTGAGCTCCCTAATGAGATCGATTGCAGCTCCGAAGTCCTCCTTCATCCTGTCGCACTCCATCAATGTGCGTTTCCGCTCATAGATATCCACAACTCTGGACAGTTTATCCGCCAACTCCCCCGAGATTCGCTCTATGCCATCTGCAGCGAGCAGAAGGTCGTTCGCAGCAACCTGGACCTGCATCGCTACCCTCTTTGGCGTATAGCCGCCTGGACGCTTGAGCAAGTGGGACAAGACCGGAATGTGCGCAAGGCCAAGCGTCTTGCAGTAGCACCCGTAGAGCCGCCTCTTGAGACAAGTGAGCATCGGCCCCGTGGCAACCCTCATGCCGAGTTCCCTTTCATTTACCTCGACGTTCAGCAATCGACATGTGAGGATGAAGTTCATCCTGACCCCTGCCCGCATGACGGCGGCCTTCGACTCGTGACACCTGTGTAACTCCAAGAAGTCGTCAGCATGGCGTATCCTGCGAGAGATGCGGCAAACGCCCCCCAATCCCATTTCCTTCAACCCCTTATCCAGCGCCGAGATCGATCGCTTGTAGCTGTCTTGAGCCCCACTCGTGTCCCTCACCAGTCCCACGCCGTCAACCATCGCGCAGAGATCGACATCGCTTCCTGGGGTCAGGAGCCCCTCAACGATGCTACCGGCCACAACTGGGTAAAATGTGCACCTGGGCCCAAATGTGGCGGCAAGCATCTCTCCGTTATCGGTGAGCCAAGAGGCCATGTTATGCCGTGCGAGTGAGGTGGCCGCTTCTGCTAGGCCTCTGCCGCCTCCTTCCCCACGGTGCCCCTTATCCGCCAACCTCGATCCCCCGCCAACTATACCCATCCGAGGCTTCCCTGCACCTTGCACTTCCTCAGGGCGGCCAAGAGGAGCTTCACGCTCACTGGGAAGACGACCAGTATGATCACACACAGGTTTAGTATATAGGGATACAATAGGCTCGTTAAGTCCCTGCCGATGAAGGCCTGCCTCTGCATGTAGAACACATAAGTTTGAGGGAAATATAAAAATCCCGATACAGGGAAATTAGAGCCCGAATACGCGCACGCTCATGCCGATGTGGTATATTACGAAGGTAGGGACAAGCTCATAACAAAAATTCACAAAGGAAAATCAATAGCTTATACCGATTATAAGGGCTTGTAGTCACCATAACTACCTTATCCTAACTTACCCATAAGCTAGTAATACCTAATGCTTCTCTAATGGCTCGCTTGGCCTCAATCTCCTGATCTTGAGGGAGCTTGCCTTTCCTGCACAGGCTGACCACGATCTATTAGGTAGCCTCTCCAAAATCACTCGCCTGGACTCCCTCGGCCACACTTCCCGCAATGTCTCGATCTCGGCCTTTGTCCAGGCTATGTCCTTCCAGCGACCCATTGCCCTCTTCATAAATTTCTGACGGATAGATAGATAACCAATTCCAAGCATCTTTAAAAATTACAATACTGATTACCCGAATTAAGAAAGCATATCTATTAACTTTGACATGTCAAATGATGAGGCGATAATGGAGACTATAGAACCATACAGGATCGAGTCCAAGTACTTCGACAAGCTCTATGGGGACAGGTCAAAGGAGGCCCGTTTCTACTCGGAGCTGGCATCCACTTATGGTAAGAGGGTGCTGGAGCTGGGAGTTGGCACGGCGACCCTCGCGATCCCACTGGCAATAGACGGTTATCAGGTCGTCGGCATAGACAACTCCCCCGACATGCTCGCGGTGGCCGAGGGGAAGCTGGGCGAATGCGATCAATCCGTAATACAGAGGTTAAGGCTCATAGAGGGAGACATGCGCTCCATCGACCTCGCGGAGAAGGGCTTCGACTTCGCCTTCATAGCCTTCAACACCTTCCTCCATCTATTAACTCACGAGGAGGAGTTTAGCTGTCTTCATCGTATCCATGAGCACCTGAGGCCCAAGGGCGGGTTGGCTATAGACATCTTCCAACTGGATCCGAGGCGGCCGGAGGGCGTGCTCAGGCTCAGCCATTCCGTGAAAACCAAAAGCGGGGAACTCGTCAGATATTGCCAGCAGTCGATGGATTACGCGGAGCAGTTGATGAATGTCAACTACGTCTACGAGGTGAGTGAAAATGGGGTCGGTCGCACGTTCGCCACGAAGTATCGTCTGAGGATCCTCCTCAGAGGGGAGCTGGAACTGCTCCTGGATAAAGCGGGATTTCAGGTGGTCAGCGTCTTCGGTTCCTTTGAAAGGGAACCCCACAGTACAACATCGGGGAAAATAATCGTGCTGACCGAGAAGAGATAATATAACAACTATCACATCATTGGTTATCCAGTGAACCAATATATAGGAACGGATTGCATAATCATTATAAAGATTATTCTGACGTAGGTTATCGGGTAAGGTGACTGTGTAATAGGATAGTCGTAGCCCATGAACCACGCGTCGACGTCCAATGTCCATTCATCCTGGCTTCTGGATCGCCTCCCAATTCAGGTTATCTTCTCAGCCCGTTCCCATAAGGAAACATCTTATCCCGTTTCTTGTTTCTATTAAGATCATTCGCCATAGGGATTAGGGATCACCTTATAGAATTAACGCAGAGAGTATAAAAAATATTTGAAACCAAGAAAGGGCAGCGGATATTATTGCGCCTGCAGCCAGTTGCGAAATGGAGTGCTCCCTCATCAAGAGTTTAATGCCACCCACCGGGATCACGAGCAAATAGAGGAACCCCCATCGCCAGCCAAGAACATAAACTAAAAACGTCATAGGGCCCGTTACGCCTGCAGTGTGTATGCTGATTTTCAAAAACAACGTTATTAAGGACATTACGCTAGTGTTGAACGCATAAGCAACCATCATACAGACCATCAAGGCAGGCGCTTTAAGCGACAAGAGTGCGAGAAAGCCGAGTACGTAACTCGCTATCGCGAAAACGAATGGCTTATACCTGATGTCCCTATCGGGAATGTTGTAATCGATCCTCTCGCGTTTTGCGAAGAATACTACGATGGCTATTGGAAAAACTGTAGCAAAGCAATTGAGGTCAACGAGTGCAAAAAACTTGCTGACTCGAGCTTGGCTAATACGATGAACGCCATGCTAGCTATTATTGAGGCGCTGGAAGCGTAAGACAAGAGAAGTAGGCGAGAGGCCACAATGTCTTAAAAGAAGGTCTCTTAAAAATAAGTCTTTCCCGAAACACCCTCGATGCCATCTAGATTAATTTATTATAATATAAGATTGAAAACAACATATGCCCCAAGATGTACCTCAGTCAGGCGTATAGGTAAGCTTATAGGTTAAGTCGAGGATCAGGTTAAAACAAGTGCGCGGTAGGAGGGTGAGATAGTGAGTAAAGTAAGCAACTTCGGCAAGGATTTTAAGAAATATCAACAATTTGAAATCGCTCACCTTTCGTTTCCAAATACCAAAAGGGGACGTAGAAATATAATAAATTTAGGTACGAAAGTGAAAGACATAAACATGCTCACGGAATTGTCACCTCCCCTTACACACAGGCTATCTGCTAAGAGAAACCTACTGGTATTGACAAGTGAACAGCTAAGTAGGGATGCCATGAAAAAAATCCTTAAAGACGTTATAGTTAAAGTGGCGCCAGTTGCCAGGGTTTACCCGATTTCCCCTGAACAACCAGACCTGGCAGAAGAGATCAAAAAACCCTTCCTTACTTTAATTACTATTTCGTTGAACTCGGTCTGAACGTCATGGTAGGACGGGAAGCGAAAATACCTAACCTCAAATTCGAGGCTGACCTATACTCGGATGGAATAGATAGAACCGACGTAACGACCAACAGTGTAGCACCGACCGATAGCATCAAAACAGTTTTATCTATCGAAGGCAAGATATCAATCGGCATCAGCAAACTTCTTCAGCTCATTCCTGGGCCAATTGGCACGGAAATTCCAAACTTACTAGGTATAGACTTAAATCCTATTCCATTTAAGTGGACGCTCCAAAAATACGAAATCGATACTAGTGGTCCTCTCGACTACAATGCAAGCTGGCGCATCTATGAAACCGATAACGTACAGAGTTTCAATCCCATAATGATTCTAAAGGCAAAGAAAAGGATAAGTAAAATAACGGCAAAAGTGCGAGTGACATACGAACTCAAGACTAGCATCTTATCTGATTCGCAGTTCCGTTCCAAGGCGATAAAAGTGCCGATTCTCCCATTCATATAATGGAGGAGACCTCCACCTTTAATATAAAGGCCACTGATTGTTCTAAGGAAGACAAGCTCTTCAACTTAGGCCCTAAAGCCTTCATGGCCTTATAAAAATTTGCTAACTGTACTGCCCTATGTCTCTAAAGTAACGCGAGGGGATCTTTCGTATTTGATATATGGATGTGACGGCGATCATTATCACTACAGCGCCTATCATGACCGCCCAACCCATGGCACTTGCGAACCAATACCATAGCCAATCAACGCTCCTAATTCACCTTGCACTGATGTCTGAGGATAGATGGCCATCGCGATAATATTATTAATCAACTTTCATGCGCGCAGGGAGGAAATGCCCTCCATGAAATTCGGGATATATGCCGGTTATGGCGATGCGCGCAACGCCGCCAACCTTGCCCAGCTGGCTGAGAAGGCCGGCTGGGATGGCTTTTTCATGGGAGATGCGATCTGGTGTGTTGATCCCATTGTAGCGCTGACCGCAGCCGCCATGGTGACCAGCCGCATCCATCTGGGCACCTATATCATCCCAATGCCGCTCAGGCGACCTTGGAAGGTGGCCAGCGAGACCGCCGCCCTTGACAATCTCTCAGGTGGCCGATTGATCCTCGGATTGGGGATGGGAGCCGTCTGGATGGGATGGCAGGGCTTTCCCGATGAAGTGACCGACACGAGGGCACGGGCCGAGATGCTGGATGAAGGGATCGACATCCTCGCCCTCCTTTATCGTAGGAAGCAGTTCGACTACGACGGCAAGCATTATCGCCTTAAACTGACGCTTGTGGAGGAGAGGCATTACCCGCCCCCACCGGTGCAGCACCCGCGCATCCCCCTTTGGGTTGTGGGGGTTTGGCCGCGGATGAAGTCCATGAGACGGGTCTTGAAATGCGACGGTTTGATACCGGCCAAGATGGACCGAGAGGGCAAGTTAGTAGAGGTTCTCCCAACAGACATCCATGAGATGAGGGCCTATGTGGATGCCAACCGTACCCTGACCACGCCATTCGACATCGTCGTGGAGGGCAAGACGGCTGGACTTGATCGCGCCCAAATGAGGGACAAACTCCATCCGTGGGTGGAGGCCGGCGTTACATGGTGGATGGAGATTTTAGAGGGCGAAGTCCAGGTTCGAACGCGGATCCAACAGGGACCGCCGCGGTATGAATGACAGTTGTTGATCACAGCGGTATCTCGCGTATGAATTCGTCATAGTGCGTATTCATATCTATGAGACCTTGCCAATCGCGCATGAACCTTCCCGCCTTAACGTCCTTATCATGTAAAATAAAAAACCTGTCCCATGTGCTAAAGTCTCTGAACTCTACGTGCATTTGATATGTCCTCTGATTAGCGCCGAAAGCGTGGTGACGATATAGTTTCATAGGCCCAAGTCCTTCCACTTTGCCTTTGATGTATCTGACCCAGTCCCTCGTTTTCTTAACGAACTCTTTCTTATTTTCACTATCCTTCAGATTGAAATACATGATATAGAGCGACATTTCAACTATCACATCCTGTGGTGAGTTACTTCATCTAATTATAAATAAGTTACTGGTCTCCCTTTTGTCCTATTCGCTATGTCAAGATCAAGGTCGTCGACCGAGAGAACAGGAAAGCCTGGTCTAGACCTTACCCAAGTCTGTCACCTATAGTTGTTCTTTCACCTCATCCATGAAAAGGGTCATCGACTCTATTTCATCGCCATAATGAAACCTGAGTATGAAATGATCTACACCTAGTGGAAGATACTCTCGCATCTTCTCTGCTACCTTCTCAGGCGTTCCCACTATATTAGGAGGCTGCCTGCTAAGGTATCTCACATACGGTGTGTCTTTCCTTTGTGCCTGATACTTGAATTTGCGGTCTAGCTCACTCTCCGTCCGGGCCATGGTAATCATAAGTGCAACCGACTTCCTAATCGAGTCATAGTCCCTTCCCAGACTTAGGCAGTGCTTTCTAAGCATCGAGAGCCTTTCCTCGAATTGATCGGAAGTCCTCCACGCAAAGTTACAGGCCTGGGCATGCTTTGCTGCTACCTTCAATGTGAGATTGCCAGTTCCACCCACCCAGATGGGTATGTGCGGTTTTTGGATGGGTTTGGGAAAACAAAGGGCTTCATCTATCTCATAGTATCTTCCCTTAAAAGTGGGCTTGTTTTCGGTCCACATCCTTTTCGCGATCTGAATTGCTTCATCAAGCTGCTTGATACGAACGGCAGGTTTGGGATAAGGATAGCCATAAGCACGATATTCGACCTCTTTCCAGCCAGCACCGATGCCGAAGTAAAGGCGCCCATTGCTGATGTTGTCGAGTGAAGTGGCGATCTTGGCTAAAAGGGCAGGATTACGATAGCTTTGTGCCGTTACCATGGGGCCCAGCCTTAGGGTTTTAGTGTCTCGGGCAAGGGCAGTCAGGGCAGTCCAGCAGTCAAGGCAAGGCGTGCCTATCGAATCATCTGTCATGAAGAAATGGTCTGACACCCATATGGACTCGAAGCCCAAGGATTCGCATAATTCCGCGAGATCCCGAATGACGTCGTATGTGAAGCCATACTGGGGTTCGATCTGCAATCCGAAGTCTATTCTTGTCATAAAGCGAATTACAAAGTCATTGTTATTATAACTATCGAAGATTTATACTCGTCCGGCGGACGGAAATCACAAGTCCGCCAGGGACAATGAAGAATAGCCCAATGAGCCCCAGAATCCATATGAGTTGTGAATAACTTGCAGTCCAGACCTCTCTTAGCGTGAACCTGATTAGGCTTGTAGCGCTTCCCTGGGTATTATCGAAAGTGAAGGTGTATTGATCGTCAGCGGGCTCAATTGTAAAGTCCCTCTCTCCATTGACGTAGATGTTCCGAAGTTCTCCTGCATTATAGCCGTTCACGTATATGTTGACCCCCTCTCCCTCGACGAGGATGTTTCCCTGCAAGGTTGTTTTATAGATCCAAACCCTAGTATGGTAGTATGTCCCCGCGTCATATGGGCCATATTTAGTGCCAGGGGGTAGAGTGAATGACGTATTGATTACTATATCAACCCTTGTTACAGGAATTAATGCGATAAGGAATAGGATGAGCCCAATCGAAGCCACACATAGGTGACCTATGCGAGGGGGCGTGCAAGGGTTTCCAAATGCAGGCGCACGAAGGCCACCTGGGTCGGCCTTTCAATTGTTTCAAATGCTTGTCGGATTCGGGCATGATGACGAAGTGTCGATGTTGTCACCCCATGCTCCTCGATTCTGGTCTCCTGTGCGCCAGTACGGCTGGTGAGGTGAAGTTGATGCTTGGCGAGTTCAGGCGTTTCGTAGAAAAATATATACTATCATACTCGAACGCCATCAATTCCTGGTTGAATGAAGAACCACCGAAAGGGGGGTGGTTGAAAGATGCGCGTTACGTCTCCGAAAACGGTTCTTTGGAAATAGTTGAGGATATCCGTTCATCACTTGGGGAGAGAGACGAAGTGAAGGAATGGTTGGCCGCGTGTCTGTTGAAGACCGTTCCTTATCGTCGCCTCTCTGTCGAGCTTCTGTATCAGCGTCGGAACATCGGTGACATCCTCTGGAGTTCCTCCAATGGGCGATAGGGCGTCTGGCGCAATGGCCTGAAAGCCCTCCAGTGCGACGCGCCTGGCGACATCCTTTATGTGGGGGACAAGGCCCCTATTCTCGTGGATAACGACTACACCCGCTAGTTTCCTATCTCCTTTAGGCCTGGCGAAATGTGCACGAACCCTGCCTGTTTCACTAGAATACACGATGTCATTCACAATCAGGCGAGAATCATTCCCTGGAACGACCGGTTTAATTTCCCTTGGAGTAGAATGCATTCATACCTCTCCTTCTTAGAATAGTCAATAGTGTAATTATGTTTTGCTATTATAATGGTTTGCACATGCACAGGCTAGAGATATGTCATGAACAAAGGATAAAATGAAAGGCATAAATATCACGCTTTTATAAATTACCTTATGAAAGCCCTTGTGG
>Ga0315310_10003028_pt1 | contig 10480 bp, 9 predicted proteins | sample TDP5_MG_FD_203630 | JGI IMG/M metagenome (GOLD analysis project Ga0315310, IMG submission 203630) | Freshwater sediment microbial communities from Lake Towuti, South Sulawesi, Indonesia - TDP5 | ecosystem: Environmental > Aquatic > Freshwater > Lake > Sediment | place: Indonesia: South Sulawesi...
CCCTCCTTTCTGACCCCCTGCCACTCCGGGTCCTTGAGGTGATTTACTATTTCCACGGCATCATAAACGCTCTCCGGTTTTACCCCGAGTTCCATCATCTTCCCTTTAACATGGGCGGTGGCGCATATAGGGATGTCGGCTGCTTTGGCTATCTCCAGGGCATACTCAATAAGAGGTTTCCCATCGAGCGACCATTCGATTAGCCGCGGACCCAATACTAATAGAGGTCTTCTCGCCCTCTGGATCAAATGAGCGTACTCCTCCGCATCCTCTATCACCCTAGCTGCCTTTATCCCAGTTAACACATTAACGCGATGAAGAGGCATTGTCATCTCCCTATCCCCCTTTCTTAAAGTTTTTAATTGCTTCCTTTATAGCTAGCATAGTCTGGAAAGCGGCGCGGTGCATCAGGGAATCGCCGAACTGCCGATCTACTTCCACGCCAGCCCAGCAGAAGCTATGGTGCAGAAGCCCCGCCTTCTCTGCAGCATCGCCAACCTTGCTTCCTACCAAACCTTCAGCTACAAATCTGGTGCATCCACACGGGGCTTCTCTGCTAATGATAACCCTCTCAATCTTTCCCGCATTACAATCCATCCTTAGCCCTGGCATGCCAAAATACTCCGCAAATTGAAGGAGGTAAGGGTTGTTGCCATTCTTTCCTCTCAAGGCACAAAAGGGAACTGGAAAAGCTATCTTCACACTGAGAGAGGCTAACTTTGCTTTGACTTGATTAGCCAAACCTGGGGGAAGCCAATCTCGGTTATCCACCGGGGCAATCACCGCCCTGGCGCCACTCATCTCCACCATGTTTGGAATCAGCTCCGCTACCCCTCTATTCTCTCCCAGGGATAGAAGGAGATCAGCCCGAGGCAAGCTCTCTGGCAGGAATTGCTCAGGCTCATCAATAATAGGAGGAAGTGTAGGAGGAAAGGAATAAACCTCTATCTTCCAGTGAGAAGGTGCACATTTTTGTATATGGTCTGCAATCCTTCGACCATAATTTCCTTGCACTACTGCCAGAATATGCATAGTAAACTATCACTGCCCTCAGATTTCCTAGTGGATTACAGCCTCCAGAGGCACTTTGCTGGGATAAGTGCCGATCAAGGTAGGAAGGCTCAAAGTGGGTTTCTCCTGCCAGCTAATCTCCTTGAGATAGGGGGTTACCTCCTTTCTATAGACCAGAGGAATATCAGCTTGCCTTCTAATAAAGAGGTGAAGGTCTTCAGGAAGACCGCCTCCCATATATTTCTTGTAGAGGGAGATATAATGATTTAGCTTTATCGACCTTCCTTGAGGGGTATCGTTTTTCCTGATGCAAAGCTTGGGGATGGTTACCATGGCTTTCTCTTTTGACTCTGTTACATAGACTAAGTGCTCAGGGGAAGGTTCCTGGGTATCAACCAGCTCCCTCTTTCTTCCATCCATCACCGTCCAGTCATCCTCTCCCTTCTTCGAGAGGTAAAGCCTTCGGTATTTGGAGGAATGGGGTCCCAGTATCACCGGTATTCCTAACCGGTTACAACCAGTGGCAATGCTAGCCGCCTTCTGTGAGTAAGCCCCCCACGCTACCCCAACAGCCCCCACACGGTTGAGGATATAGTCGGCAATAACCTCATAGTTTGCCCTTAAGGGGAGGGTGGCGAAGATATTGGCTATCTTTATTGCTGCCCCGGAGATGTGGGCATTTGCTACGCAGGAGCCGACATTTACAATCCCACCAGCATCGAAATCGGGGGGATATTTCTCATAGAGAGTTTTCCCATCGGCATCCTTCTTCATGCCGGCAACCATGGCAGCGCAGCCACTGAGGACTACGATATACTTTCTTCGGGCGAATTCCTCCGCCATCTTGACCACATCTCCCATATCAGGGTAATTGGAGCAGCCTACAAAGGCAACAACCCCGGGTATGGTGCCCAACACTATGGGTGCCCCGACATTCCTTATTTCCGTATCCATAATAGGTCCACGCCCTGCCCTTATCTTATAGGTCTCTTTGCTTGCGGCTAACTGCATTATCTTGAAGATAGGAACATGGCGAGGGCACTCCTGCTCGCATTTTCCACAGCCGATGCATAGATTGAATTGCTCTTTTATTAGGTCGAAATTACCTTTGGCAACCTGAGTTATACCATCGCCGATGGAGAAGAGGTTAGGGCATACCCTCTCACACATGTCACATTCATTGCACCTTTTAGCCAGTTCCTGAGCCTCCTTTTCATCTATGAGTTCCTCTTTCCTCTGTGGGGCAAGTTTCATAGCCACCTTTACCGCTACTTCTCCCGCCTTCTCGTGGTCTAGGATAAGGAATTGCTTCCCTTCTACCATCTCCTTCACTATCTCATCCACATTCCTATCGGAGGTATCCTCAAGCCCGTAGCAAGCCTTATCTGAGGTGGCAATCAGGGCAGAGCCAACCTTCTTTGCCTCTATTGCTATGTCAGTCCTAATGCATTGCTCATCGGTCACTATCACATCGGCAATCCCGGTTCTGACGAAGAAAAGCTGCCTTGAAAGGGGACCTACTATCTTTGCCCTATCGGAATATCTTGTTGTCTCCAGAGCGGTGCAACATATCCCGCAAACCTCCACCTTATCATAAAGGTCGTTATTTCGCAGGTAATCGATGATGTTGGTTGAGGTAGCGGGGTTGTGACCAATCACCAGGATCACCGGTTTGCTCCTATCCACCGCTCCCCAACCCATATCCACCAGCGAGGTATCAGCAATGGAGGTGGGGTATTTGAAGCCTATGATCTGGGCGATGTCAGCAGCCTCCATAGCCACATGGTCGAGCATGCCGGCGTGAAGGGCTTTTGATTCGTAATCTATGCTGCTCCCCTCTTGTCCTGTATGCAAGGAGGAAACGAGGTGAAGGAGCTCTCGCTCCACGTACTCTATAGCCTTTCTCAAATCTGCCAGGGTTTCAGGTCTCAATCCAAGGACAGTCCTGATGTTTGGTGCCTCAACCACAACGTTATCTCCCAAATCGATTTTATAATCTTCCCCATACTTTTCAATCAAGTAATCGATAATATGTCGGGCATGACCAGCGTGGGCGGAAAGTCCCATGCAGCAGGCGAGAAGCACGATCCTTCCTTGTTGAGTGGCTATGTCAATTCCGCAGGCTCCCCTCTTTCCTGCGGTGAGGTCGCACTTACCATAGGTGCAAAAACAACAAAGATCACAGAAGGGGGCATACCAGGGCTTATAGGTTTTGAGAAGCCTCATATCCCAGTTTCTCAAATCAGGAAGCTCCGGCATCGGCGTATGACCTACAGGCTCCCACACATCGTCTGCTCTTATGATCTTCTCAACCTCTTCCCGTCTCTTCGTCTTCTTCTCTTTCTTTTCTGTTACTTTAGCCATTTTTACCCCCGTCCCATGATTTCTCTTATTAATCTGAGTGTTTCAGGATGTCTTAAAACTAAGATATTTGCCCCGGCTAAAAGCAAGGAAAGTGCTGTCATCCCCTCCCAGAGCAGCCCCTGTTCTTTTCTCTCCTTAGCTTCTTTTGTCTTCCAGCATTCACCCCCCAAACTGGCGATGATGGGCATCTGGGTCATCCCATCCTTAAAAATCACCCCCGTCTGCTTTGCCCTCTCCATTAAAGTGAAGCTATATTCCATACCATATCCTAATGCCGATGATAAGGGGTCGATTACAATCCTATCTGGAGGGAAGAACTTACAGAGCTTTATATTTAACTCCTTAAGCAGATTGATATCCAGGGGGGTTTGAGCAATTAGCGCATGCCCATGCTCCAGGGCTGCTTTACCCACTACTTCATAGTTCTCCTTCTGTGCTGGACCCAGAAGGAGGCTCTCCCCATCGCATACCTCAGCCACCTTGGGTAATACCTGAGCATTCTTTTTATCATCCCCTGAGCCGCAGACGATGAGGGGGACATCTATTGCCTTGGCAACCCTTTTAGCCAGTGCAGCCGCCTCCTCTGGAGACGTATCCTTCTCTGCCGGATCGGTGCTTACAAGTTGAAGGCAAACAGCATCTGCCCCATAATCGACGCATTTTTTTGCCCATTTGACGGGATCAGATACTACGTCTCTAAAAGGCTCAAGCACCCACTCTGCCCAATCAGTCGGTTCCATGTCATAGACCTCTAAAGCCAACTTCGGTGGATTGGGAGAGGAGCCCTCATCGAAGAAATGAAAAGCGAGGATATTCTCCCCGCCTATCTTTATAGCCTTTTTCCCCTTGCCTAGAGTTACCTCTCTCACTTTTCCAGAATAGGACTCGATTGGTGCCCTATACTCCACTCTTTTACCCCCTTTCATAGGCAACTGCCATTTTTAATCTTCATTTACCAGTTAAGATTATTCTAGGTGAGGAGATAATCCTTATATGCGACTTTTGTCTCATTCTCGGCATGGTAATGGGGAAATGCTCCTTGAACAGCCTGATAGATTAAACCTCAAGCCAGGCATGAGAATAAAGTATTTCCCCGGTAAGAACCTTTGCCGTCTTCACGTAGTCTCGCTCCTTTTCTGGGAGAGCAGTGAGGTCTATATCCTCTCCATCCATCACCCTATAAATGAGGTCAACAATGTGAGGCATCTTGCCTTTATTCAGACTTATGAGTTCCTTATCCAAGGCATCGGCAATAGCAGAGTATAAGCCTTCTCTTCCCAGCATTACCATATAAGTCCGATTGAGAATCCCCCTGAGTTCATCTGGTGTCCCGTTGGAGACATTGGAAAGACCTACAGTGGATTTTATGTCGGGAAGAATATCGGGCAGAATTTTTATAAATTCCAAAGCTGCCTTCACATAACCTTGCCCTTCACCGGCGGTGCTCACCGGGAGAATTATGGGGTCAACCCATATCCTTTCATTAGGGATGCCAAGATTGTTGGCATACTCTACAGCTTCGAGGATACTTGATACACGCATATCGACATCGGGTGGACAACCGTAATCAGCAATTACCGAAAGCACCACATCACAGTCATATTTTGGTGCCAGAGGAAGCATTTGCTCCTTACTATCTATGCGGTTTGAGGCGGAGTTGAGCAAAGGTCTTTTCTTGCAGACCTTTAGGCCCGCTTCCATAGCCACAGGGTTCATAGTATCTAAAGACAAAGGTAAATCGACAACCCCCTGAACTGTTTTAACCACCCAATCCATGGTCTCCTCTGGGTTTTTCCTTGCTGGACCGATGTTTAAATCTATATAGTCAGCCCCAGCTTTAGCCTGTGCCAAAGCTAGATCCTGAATTGGCTTCGGGTTTCGTTCCTTTACTGCCTGAGAAACTACACTCGAAATGATATGTATACTTTCGCCGATAATAATCATCGGACCTTACCTCGCTTTATTCGACATCGATCTTGGCTCTTTTTTTCTTCGTCTCCTCTTTTTGCTCCGAGTACTCTAACGCAGCATCGACTAAGCTACGCAAGGCTAGTAACAGTTCCCTTCCTGCTGTCCTAACATGCTCCCTAGTGGAATTAGGCAATAACCCCAGCCTTTTTGTCCTAAGACGCAATACCACCTCTTCCTCGGAAATACGCTCCAGTTCTAAGATTTTCTCACCCATTCCTTTTTACCTCCTCTTAGAGAATAAATTAGGGTTCACCCCCTATCTCTTGCCCTGTTCCTCGAACCGAATTTTAAGCTTATCCTGCTCAAACCTTGCCCCTTTAACCGGTAATCCTACCAAGATGTGAGGGAGGAGAATGTTTCTTCTGGCATTGCCCACCCGGATAATAAGCTCATCACCACTCTGCATTAGAGAAACCTGCTCCTTGTTAGTAAAAGGCAGGGGTATAGTGAGGACATAATAGCTATCCTTCTTCTGGATTTCCTGGGCTTGTCCCAAGAAGAAGACCTTTGTGGGGTCATCTTCACCATAAATGTTGTCAGCCATGAGCTTTAACATGGGAAGCCCAACTACCTCCTGTTCCAATAGAGGGGCAGTCAGGATAGGCAGTGGGGCAAAGCACTCCTTGATTACTTGGTAATACTTGCTCTGATTTTTCTTCCAGGAGTGGAAATAGCTATCTTCGACTCTTTCAGGGATGAGCCGATTGCAAATGATGAGATCGGTAGAATAGCCATAAAGATTAAGGTAAGTAAAGATGCGCTGTGCCTCCTTAATCACCATCTTCTCTGGATTGAGCACCAATCTTATGGAAGCCCTATCAGGTTTGGTAAGGAGGGCACGTATCCTCTGGAGCTCATTGAATAGATCCTCTGCCGAATCGAAAACTTCCTTATCAGGGAGGGGGATGCCTATTAGTGGTTGAACAAAGGGACGCAGCATGCTGGTGGCAGTGCGTCCAATGGGAAACATCTTCTCCATCCACCAGCGCAATATCTCCGGGAAGCTGAGCAAGCGAAGGGTGTCTGCGGTAGGGGCACAGTCAACAATAATGATGTCATATTTACCACTATTATAATAGTCGAGAACATATAACAAATTTGCCATCTCTTCCATTCCGGGGAAAATAGCCATCTCATCAGCCACTATCTCATCCATGCCACGCCAGGCAAGTAAAGCCGAGAGCCACTTCTGAATAGTACCCCAATAGGTTTTTAGGGTTTGGAATATATTAGTTTCCTGTGCCCATAAGTTTGGAGCAATAAGCTGGGATCCATTGTCAAGGGAAATATCGAAGGAATCAGCAAGGCTATGGGCAGCGTCAGTGCTTATAATTATTGTCCTGTAGCCGAGCTCTGCAGAGCGCCAGGCGGTAGCTGCTGCTATAGTGGTTTTCCCTACCCCACCCTTACCAGCATAGAGGATGACTCTTGCCCTCTTCATTCCCAGTTATTATAACCTTATTTTAGGCTCTGTGGCAAATGAAACAGCCCATTGTTGAATTTAAGCCTCCATGATAGAATTTGCCAAGCAATGCGAGTTGTTTTTATGGGTACGCCTGAGTTTGCTCTCCCTGCCTTGGACTGCCTTATCTCTGGGGAGCATGAAGTGGTGGCTGTTTATACCCAGCTAGATAAACCAGCAGGCAGGGGGCGGAGGCTCATCCCCTCAGCGGTAAAGAAGGCAGCACTAGGCTATGGGTTGCCAGTATGGCAGCCCCTCTCTTTACGACAACCTGAGGAAATAGAAAGGCTAGCCAGCTTGCGTCCTGAGGTGATTATAGTCGCCGCTTTCGGTCTGTTGTTGCCTCAGAGCATTCTCGACATCCCTCCCCTTGGCTGTCTCAATATTCACCCATCGCTCCTTCCCAGGCATCGTGGTCCTTCCCCTGTTTCTGCCGCTATTCTAGCTGGTGACGAAGTTACTGGGGTAAGTATCATGCTTATGGACAAGGGCATGGATACTGGTCCCCTTCTAGCTCAGCAGCAGGTTCCCGTTTCGCCTCAGGACACCACTGGGTCACTTACTGCTAAACTGGCTCAACTTGGAGGTCAGCTCTTAATGCGGACCTTGCCCCTTTGGCTTGAAGGTAAGCTAACTCCACAACCACAAGACAACGAGAAAGCCACTTATTCCAAGCTCATCGCCAAAGAAGAAGGGGAAATAGATTGGCATTGCCCAGCTACTGAATTGTGGCGGAAGGTGAGAGCCTTTCAGCCCTGGCCAGGTTGCTATACTACCTGGCAAGGGAGGCTACTGAAGGTTATTGAGACGATCCCCTTGCCTGGGGGAGGGGAACCAGGGCGGGTCATAGCTATAAAGGAAACGCAGGGCGCCCCTGTTGGTGTGCAGGCCGGTGAGGGTGTTTTTGGGCTTTTGCAGCTACAGCTAGAGGGAAAGCGAGTGATGAGTGCCGAAGAGTTTGTCCGAGGGCAAAGGGGCTTTATCGGGGCGTTGCTCCCCTGTTAATCTTCAGCCGCGGTCTCTTGAATAAGCCTTTCCCCGTATTCGAGTAATAACTTGGCTTGCTCCTGTGGGGTCTTCTTTAACCCAAGGTAGACCTTGAGTGCCTCAGCAGGGCTCATCCCCTCCACTGACCAGCTGCTCAGCCTGGTGCGGCGCCCCCGCTCTACTTCTTTAGTGATAGAGACATACTGCGCTTCCCTTAGAGCCCGATGAATCTCTTGCTCCTGAACCAATCCCTCGATATGCTCCGGAATGGTGACCTGAACTCGCACTATAGCCTCTCCAACCTCCTGTTCTCGCTGAGCAATAGCCCGCAGGATAGTGGAGGTAGGATTGGGGTCGTGAGAGGGAATATGGACTTTTATGGTTAGAAAGCGACGCGCCTTTAATGGATGGAAGTCAAAAGCGAGCCTCTCTCCCCGATTCCTTTTCGGCTCTATCTCCACCACATAGAAGCCCTTAATATCTTCCTCATCGCTGAAGTCAATGCGTTGCAAACTCCCCGAGTAGACCAAGGGCGGATTGTAAGAGAGGGTCTGATTTTTGTGGATATGCCCCAAGGCTACATAGTCGAAGGCTGGGCTGGCTACGATGCTCTGAGGGAGGACAGGATCTCGCCCCAAGAGCATTGCCTTCTCTGAGCCAGTGGTGGCATTAGCCAGAGAGATGTGAGCTGATAGAATAGCCGGCAAGCTTGGATCAATTTTCTTAATGTTAGCCTTAAGAATCTCTGTCAAAGTCGCCTCCAGCTTGCGGTTGATCTCCTCCAGAGTGAGATGCCTGGTCTCCTCTCGGCTTAACAAGGTGCTACGCCTTAGCCAGGGTAAGGCAGCTACCTGGATAAGCCCGTCTTTAGTCTTGATGGGATAAATATCAGGCTGATTGGCCACAATTACATTCTCTATGGCTAAGGTATCAAAGATCTCCACTGCTGTAGCCCGACCTATAGCATTAGGCAGGTCATGATTACCTATCAGGAGGAAAACCGGTATCCCCTTTGTTGCCAGCCTTCTAATCCGCTTGGCAAACTCCCGCTGGTGAGTTTGGGAGGGGTCACGACTCTTGTAGGCATCGCCGCAGAATAAGACCAGGTCTACATCGCTTTCCAAGGCGAACTCCACCACCTCATCCAGGGCAGCCAGAAAATCACCGAAGCAGGTGGAGAGACCAGTAGCCGGGTCAATCCGGCTATAGTTCTCCACCCCCAGATGCAGGTCGGCAAAGTGAAGGATGCGTATCATCGCTTAAGCCAACTCCTTTGTAAAGGCTTTTGCCTCTCTGAGCTAGAAGAAATCCGAACTTTCTTTACACTTATCTTTGTGGTCTCTAAGGATGATTGCAAGCTGGTTACTTGGCTAATCTACATTCAAAACCGGCCTATGACCATGGTGCAGAGCATACAGCAGAATTAACCTGCGTTCCATATACTTAATAAGTAAATCGTCGATTTCGGGGAGAAACTTGTCAGTTACATCCACCTCAGCATTACCCGCGTCTATATCTAACAAGGAACATGGCCGAATTTTCAGAAACGCCTTGATTAATTCCTGGACTGGCAAAGTCGAGACATATAGATGTGACTGATCACCACCAAATAACTCTCCATATCTCTTGGCACGACCTTTCCGGGTCATCTTTTTAAAAGCGACTCTTCCAAATGGATCCCAGCGGCTTTTGAATGTTCGCTTAGAACTTTGACCAACCCATATTATGCTCTTTTCAAGCGTGTCTGCTGGCCCATGAGGTGGCTCCTGCTCAAATCTGGCAAACAAGTACACTCCTCCTTGATCTTCTTTACCTTTACCAGCCACGCTATTTCGGTTAACCCAATTAACCCACGGTGAGAAACATATTTCCTGACTCATACCTTACCCCCTCAGTAAAGTTGTCATAACTACATCTCGCTCCCCCGCTATCTTAGATACAGAAATGTTTGGCTCCCCACAAGCAGGGTTCGAACCTCCTATCTGCTGGAGCAGGTTAGCTCTCGAAACCTAGCCATTGGCTGCCTCCGGGGGGTAGGACTTCCAGGGGTTCTCCAGACAACTTGGCTGTCAGAGTTGCCTTGAGTGTTTCAATGGGGACTCGGATCTGCTTCAGGCTGTCCCTCTCTCTGATGGTCACCTGGTGGTCTTCTAGGGACTGAAAGTCGATAGTGACGCAGAAGGGGGTGCCAATTTCATCCTGGCGGCGGTAGCGCCTGCCTATGCTCTGGGCGTCATCATATTGGGTCATGAAGGCTTGGCGAACTTCGGTATAGACCTCTTTCGACAGGGGCAGGAGCTTCTCATTTCGACTCAAGGGCAGGACAGCCACCTTAATGGGGGCAAGAGCAGGGTGAAGCCGCAATATTACCCTTTTTTCTCCCTCCACCACGTCCTCATCATAGGCATCGAGGAGGAAGGCCAGGGCGGAGCGATCTACCCCGGCTGAAGGCTCAATGATATAGGGGATGATATGCTCCTCAGTCTCTTCATCAAAATAGCTCATATCTTTGCTGCTGTACTTGGCATGTTGCACTAGGTCGAAGTCGCCTCGGTTAGCAATCCCCTCTAACTCAGCCCAGCCCATAGGGAAAAGGTATTCAATGTCATAACAATTCAGGGCATAGTGGGCTAGCTCGTCTTTGGTATGCTGGCGAAGGCGAAGGTGGTCTCTCTTTATCCCTAG
>Ga0315310_10003029_pt1 | contig 10480 bp, 14 predicted proteins | sample TDP5_MG_FD_203630 | JGI IMG/M metagenome (GOLD analysis project Ga0315310, IMG submission 203630) | Freshwater sediment microbial communities from Lake Towuti, South Sulawesi, Indonesia - TDP5 | ecosystem: Environmental > Aquatic > Freshwater > Lake > Sediment | place: Indonesia: South Sulawesi...
GGTGAATTTTTACTAATTTCGGCAATTTTTCTGTTGGTTCCGTTGGTGATGGCTATTCTGTCCCTGACCTTGAAGGACAAGATAAACCGCTGGGCAAACATCATCGTGGGCATAGTCTTTACCGTCCGTCCAATCTATTGTTTGATTGAGGCTCTGAAACTAGACCTTTCTATTTTTGCCTATGAATTACTGATGGACATTTCAATGGTTGTGGCTACAGCACTGATTGTCTGGTACGCATGGAAGTCTAAACAGAAAGCATGAGCCTTACTAACGAATCCTTGACTCCCTCTTAATTTTTGTGATTCTAATCAGTTCTTTTGCTTCTGCTATAATATTACCACACTTCTTACACTTAGAAACTTCTAATGGTTCATACATAGGAATCAAAACCTTAACTTTAGGCTCTGGAGAAGGTTGTTCAATGAAGAGCTTGTTAACTGGAACTCTGCTCCAATGACCACAATTAAAACCTTTCATTCGTTAAGCTTGCTTTCATGTAAGTCTCCCCTTATGCTTGGGTTGATGTCAGATTGAGGAAACCATAGTTCTAACATTGGAAATATTCTTATTTTTTGTAGAGAATATAAACCCCAAGCAACATGGTTAACCCTGCTAGTACCTGTATCAGAGTAAAAGCTTCTCCGAGTATCATAAAAGCGAACACTGCACCAAAAAGAGAGGATGTGGAAAAAACAATTCCAGTTCGTACTGAGCCTATTTCCCTTAACGCAAAAAGAAATAGTAAGATTGAGAAGGCTATGCTGAAAGCCCCCACTGACAAAATATATGGTATTGACATTAAAGGTATATTAAAACTGACTCTCAGAAGTACTGATATAACCAGCAAAACAGCACCACCGATAAAGCATTTCAATCCAGTTATGATGACTATGTCTCGTTTCTTGCTCAGAAACTTGCTTAGGTTGTTGTCTATTCCCCAAAATAGACAAGCTCCTACTATCAGTAAGTTACCAGTAACCTCTTTGGTTAAGGTAAGAGCCTTGAATTCTCCTTTTGTTGTTATAAACATAACTCCAATAAGCAAGAGAAGAATGGCAAGATAGTCCTTCTTTGTTCCTCGTTCTTTCAGAAAAGCAAAGCCAATAAGAACAGTGAAAAGTGATTCTGTGTTTAGAAGTAAAGAAGCATTAATTGCAGTGGTTTCGTTAAGACCATGCAAAAGCATAAAGGGTGCGATGATTGAGCCACTAAGAATGACAAGAGCAAGAATTCTAAAATCTTTTTTTGATATTTTGGTTTCAGTTTCTGTGGGAGTTTCAAACAAAGAGATAATTTTTTTGTAAAATGGAGAAAGATGAATTCCAAATACTAGGACACCACCAACCAAGTAAATCATTCCAGCAATAACAACAGGGTTAACATTTTCCAATGCAATCTTATTCAGAGTCGAGCTTACTCCAAACAGGACTGCTGAAACAATAGCACCTACATAGCCCCAATGGCGAGTCATTTTTAAACCCTTATTACTAAGATTAAGGAAGATTTATATCAAACTAACTTTACTATATGGCGTGAACTGAAAGTGTTGAGAAAACCGTCTTTCTGATGTGAGGAGAATAATTGCGTAAACGGCTTCAGGGATTGTTTAGGAAAGTTAAGGTTTACTTAGATGTCACGAGTGCTAGAGGTATTGCTCGAAGATATTTTGTTATGAATGGGTTTGATGGTTCAATGACTATGTTTGGTATCGTCATCGGTTCTTGGGCGGTGCGAATCACTGAGGCTGGAATAATTGTTGCAGCAGGCTTAGGAGCCTGTCTAGCCATGGGAGTCTCTGGCTTTTTTGGTGCTTTCATGGCTGAAAGGGCTGAGAGAAAAGGATACCTGAGAACACTTGAAGCTGAACCAACTCAACCAGACTCCATACATTATGAAGCTCATAGATTTGTTTCAGTATACGTTGCCTTAATTGATGGAATATCACCAACTCTAACTGCCATTGTTTCTCTTGCACCTTTCATTCTCACTCATGGGGGTTTACTTTCAATCGAGATAGCATACACAATCTCACTCACTCTTACGTTAGCTACACTATTTTCATTAGGCTTCTATCTAGGAAAAATTGCAAGAGAAAACGTCTGGTTATATGGTGCTCAAATGCTGACAGTTGGAATAATCACAGCAATACTAATTTTCCTACTGGAAAACGTCATTTAGAGATACCTTTTGCCGATTGAACATAAGACCATTGAGCTTAGGAGAGGAAAAGCCAAGAAAGTTTCTCTAACTTAAACTTTGACTGTTCACCCACGCCACACGGGACCCTACATCGATCGGGTTCGGTATATAGTGAAGAGATACCTTTATATATGTGATCTAGATCGAGATGTACACAGATATGGATAGGAGTGAACAAGCTTGAAAGAGAAAAAGGAAAGTGTCCAACTTCTAATCCTTATCCCGAGGGACATTAAAGAACAATATCAGGAAATCTTGGATCAAAAGAAGATTCCACTCGGAGAGAGGATTAGATTCTTAATATTAGATGACTTGAGCAGAATGTTGCTCTATGAGGAAGAGATGGAAAGATTGGAAAAATGGAAAGAACAAGTAAGAAAAGGAGGTTTGAATAAAGTTGAGTGAAGAAGAAAAGAGTTACCTATGTTGTGAGACCTGTGGGACCTTCTACGAAGAAGGGACATACCACGACTGCCAAATCCATGAAAGTGAAGAGATTTTGGCGGAAAGAGAATGGATCGAGAGAAACAAAGAGAAGTCTGAGGAAGAAGAAATTGAAGAAAGAATAAAACCTTTAACAGAAAAGAAAACATACAAGGAACTCTTGCACGCCAGCGTTCTGGAATTAGCACGAGAAGACTTGGAGAGAACTGGAAAAGTCCTAAGTGAGGAACAATACATTGAGCTTGCCAAGAAATCTTTGCTTAAACAGGCTCTGAAGGAGAAGTATCCTGAAGTCCAGAGGAAGGAGAGATTGCTTTACTACAGATCCTTGAGAGACGAATTTGAAGCTTGGAAGAAGAGATTGTTCGGAAAGTATAAAGACACCAAGGGACAGAACCTCTATTTATGCCCAGTCTGTAACTTTGGTTCAAAGCAGTTGGATGAAACATTCAGACATTTCTCAATGGCGCATCCGACTCAATACCAGTGGTACCTTAGGGTTTCCTCATTGCTGGAAGGCAGGTACGATTATTATCGATACCCTGACTACTATCCACGCAAGGAAGCAAAGGAGGAAAAGGCAATGGATGCTCTCTTGGACAAAAAAGAACAGCTGTCCGCCACGGCGGAAGACGGTAAGGCACACTTGAGGAACTTGGCTATTGCAACAGCACTGTTAAGGAGAAAGGAGGAATAAAATTGGCTGAAGAAGAATATCAGAAAGCATTGGAGAAACACTTGATAAAGATTGTCCCAGAGTCAGAGAAAGTGAAGATAAGAGTCTATGGTCAAACAGCAGAAGAAGAGAAACGAAAGGCGAAGGAAATCTTTGAGAAGATTAGGTTCAGAGATAAGCTACCTAAATAGGGAAAAGGATAGAAGTCTTGGAAGGTTCTTCGAGTTCAGACATTCTTCCATATATGCTCACCTTCTATCCTTCTGAGGCTTCCCTTAGATTCCCAGAGAGGATAGAAACAGGATTCCAAGGATCACCTTCATAGGAGAAATCTCTTCAGTATCCTTCTTTTTTTGGATGTCCTGTTTCCCTTAGATTCGAGGAAACTGTTTCACAAGAATGGAGTGAATGAACTTGGGGGAAGTTCAAGGAGAAGTATTGCTCGGATAAATGTTCCTTGGAGGGAGAAAAACGGTTGAAGAGAGAACGGAAAAAATATCGCTTGAAGGGTGTAGAAATCTTAGAAACTAAGAAAGTCCAAGGAATTGAAGAAATCTTGGAGAAGGGGATACTTTGAGAGAGTATGTCATAGAATGTAGAAATTGTATGAAACACTTCAGAATCGAATGGAATGAGGAGGAAAGGCAAGACATAGAGATAGTCTGTCCACATTGTCGAATGTGTGAAACTAAGGAACTCATTATAGTTGAGGATGAAGAATATCCTACTTTAGATTCCTTCAGGAGAACGGTCTATCTCAATGTTTCACCTTATGAACAACTGAATCCATTGGGCATAGGAGGGGAAGGGATGAGTCCAAGGAAGGGAGGAAGAAGTAGGATGAGAAGGATAGAAAGCCTAGACCTTAGAAAGCCAGAGGAGGACAGTCTCCTCAAAAGGGCTAGAAGAATTCTGACAAGAATTCTAGGAGGAGAATGAATGGTTAAGGTAACATTTGAGAATCTGTTAGGAAACTAATTGAGATGGAAATATTGGACACTAGAAGAGTTTGAAATTGTAAAGAAGAGGTTAAGAAGTTATGAAAGGAACTCTCGAAAGTATAAAAGGAACAGTTGAGAAGATCAACTTGGATAAAATCCCAAGGAGGAAATAGAATGACTGTAGGATACCTACTTAATGACTTTAACTGTGGGTTTCTTCTGGGAAGGTGTCCTAGTGTAGGGGTTTCCCTAGATGGCTGTGACAATTGTTTCCTCAGAAGGATAAATCAAGGAGGTGAAACACTTGAATCGTCTTGTTGAAGTGAAACCGATATACCGAGATGGAAAATATCGGGAAGAAATAAAATATAGGAGAATCAGAGTTGAAGACCTCGACGTTGAAATGTTGAAGGCATTCTTCAGAATGAAGAAAAGCAAGGACTCCAATATCACAGATATCCTAAGCCATTTTGTCTACCAATATAGGGACAAGCCAACTATTTTCTTGGACAAGAAGGATGGGAGACTGTATTCTTTCCAAGATGAATACTTGGCAAGAAGACAGGCAATTTTTATCCTAAAAATCCTTTCAAGGTTTGGGAAAGTAGAAGGGTATGATAGGAAGCAGAGACATTCCAATGCACTCCGCTTCGTCGACTTAGATGGGAGAGAGGTTGAACAACCAACTCTAACCCTAAACGTCATGCCTCTATCTTGGACAGAGGTTAACTGTGAATTGTGGGACAGACAGATGGGATGGGCAATGGAGGAATTACTCCAAGAGAATTATCCTGAAGTTTCTAAGCTCTCCATCGATGAGAAAGTTGAGTTCCTGTGTAAGCGTTTCAACAGAGGGGAGAAACATGATTCCCTGACAAGGGAAGAAATTAAGAGGATGTTGCTGAAAGCCATGAATACTCGTAGTAAAACAAACTCACTTGGAGGTGAGAATATTGGATGAGAGAAAGGTAGTACCATATAGAGAGGATGAACCACAACTGGAGTTCATAGAGGATGATACTCCTCATGTTGAACTGTGGGGAACTGAGGTAGACAAGAAACTAATGACAACCTCTACTGAAACACTGAATAGACTGTTGGAAGTAGAAAACAAAGGAATAATCGTGGACATCAACCCCAAGGAACTCAGACTCTCTCCACTGAACCCAAGACAGAAAGTCTGTGAAAGTAGAGAACTTAAGGACCTTAGACAGAACATCTTCCTAAACAAGAAGGTGTATGAACCACTCCTAGTCCGAATTGTTCATGGAGTCCCAGAGATTCTTAAGGGAGGATTGAGGTGGAGAATATCCGTTCTAGGAGACCTTGAAACTGTCCCAGTCCTAGTGAAGTCTCTGTCTGATGAGGAAGCAATATCTGAGATAGAATCCTCAGGACACAGTGTTGAACTTGATCCAGTCAGCAGAGGTGAATGGTATGCCACACTAATGAAACAGCATGGCTCACTAAGGGAAGTTGGAAGAATAGCTAAAGTCTCCTATGAAAAAGTGTCAAATTATTTGACAATATGTTCTCTTCCAGACACAACAAAAGAAGTGGTAAGGGAAGGGAAGATGTCCTACCTAGTTGCCTTAGACATCCTAAAAGAGTTAAATGAAGTCCACTACGGTAAGATACCTCCCCGTGAAGTTGTCTCCTACACAAAGGAATACCTGAGACTTAGGAAGGACAAGAGGAAACCACTCACCAGACAAGGATTCAAGGAATGGATGAGGACGAAGAGAACACGAGATGTAGCAAGGAAACTAGCAGACTACGGATATCCAGAGAAGAGAGGATTCGTAGGGAAACCATACGAGTCCAAGGCTGAAAGGGAAATTGAGAAGATGAAGAGAGAGACAGATGAAACATTTGCTTCAATTCCATCTGGAATAGCAGAGAAGAAGGCAAAAGCATTACTTGAGTCTGCCCCAGAAGAAGTACAGAAAGAGTATGAGGGTAAGGTCTTTGGTAAAGATTACAGTCTCCCAAGGCTTATGCATGACATCACGGTAGCTGAGGGAAACGAACCTCTGAAGAAGATAGTTGAACTGGAAGGGAATCTTTTCAAGACAGAGAGGGAGGCAGACAAGTACTTCAAACAATTTGGAGGAAGACTCTTGGAGAAGAGGGAACTGTGGGTTGGAGAAGTTGATCCGTTTCTTTATGCTGAATCCAAGAAGGAGAAGCAATGAATCAAATAAGCAAACGACAGAAAAGGTATGGTCCAAGAAGGATTAGGACTTTGCCCCAAGGATTAAGGGAGAAATTGAACAGATTAATCCTTCATGGATTCAGTCCACTCATGTGCAAGAAAATAATGCATTGCCTCTATGGATCCAAGATTTCTGTTGTCACCATCGAGAGACACCGAAAATATCTCTACGCACAAGTGAATGAAAGTTTCAAAGATTTCAAGGCGAGAGGAGAGGAATTGAAGCATGGGAGAGGAGGATACCTCCCTCCAGAATGGTTAGATTTATTTCAACCTCCCTCAGAATACCCAACAGAAACTTCAAAGATAATGAGGGAAAAGAAAACTGTTGAGGAGAAAGTTGTGCATGCGAAACTGGAAACAGAAGACAATCAAAGGAAAGTGAAAGTCCTCATTGGAAAACCACTCTAAACTCCAAACGAAGTGAACCAATCTCCCTTCTGGAACTAGGACCGTCACAAATTGGAAATTGGAAAATGGATTCTGGAGCCTTCCCATGCCACTCTTGGCTGTTTGTTCGTCTGGACTCGATGTCTACGAATAGGTGAACTGTCCACTTCCCCTCTTGGTTGACACTATAAATCTGGACCAACACTGGAGTTTTGTCTGTAAACTTGGTAGGTTCCCTTACCCTGCCTTCCCCGACTGTCCAACTTCCCTCTCGGAATCCCACATGCGAGACTCCAACCAACCCCAACTCCCAACTCCGAAACAAGGTCTCCCTTTCCCTGTCCATAACAGCTATCCAACTGTCCCTGTCCTTCTTTTATTCCTACTGCATAGGATAAGATATGTCCATATTTGACATACTTGTTTAAATAGGTGTTTCACCTTTTAGTATGATCGTTATACCGATGTTGTAGCGGGAGACCCCCCGGTATATAGCGGTCAAAAATTTCTTCACCACAAAATAACAAAACAAATTCGCGGAAAGAAACGTTTAAAGGCAAAACCAACAAAGTGTAGAGACACGAGAGGACCCAAAATGCCCATCCAAAAAGGCGACTTCATCCTCATCAACTACACAGCCAAAGTCAAAGAAACCAACGAAACCTTCGACACCACCATAGAAGAAACAGCCAAAAAAGAAAGACTATACAAAGAAGGAGAAACCTACGAACCAAAACTAGTGGTTGTAGGAGAAGGATGGATACTAAAGGCATTAGACGAAACCCTACTCAACCTTGAAATAGAAAAAACCACCCCCATCGAAATACCACCAGAAAAAGCCTTCGGGCACCGAGACCCAGAAAAAGTTCGACTAGTTCCTCTCCGGCGACTAACCACCCGCGGAATCACCCCCCAACTGGGAATGCGCCTCGAAGTTGACGGAAAACTCGCCACAGTACGAACCATGGGAGCAGGCAGAGTACAACTCGACTTCAACCCTCCACTGGCTGGAAAAACCCTAGTTTACGAAGTTACCGTCCAGAAAAGACTAGAGAAAAAAGAGGAGAAAATCGCCGCCCTAATCCATCGAAGAATACCAGCCGTTGACGTTGGAAAGTTTAACCTTGAAACAAGCGAAGCAGAGGCTGTCATAAACATGCCCGAGGAGGCCTTTTACGTGGAAGGGCTGCAACTTGCGAAAAGAGGAATCGCCACAGATGTACAAAAGTTTTTTCCAGAAATGACCACTGTAAAGTTTGTTGAAGTGTTTAAGAGGCGGGAAGCCGGCGGAGGACAACCTTAACAAGCGATGAACCCCCTGAACATGCGACATTCCCGCCAACTTCTACGATTGCACAGCGATCTCCGTCCAATAAGCCACAGGGAACACAACGCTCAAAATGTTCACAAGCTTGCACGTCGCAATCTTGCTTCTGAAACGTTATGACCGCACCTTCTATCGCCAACTTGGAAGGTAGAGCTGCCAAAATATCCGACTCAACAACCTCAACAACTCGCACTCCCTTTTCATGAAGCTTACATGGAAAGGTCTTTTCACGCATTCTAACGATCTTATACACTCGTCCAGTCTCTAAATTTTTAATACAAACTTCGTGGTATTCACAGCCTTCGCACTCTGCGCTGGTTCCTTGATGAATGAAGACAAAGCCTTCTCTAGCTTGCATAACGCCGACGAGGGTAATTACGGGCTTCTTGGGAATCAACTTCATCCCTACATTAATCTATGACGCCAGTAGCTTTTGCAAGTTCTTTGGCGGAATCGTAGCTCAACTTTCTCTCTTCTAAAATCGTATATCGTTCGGGTCGAATCACGCGTGCTTGCGTTAGAGCCTGTATAATATGTTCTGGTTCTACTCCAAGCTCTTCTGCTGTAGTGGGGGCGCCAACTTTCTGCAGCGTTTCTTTGATGCGTTTCCAATCCATTTTACAAAGGTACGCCATCATGATCGTTCCTACACCACACTGCTCCCCGTGCATAGCTGGTTTCGAAGCGATGAGGTCGAGGGCGTGGCTGAATAAGTGCTCAGAACCACTGCAAGGTCGACTACTTCCCGCGATACTCATCGCGACACCACAGCTTATTAACGCCTCCATAAGAACGCGAAGTCCATCTTCCGCTCCAGGTTTAATTATGCCCGCACTTTTCATGACCAGCCTCGCACTCATCAAAGCCAAACTTGCCGCGTACTCGCCATAATACTCGTTCTTTACGTTGTGAGCAAGTTTCCAGTCATGAACCGCAGTAAATTTAGCTACAACATCCCCGCATCCACTCGCCGTGAAACGATGGGGCGCTTGAACGATAATGCTGGTATCCACGATGATGGCCATGGGGGGCTGGGCCATTTTAGAATACGGTTTGTTCAGCCCCTTTAGAGAAACGACGGGGCTCGCAATTCCATCGTGGGAGGCGGTGGTCGGTATGCTTATGAAGGGAATGCCTTGGCGCGTAGAACTAAGCTTTGCAACGTCAATCTTGGTGCCGCCGCCGACCCCAAGAACCACCTGTGGTCTTAAATTCTTTAGTCTCTCTTCAACCGCCTCCACGTCCCTTATTGTGGAAGAGGACGCAATGAAGTGGTTAACATCAATTCCTGCGTCATCAAGTAAATCGATGACCCTTCGACCCGCGACATCGTGTGTTTTAGGTCCTGTTACCACAAAGGCAGACTCGGAGAAGCCAAGTTTTTTATAAATGTCGCTTATCAACTCTAGAGTTTCGTTTCCTATAACGACCTCTCTTGGAAGCTGCATCCAATGTAACTTCATAGTTAAGCACGATCACGGCTTGGCAACGCCATGAATATTAAGAGTCGAAACATTTTTAAATTCGTCGGTTATCCGACATCTGGGTTAGATTTACACTCCTAGCGCAGTGGTACTTTCCTTTACGTTTGTAGAAAAGCATCATTCTTCCAAGAATAGTTTCACTCGATAGGTGTCTGTTCCCAAAAGTAGTCCATTGCTTAAATACCAATTTTTCTTAGAGGCGTTTTAATTATGTTTAGATAACGTGTAACTTTGTACTGGCTTTCGAAAGGATTTCATGACCATCTTTAGTGATCAAAATGTCCTGTTCCGCTTGGAAGACGCCGTGATCCGTCACGAAGCCTGGCTCTATCGTAATCGCCATTCCGGGTTCGAGGGTGGTTTCATCGTATGAGGCGATGTGAGGTGGTTCGGTGAGCATTAAGCCGATTACGTGCCCAATTCTTCCTGATTTGAATGTCAACTCCAGTTTCCTTTTCTTCAGTTCAAAGTAGCAAATTTTAGCGATCTCAGAGGCCTTGATCCTTGGTTTTACCGCATCGATGCACATTTCAGTAAGCCTGAGTGTCATCTCATACGTTTTCCTCTGCTTCTCTGATGGGGGGCCAATGGACCCTATTCGAGAGAAGTCTGAGCCGTAGCCTCCGAATGTACACCCTCCGTCGATCCAGATGATGTTTCCCTTTTCAAGTTTGTGGTTTGTGGGGCCGCCGCTAACGACGTGGTAGTTAAATGGTCCAGAGTTTATGAAACACCAAGGACGTGATCCCTCCCTCTTAGTTATCGCGTCAAAGAAAACCTTTCCAACTTCTTCCTCACTCA
>Ga0315310_10003030_pt1 | contig 10480 bp, 6 predicted proteins | sample TDP5_MG_FD_203630 | JGI IMG/M metagenome (GOLD analysis project Ga0315310, IMG submission 203630) | Freshwater sediment microbial communities from Lake Towuti, South Sulawesi, Indonesia - TDP5 | ecosystem: Environmental > Aquatic > Freshwater > Lake > Sediment | place: Indonesia: South Sulawesi...
CACTTTCGACATTTTGTGCATGCACTAAAATCTATCACATAAGCCGAGGGAACAGCTTGCGGAAACTCGATGTAGGCTGCTTTCCTCTGCGATAATCCTTCATTAAACTCGTCTGGAACAGTTACCGGACAGACCTTTGCACAGACGCCACAACTTCTGCACTTCTGAACATCGACCCCCCTGGGCTTCATGAAAACCTTCACATCATAATTCCCTGGCCTGCCGCTAACCTCCTGCACCTCAGCATAAGTAAGCAAATTAACGTTCGGATTTCTCCCAACCTCAGCCATTCTCGGAGTAAGTATACATTGAGCACAATCCAAAGTAGGAAAAACTTTCGTCAACTTCGCCATGTTACCGCCTATACTTGACTTTCTGTCAACCAAATGAATCTTATAACCCAAATAGCCAAGCTCAAGAGCAGCGGTAATTCCGGCTATACCACCGCCAACAATGAGAATTTCCCTTGAGCCCTTCTCACTTATAGTTTCCAGCGGCTCAAGTTCCAAACTACGCTCATATCCACCTCTAATCAGGCTTATAGCTTTCTTTGTCGCTTCCGCCGATGCATGAGGACCATGAACCCAGGAGTCTTGCTCCCTGATATTCACAAACTCAAGCATGTAGGGGTTCAAGCCAGCCCGTTCTAAAACGCTCTGAAAAGTTGCAAGGTGCATTCTCGGAGTGCAGCTGGCAACCACTACTCTCTCCAAATTTTGCTTCTGAATTGCCTCAAGTATCATTTCTTGGGCAGGCTTGGAACACAAATATTTGTGAAATTTGGCTACTGCAACTCCTTCCCAGTTCTTAACCGTGTCAACGACCGTCTTAACATCCACAACATCACCTATGTTTCCGCCGCACTCACAGACGAAGATGCCTATTTTCGGAAGCCTCTTCTCCATCAGCGTCAATCTCCGCTTTTCATGATTAATTTTGTTCATACTGAGGAAAACACTTATTAAAAATCTTACTCCCTCATTTCAACAAAAAGTGATGTTGGACATGAACGCTCAAGAGCTCGTTCAGAAACACAAGCTTCTCGAATGTATCCAATGTGGAACTTGCACTGGAAGCTGTCCAGTTGCAAGAAAAGCCAATCTGAATGTTAGAAGGTACATGCGGGAAGTTTCTGCTCTTGGCAAGTTAACCGTTCACCCACAGAACGAGTTATGGAGCTGCACAACATGCTCCGCATGCGGGATCCGTTGCCCAAAAGATCTGAACCCGTATGAATTCTTGATTGACATTCGCAGCATGGCAGTTGAAGAGGGACAAATCGCCCCAACCATCCGTGACGCCTTGGAAAGCATATTGAAGAACGGCAATCCATGGGCAAGAATACGCAATAAACGGTCTGAATGGGCTCAAGGCCTAAACCTTAAGCATATTTCACAAGGTGCAGAACTCCTATATTACGTTGGTTGTACATCAGCCTATGACCCAAGAATTCAAGACGTGGCCAAAAGCTTGGTAAGATGCTTCGAAAAAGCTGGACTGAGCTTTGGCGTTCTAGGTGACGAGGAAAACTGCTGTGGAAGCGAAGTCTACGGCATGGGTGAAAAAGGCCTATTTGACTTTCTAGTTGAGGAGAACATGAAAATCTTCAACAAATACAACGTAAAACAAGCTGTAACAAGCTGTCCCCATGGCTTTCACGCCTTCAAAAATAGATACAACCAGACAAGCTTCGAAATCCAACACCACACACAACTGCTCGCTAAAATAATCGAAAACAAAAAGCTAGCCTTTTCCAAAGAGGTAAACAAAAAGGTCATTTACCATGATCCATGCTTCTTAGGCAAGCAAAACGGAATCTATGATGAACCAAGGAAGGCCATTGAAGGCGTTCCAGGCGTAAAACTATTGGAGTTTGATCGCTCCCGAGCGAGAAGCCTCTGTTGCGAAGGCGGAGGAGGAAGAATGTGGGTTGACATTCCTGGCCCACGCCTAGCTGAAATCCGAGTTAAGGAGGCTGTTGCATCCGGCGCAGAAATATTGGCTGCAGCATGTCCATTCTGCCTATTAACCCTTGAAGACGCTGTCAAAACGACGGGAAGCGAAGGAAAAATCCAGATCATGGACATAGCAGAATTGGTCTCGCTTGCTCTGTAAATCTTGCGTTAAAGCGTCAATTCTTACTTGCCTTTGAAGTATGGTATTATCTCTTCACTGTAGAGCTCCACTACTTTGCGGGGATCTGGTCCAACATTTATGAGTAGGATATGCTTAGCACCAGCTTTTACGTACTCATCGATTTTGTCTATGCAATCTCTTGCAGTTCCTGCTACGGAAAAATCGATTGCAGCTTCTCTTGGGATAAGATTCCCAAAAGCCAGAAACTTTTCCACCCATTCCGAATCTGCAAGTGCTTTAAAATATGATAATGAGCGTAAATCATCTGACAGTTCAACGTCATAGCCAGCTTCCAATAATAGTTCGGGTGATGGTATAACTTGGGATTTTATTGTTTCAATCTGCCTGTGAGCATCCTCGGCATTTTCTGTAACCGATGTGTACAGGTATATTCCCGTGTCTATTTCATCCATGGACCTGCCAGCTTTTTCTGCTCCCTCTTTAACGAATTTTAAGCGTTCTCTATACAACTTTGGAGAAACCGGAATTGAAAGCCAACCATCAGCCATTTGTCCAGTCAATCTAAGCGTATGCGGACTATTCGCTCCAAAATAAATTGGTACTTTTCTTCTAACTGGGTTAATTTGCAAAAAGGCTTCTTTCAATCTCCAGAATTTTCCTTCGTAACTCAATATCTCACCAGTCCAGAGTCTGCGCATGATTGTTACAGTTTCAATCAGTTTGGACACTGGCTTTTTCCATTCTATCCCAAAAGGTTCCAAATTCATTGCCTCTCCAGCCCCTAACCCGAGAATCACGCGGCCGCCCGAGATTTGATCCACAGTGGCAACTTTTTGGGCTAGAACTGCAGGGTGGTGTCTATGCGGATCGCTAACGCATGTTCCTAAGACCGCTCTTTCGGTTGTGACTGCAGTTGCAGCCAGCACAGACCATGCTTCCGGCACAATTCCTGGAGGTATGAACAAAATGTGATCTGGAACCCATATAGAATCAAAACCAGCGTCTTCATTAACTTTGGATATTTTAAACAGTTTGTCCATGGGAGTAGCTGGAATAGGTAAGAAGCAGCCAAACCGAACACTGTTCTTCATCGTTTCCATCGATTTCACCACTGAGCATTATGCCTATTTTTAACTCGGCACATAAGTCTTATGACTTTTCCGAAAACAACGAAATGGAGCATGACAAAGATCTTGAACATCGAGTTTGACACAGGTGCACAAAAAGGCTTTTATGGAAACTGATGTTTTAGTAAGGTAAAAAGGTGAACCGTTATGTCATATAAATACCTGATTTATGAAAAAGCTTCGAGTTTTCTGATGCCAGAGGAAGAAAACATAGCCATCATAACGTTGAACCGACCTGATGCCTTAAACGCTTTAAGCAGCAGCTTACTTCAAGAGCTGGATAATGCGCTTGAAGAGATAAGGAAAGACGATAAGATAAGAAGCATCGTTATTATGGGAACTGGCAGAGCTTTCAGTGTTGGAGCCGATTTAAGTGAAGCCGGAACGGGAGGCGACGCTGAAATGAAAGCTCGCTTGGAGTTAGGGCAGAAAGTCTTCGACAAAATAGAAACTTTCGATAAGCCTGTAATAGCGGCTGTAAATGGATTTGCTCTCGGCGGAGGGCTTGAATTGGCGATTGCATGCGACCTGAGAATTGCCGCAGAAAATGCGAGTTTTGGGACTCCCGAAGTCGCGCGCGGTCTAATTCCAGGTTGGGGAGGATGTGCACGATTGCCGAAGGTTATAGGAAGGGCTCAGGCTGCCAAGATAATTCTGACAGGGGACCGAATTGACGCTAAAGAAGCTGAGAGGATCGGGCTTGTAATGAAGGTTGTTCCGCCTGACGAGTTGAAGTCAACGGCTACGTATCTTGCTGGAACATTAGCAACAAGAGCTCCAATAGCTATACGTTTGGCGAAGAATATACTTGCAAAGTCTATGGAAATCAGCATGGATGAAGGAAACAAGATGATGATTGAAGGCAGCACAATCTGCGCAAAGTCTGAAGACATCCTAGAGGGCATATCTGCCTTCTTTGAAAAAAGAACACCGAAATTCAAGAATAAGTGAAACAAGTTTCCACTTTTTCATTTCATTTTATTTCATTGTTTTTTGAAAGCGAAAATTTTGACTTATCATTGTTAATAAAATATGTCGTCCACGGCCATCAGGTGACTTTGATTTTGCCAAAATATGCTTAAGAAAATCTTTTATGTTTCCAAGGGATACAATCCTTTTGGGAACCACATATGAAATCTAAGAAGTTAATAGAAATTCTCCTCATCAGCATCTCATTTTGTTCAATTCTAGCTGCACATTCGCTCGGTTCAGCTTTTGACCTTCACGCAGTCTTGGATCCCATGATTGAAAATATCAGGAGATGGGACAACGCTTACAGTGAAACGATATTTGGAAGCGGTGAACCACCATTTACTACGATTGTCTATTCAAAGCCCCAAGTGGCATGGAACGGAACACATTGGGTGCGCCATGAAATAACGGTAATCGATGAGGAAGCTGTGTTCTTGAGGAATCCTTTGTGTGCATACGTTATTGGGGATTCACATGTTCTTTTGTTTGATCCAAATGGGACGTCTCATCATGTTAATGGGATGGAATGGACTGTAGAGCAGTATTCAGAGGTATACGGCGAGTGGCGTCAAACCACGCCTAAAGCCACAAGTGTGGAATTTAATGGCACTCATGTCTGGCAAAAATGGACTTTTGTTGATGGCAGCGAAAGAACACTATACGTCGGTTGCGACAACAAACAAACCATTATGTTTACGCCAAGATCTTCTGGAACTTATAGACTGGTTTGGCGTTTCACAAGCATCAATGCTTCGAAGGTCATTTTCCAAGACGGAACTCACGTCAAACTGGATCAAAGTTATGAAAGCATTCACAAAAACTTTAGCCTTAGTAAATTGACCTTTTTGGAGAACGAACAGCTTTCATTGTCCGTACGCTGGCCTGAGATAGCCCAGTTGTTTTACAAGGAGTTGATTTTAAAGTGTTCTAGAGTAGGATATGCATACCTTAACTTAGTCTATGGAGATTGGAATCTGGGTTCTAATGAACGTTTAATTATTGATCCCGAAACTCAAACGTTCAACAGCGAAGCTACATTAGACGGATCCATCATCGAGGGTGATCCGTTCTATCCTCCAGAATATAAGATGGTATGGAGTTCTGGCTCTGAAATATGGGTGGGACAGGATAAAGACACATACGGCTATTGGATTTTCAGGGGATACCTAAGCTTTGATACATCCTCCATTCGAGATTATGCTGTCATCATCAATGCAACCCTAAGGATGAAAACCAAGGAAGACCATTCCGTAGTTGATTTTGCAACGAGAGTTATGGGAGGTTCTCAACCAATTTATGGATCTAGCTTGGAGACGACTGATTGGGGCTGCGGCACAGTTGAGGCAGCTTCGTGGCCTTCTTCGCAATATCTAGGAAACAACCTGTATGTAAATATCTCGATCCCAAAAGAGCATGTAAACACTAAGGGGAGGACGCAGTTTGAGCTGAAATCCGATAGAGAAGGCACAGCGCCATGCGGTGTGGAACTTGACGAATACATAATATTTCATAGTGCAGAATCAAGCGGAAACCAGCCTAAACTTGAAGTGGTGTGGCTACCACATCAAGAGTACATTAAAGGAGTCTATTGGTATTATTGGAACCACAGCAGCCAGAAGGCAGCCATAATGCTGTTCGGAGGATGGGCGGAGGAACATCGAGTCGGGATTTATTCTATTTTTGCTCAAGATCAAGATGGCCTCAAGGAGAAAACTATATATGGCCTCTATCAGAACGGATTTGATGTAATAAGTCCCAAGAATCAGTCCGACACTCCTAACTTCATATATTATAGCAAAACTTCCGATTGGATCTACAATGCTACCACGTGGCTTTTCTCAAAAGGCTATCACTACTTATTCCTGTTTGGCTATTCTGCAGGAGGAATTGCAACTGGTTTCGAAATTCAAAAGGACTACGCTTCAGTTTTCTCAGGCGCTGTCGTGGCTTCGGCGCCCGTCGATGCTCCAGGATACACTGATGACATTTATAAGTCTGCTTACACAGCCAATAAGGTAAGAGTTTGTGCATCTTTTATAGTCGGAGTGAATGACGCACAACTTGGTAACATCTACTCTCAAATGTCCGTCTATTTCAACAACACGAATGCTCATAAGGATTGGCACAAGTGGGACAATGGGCACAGCATATTCAGTTACACATGCTTGACTCACGCTGGTGAAACTGTTTCTCAGGCTGTTGACAAATGGTTTGCGCCTCATTCAGTTCCTCTCAGGAATCCAAGCTTCGAAGGCAGATTGAGGTCCGTTTACGGCTGCGCGGATTGGCAAGCCAGCAGTGCAGGGTGGCGCGAACTTCGAGGAGATGTCGACGGCGATGGAGATTGTGATATGAAGGACGTCTATCTCATATCAAATATCCAAAACTCCTCCGTCAGCGACCCAAAGTATGATTGGCGTTCGGACCTAAATGGAGACGGAAAAATAAATCAAGCTGACTTGAACCTAGCGATTGAGGATTACAATAAGATAGCTGAACGTTTGGACGGTTCATACTCATGGTACACCAGCGGAGGTGGAGAGTATCAGATGTGGCAGTGGCTGAATCACTCGGTTAATCTCCTTAAAGGGAAACAGATAACCTTCCAGTTCTGGTTCAAGCCAAAGACGCTACCTTCTGGAGCATACGCTCAAGCAAGGATATTCTGTATTGACAATGTCGGAGAACGAATAGTTTGCAGTGACAATGTCTACTATGCTGAGATCAAATGGTACAAGGTGACTGTCACGGCTAACCTCCCGACAACCACGACAACAATCAAGGTCATAGTCCTTGGAAAACCAGACTTCAAGGCATGTGTGGACAATGCAACCCTGACAGCCTCTCCATAAAATACACAAAAAGGTGATGTAAGCCGTGCCTAGGAAGCTTTCAATAATATCCCTCTTTTTTTTGGGAGTTCTAATCTCGCGGACTGTGGAGTCCTACTCTTCAGTATCGCAAAACCCTAAGATTGTAAGAGTTCCAGCCAATTTTGCCACTATTCAGAAGGCGGTAGATGCCGTCAGTCCTGGGGACACAATTCTGGTGGCGAGTGGTGTATACTCTGAAAATATCGCAGTCACGAAGACCTTAAGGCTTATTGGCGAGGACCGTAACACCACAGTAATTGATGGAGGAGGCGCAGGATGGGAACCCTTAACGATCGCACTTAACGTGAGTGCTGATAACGTTCTCGTCGAGAATTTCACGATAAAAAATGCAAATTTTGCTGTACATGTTAACAAAGCATTTAACGTAACGGTTCAATCCAATATCATATCGTCAAACTTCCACGGTCTTCAAATGCTAAATTGTTCCCAATGCATTGTTAGAAACAATCTCTTCACACAAAACTGGGGAGGCTATCCAGACCTCTTGTACGGGGGCGGAATCATTTTGGAAGGGTCGGAATGTGTGATCGAACGCAATTATGTATCATGCAACCTACGCGGGATCGTCTTGGAGGAAGGCTCATATAACGTCGTTCGCAACAACACAGTTACAGAAAGTAGAGTACATCTTGATACAGGAATATATAGAGATGGATTGGGAATTGAAATATTCGGCTCCAGAAATGTCATTTGCTACAACGTAATCACCGAAAACCCTCAAGGTATCTTCGTTGGAGAAGGCGCAACCAATAACATGGTTTTCAAGAATGTTGTAAAGGATAATAATGGCCTTGGTATAGGCATGGGTCACTCGAAGATGAATGCCTTTTTAGGCAATACAGTGGATGGAAACGATATGGGTTTTGCCATGGAGCTGGCTGGGGACATTCTTCTTAGCAATTTCATATCAAACAATAAAGATGGAATTGTTATCCATTTTAGTAACGACAGCATTTTTCACCACAACAACTTCGTTAACAATACTGTCGATGTTCCTGAGGATGTCTATGCCAATTTTAATATATGGGACGATGGATTTGAAGGCAACTATTGGGATAGCTATAACGGCACAGACGCAGATCAAGACGGAATAGGCGACGCACCTCATATCATAGACCAATATAATCGAGACAACCATCCCTTAACGGGCGTGTTCTCCAACTTCACAGTCCCTTGGCAAGAACAGGAACATTTCATAGCAACAGTCTCCAACTCCACAGTAACAAGCTTCCAATTTGACTCAACACGCAGAATAGTAAGTTTCAATGTCAACGGTGAACCCCATACAATAGGTTTCTGCAGAGTAACAATCCCAAACATAATCCGTGAAGAAATGTGGAATAACAACTTCACAGTCCTAGTTGACAACAAAGAACCACTTACGATAAGAAACTGGACAGACGGCACAAACACCTTCATATATTTCACATATCAACATTCACAACATGAAGTAACGATAATACATGAGTATGTATTGAACATGCTGCTACTCTTGTTTGTTCTCACAACCAGCCTCATCATTATCAAAAAGCGAACATCAAACAAGAGCCCTTCACATGTCCATGTCCCATAAGAAATATTACTTTTAAGCTTTCCATAAGTTACCAATTGAATCGCTACGTCTAGTTTTTATTTGGCTCCATTCTTATTCTAAGCCATGGAAGTGCCAAGCGACATACGAGATCTCTGTAGGAATCCCGCGGCATTGCTAAATCGATACAAAGATTCCGGAGTCAATCTTATCGGATTTACGTGTAGCTATGTTCCTGAAGAGCTGATAATCTCGGCTGGGCTTCAACCATACAGAATATCAAACACTGGAGCAAACGTAAGTGCCCTTACACCAAGCTTTGTTTGTCCCTTTGCCAGCGCTGTATTAGAAAATATGCTTAGGCTTGAAGACTTCTTCAGCGGATTTGTGGTAGCTCATACATGTGATCCTATGTGGAGACTTTACGACATACTAAAGAAAAAAACCAGTAAACCTCTATTTCTCTTAAGGGTGCCGCATAATACAGACAATGAATTATCACTCGATTTCTTCAAAACTGAGTTAGTAAGATTTAAAGAATTTCTGAGCCAAGATTTTGAGATAAACATTGATGATAACGTATTATGTAAATCCATAGAATTGTGCAACGAAAACAGAAGTCTGCTTAAAAGCATTTACATGCTAAATAACGGCGGCAAATACAGGATTTGTGCGCTTGATCGCTTTCACCTTGCTCTTGCGAGCATGTGGATGCCAAAACCAGAAGTCAACGCGCAAATCAAAGCATTAGACTTCCATGATTGTAAAAGCGACAATAATGTAAGATTACATTTGAATGGAACATCAGTCTACGATCTTGATTTGATGAAGATAATAGAAGAGTCTGGCGGATTTGCCGCCTCTGACGATCTATGCACAGGCTCAAGATACTTTTGGAACAATGTTGAAAAATCTAACGATCCCATTTCGGCTTTAGCCCACAGATACCTCAAAAGAGCCCCTTGTCCATCCCACGGACCCATTGAAGATAGGTTAGAATACGTAAATTTCATGACTAGGGAATTCAAAGTGCAAGGAGTAATAACGTTTGCCGAAAGGTTCTGCGACCCAATTTTATACGACAGCGTGCACATAAGAAATATGCTTGCAAAAAATGGAATTCGTTCCATGCTAATAGATTATGAGAACCCGACGCAGGAAATTGGTAGAATCAAAACAAGAGTTGAAGCCTTTATCGAATCTATAGGTGGTTAGGATGAGTTCACAAAGGGAAAGAAGTCGAGTTCTTCAAACAACGAGAAAGATAGGCGAGCTAATCATGGAATACTTTTCAAAGGCTTGGGATGCGAAGGCACAAGGCAAGCCCCTTGCATGGATAACCGTGTTCACGCCTGTGGAACTCCTGCGCGCCCTAGATATTTATCCAATAGCCCCTGAACACTTTGGTGCAATGTGCAGTGCTCGCGGGCTCGCATTGGATTATCTTGAAGAAGCAGAGAAAACGGGGTATTCCCAAAATTTATGCTCATATAGTAGATGTGGTTTAGGCTATGCTCTTAGCGGAATGAGCGGGCTCATGCCTCCACCGGACATTTTGATAACTTTTAGAAACTCGTGCGACGTTTATGTTAAGTGGTGGCAGAGTCTTCATATGCACCTTGGAGCGCCGTTGTTTGTGGGCGAAGCCCCTTATGTTTTGACCCTAGAGGATTTAGATAACTACGTTTTGGACTACGTGGTCAAACAATTAGAGCAACTTGTAAAGATAGCTGAAGAAAAATTTGGGTTAAGATTTGAAATGGAAAGGCTTGTGGAAATCGTGAAGCTTTCAGATAAAGCGAGTGAGTTATGGCTTGAAACTTTAAAGTTTAGAAGATTTAAACCGTGTCCGCTTGGAG
>Ga0315310_10003032_pt1 | contig 10476 bp, 10 predicted proteins | sample TDP5_MG_FD_203630 | JGI IMG/M metagenome (GOLD analysis project Ga0315310, IMG submission 203630) | Freshwater sediment microbial communities from Lake Towuti, South Sulawesi, Indonesia - TDP5 | ecosystem: Environmental > Aquatic > Freshwater > Lake > Sediment | place: Indonesia: South Sulawesi...
GCAACATGGGCGAAATATACTGATAGAGGAAGCCTCCAGCCAAGCCGCCTACAGACATGAGTAGATACATTATGAATTGGCTGCAGCCCACTTCTTTTCCTCGCAGTTCTTTGGGCACTAGATCTGCCTCTAAAGCCTGGTATGAGGCACCGAACAATGCGTTGCTCGCTCCGAAGCATAGAAACGCGATGTACAGTATAGGCAGGTTCCCAAACATGAAGAGCAGCGGATAGGCTCCGAGAAGTATCCACGAGGCTAAGAGAGGCTTTTTCCTTCCGATCCTGTCGGCAAGCTTGCCCGATGGTAAAGCTAACAGAATCATTGAGGCAGTGAACCACATCATCAATATTGCCCAGTTGAACTCGTCAACGTGGTGAACGTCTTTGGCGAAGACAACCAAGTACGAGAAGGTCATTGCAAAGATGAAACTCGATAATGCGTTGGTGACAAACAGGAAGAGCATTGAACGTGGCAAGACTTTCCACACGCTTAAGCCTTGTCGCACGGCTGTGGGGTACTCTTTGATAGCGTCTATCAGACTGGTTCCATCGGTGACATGTAATGTTTCCGTGAGCTTGGTTCTGAGGAAAGCTGCTGCAAGGTAGAAGACCACTACTATCAGGTAGGCGATGCGCATGCCGGGAATCAACCCGCACAAAGCGAATAGAAAGGCAGCTACTGCCGGCGAAAGAATAGACGCCATGTTGTTGACGAACATCCCTAGAGAGAATCCTATTCCACGTCTCTCTGGCGGTATGGAATCAGCTTGGATCGCTGTCAGCGCGGGTTGATATATGAGTGAAATGTTTGACAGAGTTACGGCCAACATGATGAAGTGCCAGGATGGAGCGAAAGCGAAGATTAGGTTGCTCAGGGCTACTCCGAACGTGAAGGTTACTATGATTCTTCGTCTTCCTTGCTTGTCAGCTAAGTAGCCGCCTGGAAACTGCACCAATGCAAGAGCCAAGAACGCAACGAAGTCCACTATGCCGATGATGAAAGGTGTGCCCTCTAGCCCAAGGATGTATAGCGAATAGTAGGTGGAGGGAATTGCGCCAGCGAAGTTCATGAGTAACCAACTGGCCATCAGGACCAGCATGTTGCCGCGAAGAAAGGCAAATTCATCTTTTATTCTGGATCGCAATTGCACGTTAAACTCTCCTAAACTACTTGGATGGACGCGTTAACCGTCTAGAACATCAGCTAAGACAGTGCAGAACCGCTTAAACGCGGGCAAACTCAATCATCAAGCGTCCACCTTCAAACGACAAACCCGCTTTTATCCACAATTGAGCCTTATCAAGTTTTTGCCCAGCGGCAATATGAAAATCGTATTCCAGATGGAGTCTGCCACTAAAAAAGAGTGTTGATGATGATTGAAAAACGAGTATAATCATTTAGAGGCAACTGCTAGGCTAGTGTTATCTCTCAAGTCTGGTCTTTCTTTCTTACTTTGCGTATTTAGCGGGGTTTTTGTCGAAGGTCGTTTTGCACATTTGACTGCAGAAATAGTAGGTTTTACCCTTGTACTCTGACTTAAGTCTGGCAGTTTTCTCGTCTACGTTCATGCCGCAGATTGGATCTTTAGCCAAAGGTTTTCACCTCCTTCTAGGATTCTAGAGTCTGAGCAATTTGAGAGTTGCCGAATTGCTTACCACGAACAACGAACTGAAAGCCATTGCACCAGCCGCCCACATGGGGCTCAGAAGTACACCAAAGGGAGCAAGTATGCCCGCAGCCACTGGAATGGAGACCGCGTTGTATATGAACGCCCAGAACAGGTTCTGTTTGATTTTTCGCATCGTAGCTTTGCTCAGCTTGATCCCGCGTGCCACATCACGTAAGTCATCTTTAATCAGGACTATGCCGCCCGTTTCTTTAGCAATGTCTGTGCCGCTTCCAATAGCCACGCCGACTTGAGCTTGAGCAAGGGCAGGTGCGTCGTTGACGCCGTCGCCCACCATTGCCACGACTTTGCCTTCACTCTGCAACTTCTTGATGACTTCAACTTTTTCCCATGGCAGAACATTTGCGATAACCGTATCGATGCCCAACTGCGATGCTACAGCTTTGGCGGTGCGTTCGTTGTCGCCTGTGAGCATGGCTACTTCCAGTCCCATGGTCTTGAGTTCTTTTACGGCGTTGGCAGCGTTGTCTTTGGGTGTGTCCATAGCTGCAACGATTCCAGCGAGTTTTCCGTCTACGGCTAGAAGCATGGCTGTTTTGCCCTGTTGTTCAAGCTGCGTCAGCTGAGCCTCAACAGTTTTCTCCAGAGCGGTTTTGCTCTGTTCCATGAGTCTGCGGTTTCCGAATAGAACTGTATGGTTCTTGAATGTTGCTTTGACGCCGTGTCCAGGCAGTGCTTCAAAAGAGTCAGCGTCAGCTATTCTGATGGCAGCTTTGTTTGCGGCTTTGACAACAGCCTCTGCTAATGGATGCTCTGAACTTTTTTCTGCAACAGCAGCATACTCCAGCACTTCGTTTTCTTTGAAACCCTCAAAAGCCACGATGTCTGTAACTGATGGTTCACCCTTAGTTAAAGTTCCAGTCTTGTCAAACACTACTGTTGTCAGCTTGCCGACGTTCTCAGCGTATTCGCCGCCTCTGAGCAGGACTCCGTATTCGGCGCCCTTGCCCACGCCAGCCAATATTGCAGTTGGCGTCGCTATGCCTAATGCGCAGGGGCATGCGATGAGCAGGATGGCTAGCAAGACGAGAAAGGCGTTGGAGAAGTTTGTTGCAACAAGCCAGTAAGCAAAAGCAATTGCAGCCACAGTGAACACGGCTGGAACGAAATATCCGACAACTCTGTCGGCTAGTCTTTGAACTGGAGCGCTGGACGATTGGGCTTCTTCCACTAAGTGCACGATTTGCATTAACGCGGTGTCTTCGCCTATCTTTGTAGCCTTAGCCCTTAGCAGTCCTGTTTTGTTTATGGTTGCGCCGATGATTTCGCTGCCTACGTTTTTCTCGACGGGAATGCTCTCGCCCGTTATGATTTTTTCATCAACTGAAGAATAGCCTGAGACCACTGTTCCGTCGGTTGGGATTTTCTCTCCAGGCTTGACAATAAAGACATCTCCGACCTGAACGTCGTCTATTGAAACCTCGACTTCGTGCCCGTCTTTGATGACTCTTGCGATTGTGGGTTGAAGTTCCAATAGTTTTCGTATGGCTGCGGCTGAGCGCCTTCTTATTGTTTCCTCGATGTACTTGCCGAAGAGCACGAAGGCTAGGATGCCAACGGCTACTTGCATGTACTCGGAGCCTTGACCTGGCACTGTTTCCAGTCCTGGGAGGAATGCGCTTATGGCTCCGTATATCCAGCCAGCTAGTACGCCTGTTGAGATTAAGACGTCCATGTTGATTGCCTTGTTTCTAAGCGACTTGTAGGCTCCGTAGTGAATACCCCAGCCAGCCAACCACACAATAGGCGTTGAAATGATGAAGAAGGCGAGGTTCCAAGGCGTGATGATGCCTAAAACTTTGAACGCCATCAACGCTTCAAATAAGCCTGCGATTGCTAACACGCCAACTAGCCTTAAGGTGGCAACGCTCAACACGCCTAGCAGGGTCACGGTGACTCGGCGTCTCAGGTTTTTTAGTTCAAGTTCAGGTTGCTCATATGTGCGGGCGCATGATTCGCTGCAGAAATAGTATGTCCTGTCGCCGATCTTTCGTTTAATTGCCGTGTTCGCGTCGACTATCATGCCGCAGACAGGGTCGCGGGGCAACTTTTTTCACTTTCCTTTGGTGTTTGTTTGACTGTATATGTTGTGGGCAGTGCGGCATATAAATGTATCTTTTTAAGATATATCTATAGAAGTAATATTTATATCTGCGCGTTGCCCTATCTACTATGATGAGCGCAATGAGTGCTAAAGCAAAAGCTGAATCAATGCAGGACTTGCTGTCCGATTTCTCAAGGTTTTACATACTCATGATCTTGTATGAGGGGCCAGCTCATGGTTACAGTATTCTCAGTCGGTTTAAGGAACGCCTAGGCAAAGAAGTCAGCCCCAGTTTGGTCTACCCGTTCTTGCAGCAGTTGGAAGAGAAAAGCTTGGTGAAGCATGAGTTGAAGCCTGTGGGTGAGAAGGAGAAGAAGGTGTTCGAGCTGACGAAAGAGGGCAAAGAGCTGACCACGGGTCTGTTCAAGCGCTTCGCTGGTTTGGTCAGTGTCGCTATTGAGCCAAGTCTGAATGTATGCGCTCACTGTGGTTGTAAGGTGTATGAGGGCGGCTATCACGAGGTTATCATGGGCAAAAAGACCACGTTCTGCTGTATGCACTGCGCCGGCTCTTACAAAGAGGGATTAGGGCTGCCGAAAGGTAGCGTGGGGGGCGAGCGGCATGTCCGTGGTTAAGGACCCTGTTTGCGGCGTGAGTCTGGACGAGAAAACTGCGATTTACAAGTCGATCTATGAGAATCGGATCTACTATCTTCACTCGTCTATGCGTCAAGTCGAGTTTGTGAAGAATCCGGACAAGTATGTGAACCAGGCAAGTGAGTCACGGCATGCCACTCATTGCGGCGGCTACTGCGGAATGCAAGGGTGTGGCGAGCCTGCGCGTGGCGTAGCTTGGCATATGTATTTTGCGTTGCTGCTTTTCCTCTTGTTGCTCGTATTGCTGTTGAGGTAGAACAGCCTTTTTTTGGGCTTCTGTGATTTGGGTTAGGAAAATCAAAGTTCAAAGGGAGAACGTGGCTCATAATGCTTGGTCAATATTTGGTTGCTTTCAGAGAAGTCTTGGAAGCTGCTTTGATAACTTCAATTGTTTTGGCATATTTGTCTCGAACTGGTCGGAATTCTTTTTCAAGGTACGTTTGGTATGGTGTCTTGTCTGCAACCGCTGCAAGCGTTGTTTTGGGAGCTGCCGTCTGGTTTGCGTACGGGACGCTTTCTGAATCGATTCAGCAGCTCTTTGAAGGAGTTGCAGCGCTGATAGCCGTTGCTGTGCTGACTACGATGATATATTGGATGGCTACTAAAGGCAAGGAACTTAAAGCTGAAGTGGAACAGCGTGTTGAATCAATGGCTACTCGGAGCGCCACCTTCGGCTTGGCGTCCTTCGCGTTTGTAGCAGTTTTTCGAGAAGGCTTAGAAACAGTGCTATTTCTAACGCCGTTCCTTGTAACTGACGCAGCTGCAACCATTGCAGGGCTGCTGCTGGGAACCATGACCTCTTTGGTTTTGGCATATGCAATATTCTTTGTAGGCATGAAAATCGACGTGAAGCGATTCTTCTACTTCTCAAGCATCGTGCTGGTGCTTCTGGCTGGCGGATTAGCTGGCTATGGAATACATGAAATCATAGAGTACACAGGTTCTGCTTCGTGGGGATGGTTGGGTCAGTCTGCCTATAATCTGAACATTCCAAGCGACAGCCCGTTACATCACAAGGGCGTGGTAGGCTCGGTCTTTGCAGTAATGTTCGGCTACACCATCAGCGCAGAATGGGCTAGAGTAATTATACACATCTGCTATCTTGCACTAGCCATGCCTCTCGTGGTCTGGACGTACAGAAGAAAACAATGAAGTGTCATTTTGCCTGTAAATCTTGACGTAGCGTAGACTGGCTAGGCTGGTGCGTACAGCAAGATGTATGTGTATACACCAATAATCAGTTCAAGTAGCCACAACATGACTGTTGCCCGCATTGCTGTCTTCCGCTTAAAACAGGCTTGTACGTTTTTTCGGTTTGTTGCCCATGTTGCCACGAGATATATTCCAAGTACTTCCACAAGACTGCCAAGAATAGCGTGTAAAAGTACAACCAGGGCGAGACTAGCGAACAGATCGGCGAACAGTCCGCGGCTTGCTGCCAAAGACGGCACCATGACGATTAATATGGAGATGGTGTGCAACCCCACAGCGATTCCCATGATTAACCCGTGCTTTTGGAAGCTGCGCTTAGCCTTAGCCATCAAGAGCCCAATGGCTAGAAAAAGAAATATTACAATCTGAAAAACCAAGTTTGTGTCAGCTTGAACAGTGGCGTTTGGATTGAAGAGGCCACCAACACGTGCATTGTCACCTGATTCGGAGGAACTCGTCCATACGCTTGAACCGTGCAGATTGCAGTGCGCCATTGCCCTAACCGTCGGAGTGCCAGAGACTAGACCCATGTCATACTGCACTACAAAAGGCAGATTGACGGGTTGCGGCGGCGAAAGATCAATGGTATTGACTGCTCCGTTCACGTCGACTTGAATCCAGTCCACGTAATGACCGCTGTAATAATTGTGATGAGTAACCGTGATGTTAAGAACAGTGTGGCTGTCACTTGAACGCGTCCAAGGTTTGATCGTGTTTACAATGGGCACATCAGCAGAAACAGAGCCAATTAAGGCAGCGGAGATTACCGCAAACAACAAGATCAGAAACATGCCCGCTATCTTCTTCTCAATCAACTTCCCGATCATTAAGATTCATCCCAGGTTTTTCTATTTGCTCAGCAAGCACTTCATCTGCATAAGCGTGTACAAACTCTGAAATCGGCTTGTAATCGTAGTCAGCAGCGAAGGTCAGATCCATATCACGTGCCACACCTGAGCCTAAGAGTGTATGACGTGGAGTGACGAGGGCTTCAGTTTCCTTTGGTGCTCTCAGTCTACTTCTTTATAGCTAGCTTTGCGCCACAAACGGAGCATTTGCCATCTGCGGTAATCTTTGGCTGTTCCTTAACTTCAGCACCACATAAACCACACTTGGGCAACAAATTCACCTCCAAATCTTGCCTGTTCTTTTTCCTGCGCGACTTCATATCTTAACGGTATTCTCAATTTAAAATCATGTGACTGTCGATCAACAGTAACAGCACGCCAACTGATGTGCATGTTTCAGCGCTTCAGGTGGATTAGCCATTGCTGTTTGAGGTCTCCGCACAAGCCTATAGCATGATTTTTGCGGACTCAGTAGCGGAACAAGAAATCATTCTATAGTCCCCAGTCAGTGTACCTCGATTTCCTCATCGTCCAGTAGCAATGTGAGCTAAACTGGAAATTTCAATGTTTTGGTGCGCATCTCTTCAAGTTATCTCAAGCTGAAGTTGAGATAGGCGAACAGCAGTCCACACACAACGCCAGTGAGCATCGCCACAGCCATAACTACGAAGCCTGTCTTCCAATGCACTCTCCGAACTACGTGAATTATGATTGCGCCAACGATTGTGCCGATGAATTCAGGCAACACGAGAATCATTAAACCAAGAAAGCCTAGATTTCCAGCAAAATCACCCAAGATACCCATCCTGTAACCCAAAGTCCATACCAAAATTCCTAGGACATAGCTTATGATCAAAGCGAATGCCAAAGTGGCTCCAGTCTTCTGCCATCCAGCTTCATTCTTGTAGACAAGCAGCCCTGTTCCAACCACCAAAGCACAGAACTCTGCCACAGCAACCTGAAAATATTGTAAAGGCTCCCAACCAAAGAACGAATCCCATGGGTCCCAAGGAATAGGATTAGCAAGAACTACACCCACAAGTCCGAAAACAAACAATACCGCAATTGCAGCAAGCAGCAAGCGCCTCATCAAAGGCTGTCTACCCAAAGAGACGCAAACAAAAAACCGATTTATTACTTATGAATCACAGCTACGTTCTCTAGGAAGCGTCCAATGCTCGATTCGACAAGAATTAAAGCGTCCCTATACCTCTAGGACCGGAAGCTCAATCACCATGAAATCTTCAGCCGTATCAGTATTCGGAAAGATCTTGCGCGCCTGCTCCAACAATGGCTGAGCATCCTTGTACCTAGAACTTACGTGAGTTAGAATCAATCGCTTAACTTTGGCTTTCTTAGCTGTTTTCGCCGCCTGCGAAGGAGTTGAATGCCCATCCTCCAGAGCTCTCTCCAACAGATCATCTGCGAATGTAGCCTCATGAATCAGCAAATCAGCGCCTTCAGCCAGCTTCACCAAGTTTTTCGTTGATCTTGTATCGCCCGAATAAGCAATCTTGATTCCTTGCCTCGGCGGTCCAACAACTTGCTCAGGCTTTATCACTTTCCCACCCTTAACCTTCACAGCTTCGCCGTGCTGAAGCTTCGACCACAATGGTCCTTCAGGCAAGCCCAACGCCTTCGCCTTTTCAGGGTTGAACCTTCCAAGCCTAGGCTTCTCGACCAAAGCGTAGCTGAAGGTGGGAATCACATGATTTACTCGCACAGCATGTACGTAGTATTCCTTTTCCTCACAAACTTTGCCGTCGTCGTCTATCTCATAGATTTCAACTGGAAACGTGAGCACAAACTGAACCGTCTGCTCAATCGCGTCAACAAACGCCTTAACTCCAACAGGTCCATAAACCTCAAGCATCTGCCTCCGATCCAGCAACGACATAGTCTGTAGCAATCCAGGCAACCCCAACACATGATCGCCGTGCATATGCGTAACAAAGACCTTCATTTTCCTGTGAAAACCAACACGCGCCCGAATCATCTGCCGCTGCACACCTTCACCACAATCAAACAAGAAAACCTCGTTCTTTCGCTTCACAGCCACGCTCGGCAACGCTCTGGCATCTGTTGGAATGCTAGCTGCAGTGCCCAAGAAAACGACCCGAATGCTCACAGCAGTCAAACCCGCTCCAGCACAGCTATTTCTCTCGTCAAGCTTCGATGAATATACACATAATGTGACTCCACAAGTTTAAAGCCTGAACCCTTTGCCATGCTGTCAACATCAACCCCTCTCGGAAAAGCCACACACACTTTCCGCGCACGCTGAACACAGCCTCTAGCAGTCCTAAGAAAATCCTTAACAATATCCTCAACCATGCGACCAAGCGTCCTCGCCGACCTTCCATAAGGCGGATCAGTCACTATATAATCAACCATACGAACGGGCGGGCACCTTGCATCTGCTCTAAGCACTCCATCAGGTTCAACGCCATAATGGCGAAGATTGCGCAAGCTACCTCTCACCATACGCCACTGAACGTCGAAACCCACAACCCTGCAACCAATCAACCCAGCTTCAATCAACATACTAGCAGTGCCACAAAAAGGGTCAAGAACCACATCGCCCACTTTAGGCTGAGCCAAGTTAACCATACATCGCGCAAGCTTAGCCGGCATAGCCGAAGGATGAAAAAAGGGACGCCTACGAGGACGCCGTTCAACAAAAGGCTTAGGCGGAATCTCAGCCAGTTTGCGCCCAAAGACAAAAGAATCACCGGTTATGACGCCAAAAAACGTAACATCCGGCTCTTTCAAACGCACCTTCGCCTCCTTCACTCTATCCAGAACAATTGCACCGATCTCCTGCTCCAGCTTCACGCTGTCAACTTCAAGAGCGCTTTCACCAATTCGCCTAACACGTACCACGAAAGTCTTGCCCTTGTCAACGTGTTTCTCAAAGGAAACCGAGCGGCTTTGCCTAAAGATTTCAGCAGCCTCAGCCTTGCCAACGAAAAGCTCACTGCAACACACGCGGGTTAAAGCAGCTCTGCGCACAATAGAACCCACACATTCAATATCAGCATCAATCCGCAAAACCTGCTTGAGTTGACCCGCAACGCTGTACTGATGTCCCTCGGCTTCCAAGATTGCTTTCAATTCAGAAAAAGGCAATGTCGGATGCTCGCCTGAAAGCAGAAAGAAAAGCTTAGCCACAGTTTGGGCATCCTACTTCTTCAGCGCTTGAACTATGAGCGGTGCAACTGAAACTCTGCTAACCGAACTAGGAACAGTGTCGGTTCCAACCACCTCGTCGGCGCCGCTTTTCAGAATCTTCTCTTTCACCTCTTCAGTGAGCAACGGATGCACACACGCGGCGTAAACATGCTTGGCGCCTTGCTCCTTCACCCACGAAACGCTCTTCATCATCGTGCCGCCGCTGCTTATAATGTCATCAAAAACAATCACATCCTTGTCTTTGACGGGCAGGGGCTTCTTTTCAATCGTCACGTTTCCTGTCACCGTGTCTCGCTGGGTTGGAATACAATCGTAGCTTCCCCCAAGCACTTTCCCTGCTTCAGCAGCTGTGCCTAATCCTTTCTTGCCCATAGACAGCGAAAACGCTTTCACAAACCCATGCTTCCTGAAATATTGAGCGAGCAATCCTATTGCAGACAAGTCTTTCACAGGCAAACTCAATGTCTTCAGAATCGCTGGATTATGCGAGTTCACGGTTAGAATTTTGCCCACGCCGCAAGCTTGAAGCAACATTACTATTGTTTTGGCGCTGAAACACTCGCCTACTCTAAACCTCTTGTCCTGCCTTGCATAAGCGAAGTAGGGCACAACAACCGTTACTGTTTTCGCGCCAAGGTCTCTAGCAGTGTCACTTAGGAGGAAGAGCTGAATCAAATTCGCATTCTGAGGAGGACCAGTAGTTTGAACAATGACTACATCTTCCCCTTGAACATCACCTTCAAGTCGGATGCGGGATTCTCCGTCTGGAAATCGCTTGAACTCAACAGGAACCGTTCTTGCCTTCAACTCAGCGGCTACGAGCTTGCCTAACTCCGT
>Ga0315310_10003033_pt1 | contig 10470 bp, 10 predicted proteins | sample TDP5_MG_FD_203630 | JGI IMG/M metagenome (GOLD analysis project Ga0315310, IMG submission 203630) | Freshwater sediment microbial communities from Lake Towuti, South Sulawesi, Indonesia - TDP5 | ecosystem: Environmental > Aquatic > Freshwater > Lake > Sediment | place: Indonesia: South Sulawesi...
AGTTCTCTATGAGGTTCTTGAACAAGGTTCGCCCGATGCCACGGTTCTGGTATTCTGGGTCTATGCCCAAGGTGTCTATCCACCCAACGGTGTCTGGAACGCCGAACTCCCATCCACTCACGTAGCCGAGTATGAAGCCCACTACCTTTTCGTCGATTTCCGCAACTAAGGCTGGCCTTGGGTAAATGTCCGCGTATCCTATTTTCCTTCTCCAGTAGTCTCGCCTCGACTTTCCTAAGATTTTCCTGTCGATCTCAACAATAGCATCTAGATCATTCTCCGTGAGCGTTCTAATCTTCAATTCACCTGTCATGCGTTTGAACCTCTGATTATGCGATGTTTAAGTTGAAGTTAAAACTTGCGCGGTGAGAACTGTGGACACCCCTGACTCAGCTCATCTCTAGTGCACCAGCCTCTGTCACGCAGCACACGAAGCAGGTCCGAATCTAGCCCGGCCTACCGAGACCTCACTTCCATATTTATGTGGAAAGAACAGGTTTGGTTCGTTGCGTTTTCCCTCGTAAGGGAGGAGGTCTCATCGGGTTCCCGCGAGGGAGAAGGAGAGAAACAGAAACAAAACGATTTTCCCGTCAACCCCCTTAGCAACGAGGACAACAGAGGAATTTATGTCTACATTTTAGAACAACGCGCCTTAAGCTCTGGCAGTTTGCGCAACAGTGCCTTTTCCCCGGCCAAGGGTTAGCACTCTGCCCAACACGGCACCTTAGCTACAATGCTGCGAGGGAGCAACACAAGTCTGCAGGGCCAACTTTGGATTTGTTGGCGTGGGCTGTGGACTTGTAGATTCGCTCAGAAAACTTAAAAACACTCGGTCGTTATGTTGATAACCGCGGTGCATGTAGTGCCGAGGTAGCTCAGCCTGGGAGAGCACCCGGCTGAAGACCGGGTTGTCGCCAGTTCAAATCCGGCCCTCGGCACCATTCTTCTTTCTTAGCCTAAAGCAGGAAATACACGAGCACTGTTGCCGCAAATGAAATCAGAAATGAGGGAAGCATATACCTGTAGATTCTGCCCAGCGAACATTTGAAGTAGTCAACTGTGAACGCAAGGCAAAGGTGTGAAGGCACAATCAAATAGCCCAGATAGGCACTCATGTAGAGAAGAGCAGCTGTCTTGGCTGAGAACGTTAATGTTCCAGCTAGGATTGACACGGCGATGGCTACTCCACCCGACGGTGAGCCTGTTGCAAAGCCTAGGATCGCTGGAACAAGTGTGAGCAACAGGATGACATCTATGCTGCCATTGGCTACAAGTGTTTGGAGCATTTCAGAGATTCCCGTGGCTATGGTTACGTTTCGAAGCAGAAACGCGCCGTATGCAGCAAGCGCAATGCCATAAATACTCCAGCCTTTCAGAGGCTTCACAAGAACATGAGAGCTAGGCCTCGCAATCATGATCAGTACAAATACACCTAGAAAAGTGGCTATGAACACGTCAAACCCTAAGCTGGCCAAGCCTAAGCCAGCCGCATCTAAGACCACGACCGCCAAGATGGTTGCGAGGATAGGTGAGAAAGCGACAAAGAAACGCTTCAAATCAGAGTTTAGATTTGACCTGTTCCCTGGGCTACAATTGCTCTGCGGTTTCAGTGTGGAGACCCGCCAGAACGCAATAAGGTATCCAACGACTATCATCACAACAACCACGGGAATCTGACGAATAATGATGAACGGGACGGCAATTCCGGTGAGAGCCGCCGTGATTATCAGCACCTGACTTATCGGATAAACCGGAAAAATGGTGTGCCTAAACCACACGTTCACATACGCCTTCTTGTCAGGCTTCAAACCCAGCCTATCGGCTTCACAATCGACTAAAGGCGCTGACATCAACGCTCCACCCGCCACGGGGAGAAAACCAATAACAGCAGGAAGCAGGCTGGACACGATCTTTGAGTTGTTGATCACCCTGCTTGCAGCCTCGCTCAAGCTGTTGATCAACTTCGTCTCCTTGTACAGTTGACTCAGCAGCATTATTCCAAAGGTTGCGAGCACAACCGATATCGTGAGCAGGTCCACGGTCGTTGCGTATATTATCGACGGGACAGTCTGAAAGTCCAATGAAAGCATGGCCAGAAGGAAGGCTGTAGCGTTTAGTGTGATTCCAAGGTTTACTCGTCTGTAAATCATCAATCCAAGGCAGCCGAATGCAATGATAAGCGCTACGAATGGGTAGTCGACCAAGGCCAAGCGATTGCTTCCTCTGCACTGTGCTTTCAGAGGAGCAAGAATAAACATGTTCGCTATTAAGCATTCAGTTTGATGGATTCTTGGAAGATACGAATCTATAGTTCAAGAGTCATGCGAACCACGTCGATGTAATTCCCATTCTTGTAAATGCCCTTCGGTGTTCTTCCAGTTTCTCTGAACCCCATCTTCTCGTACAGACGTCGCGCCGTTTTGTTGGTTTCAAAGTGGTCTAGAACCAGAATTTTCAGTCCAGCTTTTCTTGATTCTTCGATGAGAACCTTCATGACTTGTGTGCCTATGCCTATTCCTCTGTAGTCTGACTTCACGCCTATTCCCACGTATGCAACATGGCTCATGAGGTCGCTTCTTTTTTCAACTTCGGAATTGGCGACAACCTTGCCTTCAACCTCGGCCACAGCGTCTATTAGCTCGCTATTTGCCACGCGTGCGAGTCTTTTGCCCAGCCATTCAGCCTCCTCACTCCTAGTGACCTTGCTCGAGCGTAGGATGTCGGCGTCTTCATCAACCAAAGAATTAATAAAGTCAACGAGATTGTCAAGATCCTCCCATTTGACGGAGCGTATGATAACTTCCCTGCCGTCTTTAGCCTTGAAGAGCAGAGGCTTGATCAGGTCTGTCATCTCCAGCTACAACAATGACAGAGCTAATTCAACTTACAAACCTAATAAAGCTGCGGTCGTTCTTTGCGCAGAGAACATAACTGCTAAATGTAACGTCTCTGAGAAATAGCAAGAGCAAAAGCTCAGGGCGGCCGTAGTCTAGCCTGGTCTAGGACGTCAGCCTGCCACGCTGAGAACCCGGGTCCAAATCCCGGCGGCCGCACCATATTTGCACCCTGTTCTCAGGTTTGCTGACCCTGTGCGTGTTAATGCTGGCCAAGGCATAGTGACTGAAAAAGCCCGAATAACCCATGGTAGACCAAGACGATGGAGACTAAATTCAGGACATAAGCTATCCACGATATCAACGCCCTACCCCCACTTTTACTATCGGATAGCTCCAGCCTGCTGCTCAAAAATTCTCTAGGCGAAGCGTTTCTCTCTAACCTTTTGTGCATTTTGTCCTTCGTGGAGCTCCAGACACAACGTTACGATTAAGCTTTCATCTGCGCTGATTCCTACTAAACTTTTTATGATTCTGACATTCACTAGTGATGACCGTAGAGCGACAACGTGCGACCGTAGTCTAGCCTGGTTAGGACGTCGGCCTTCCAAGCCGTTGACCCGGGTCCAAATCCCGGCGGTCGCACCATTTTATCGCGTCTTTTCCTCATCTCTTTGAAGAGTTCTGTGTAGCTACAGTTTCTGTGGTAGAAGGGAATAATCTTGTTACCGTCGCCTTTCTTTGAAAAGAGCACTTCCCAAAAGTGTGCGCGCACCGCGAGATACGCACTGAAGTTTTAAATCAGAAGGAAAACTATCAAGGTTCTGCTGAAGGATGATGGGTGGGCATGAAAAAGTCGGTCTTTTTGAAGGCTGCGGAGTTTTTGCGGTGCCCGAAATGCCATGCGGAATTGGATCTGAATGCTGCTGGCAACTTTCTGACCTGCGAGAAGGATTCTTCACATTGCTTTCCGATTAGTAAAGGCATTCCAAGCTTCGTGAAACGAGAAGAAATGGCTCCCGAAGATGCCAAGTGGGTTTTTGAGTATGATGAAATGGCTGAGCGATATGACGAACTGATAAAAGAGTATGACCGCTGGTTGGGAGTGAATCTCCATGAGGAATTTCTAAAGGTTGCTAAGCTAATCATCGTAAAGTCCTCTCAGCGTGTTCTTGACATTTCAACTGGAACAGGAGCTGCGTTACTTACCATCAAAGAAGTCTATCCAGATGTTGATCTGAAACTTGTTGGCATTGACCTTTCGATTGGTATGTTACACGTGGCTAGTAGAAAATTTGAAGATGCCGGTATTGAGGCACTCTTTTTTCAGACACAGGTCAAAGACCTTCCATTCGCAGATGAATCATTTGACGTAATTACTCATTCTGGAGGAATAAACACATTCGCAGATATCCCAGCTACTCTTAATGAATGGGTGCGCGTACTTAGACCTGGAGGTACTTTGCTTATAGCAGATGAGGGACTTTCTCCAACTGTGCGAAAAACCCGCAGAGGTGTTGAAATCGTCAAGGATAACAAGCTTTTCGGTCTGCAGCCTCCATTGGAGCATTTGCCTCCTCAGTTGAAGAATGTAGAGTTGAGATGGATTGCAAGGGGAACATTCTATGTCATAAATTGTCAGAAGCTGTCAAAAGAAGAACTTAAACAACTTGAAACGAATGGAACGGAACATATACGTATAAGGGAGATGATTGAAGAATACCTGAAAAAGCTACAATCCAACAAATGATAACTGCGCGCGTGCGCGCACTCTAATGAGGCATCTTCCTTGTTCTATTTCTCCACCACATTTAGGGCAATTCCTAACTGCGTTCTGCTTCATGACCGCTCCTTCATCTCCTTCATCCCCTCTTTTCGCCAAGCAGAAACTTACGACTGGATCCGCTTAGCGTGCTTCGGTTTCAGTATTCCCTTTTCAGCTGCCACCTCTCTCACGGAGCGTTTTTCGCTTAGTCCTCGACTTTTCACCCAAGAATCTAAGCACGGAATCGAATACATTGAGAGCTGCGTTCTCGTCTCTGATGTTCTTGATGAGCATGCGTCCGCCATTGAATAGGCTGACTTCAACGTCTCCATCGTACTGGAAAACTACGACCAGTGAGGACTTTAGCAGGATTTTGAAACGGGTTTCTAGCTTAGAGACGAGCTTGCTTATACTGGTTTTGATGGGTTTTGACGGGTTGACGTTGCAGGTGTTGCTTCCACACAGAAGCGCAAGTCTTTCCTCGGTTGCAGGTCTTTTGATTACTTGTTTTTCTCCGCAGATTGGGCAGTCAGGACGTTTGAAGATGTCGATTGCGGTGAAGTACATGTCTCGGAAGTCACAGACCATGAGTTTACCCTTCAGCGAGCTACCCATTCCAGCCAGCAGTTTGACTGCTTCCATCGCTTGTAATGATCCGATTATGCCGGTCGTGGCGCCTAGCACTCCGCGCACTTCACATGTTGGCAGGTAGCGGTCATCGAGACTGGGAAGAATACATTCTAAGCAGGGCGTTTCAGGCTCAGAGAAAACCGACAGGTTGCCCTCGATTCCTATGGCTGCACCGAACACGTAAGGAATTTTGTGTCGTACGCTGGCGCGGTTGAGCAGGTAGCGGGTTCGCATGTTATCCAAGCCGTCAATGATGCAGTCAACGCCTCTGATCAGCTCGTCAACGTTGCTTTCTCTAACGTTCTCTGGAATGGGCTCAGCAGTCACTTCAGGGTTGATCTGTTTGATTCTGTCCGCTGCCGCCTCAACCTTTGGATAGCGCAGATTGTTCACGCTGTACAGAACCTGCCGGTGCAGGTTGTTCAGTTCAACTGTGTCTTGGTCGATTAGGCGAATGTGGCCGACTCCTGCGAGTGCCAGGTACAGGGCGGATGTGGTGCCCAATCCACCGAGGCCAACCACAACAGCCTTTGACCGTTTAAGCTTCGCCTGTCCCTTTCTTCCCAATTCAGCCAAGACGACTTGGCGTCTGTAATACTCCTTCGGGTCAAATATTCGAGGCTTGTGCATGACCGTTCACTTCATTTTTAGCCAACTTCGTTAATTAGTTTTTCAACTCTTCTTATTGTTTCAGCGCAACATTCAATCGTCATATAGGCTACCTAGTTTTCAAAGTCAATGCGACAAGTGCGGCTACAAGCGCGAACAACGATATTCCAAAGAACGTCGGTTCAAGACGTCCAGTTGTTTGCACGATATATCCGGCTAAGGGCGCTGATAAGGTGATTCCAACGTTCTGGCAAAGAGTGACAATACTGAACCCGGTTCCAGCCAGGTTCGGTGGCAGACTGTCAGCTGTAACCGCCATGACGAGGGGTGGAACCATGGAGGCAGCCACGCCTAGAGCTATGACCGAAAACAACAGCAGAGATCCCATTGCGTAAGACGCAGCGTTAAGTGCAAGAGCCAAAAAAACCGAGCCTAAGACCATGAAGGGTCTCCTTCTGCCAGATCTGTCTGAAGCCCAACCGAACAGCGGCACACACACGACCGCTACGTACATCAGGACGCTGGCTAAAAGGCTGGCGTAAAGTGGCTCAAGATTCTTAAATGTTTGAAACAGCGTTGGAGCCCACGACAGAAAAGCAATGGCAGTAGTGTTGAAGAACATCCAGACGAAGCTGGCTTTCCACACTTCACTATTCTTGATCGTACCTTTAGCTTCTACCCATCCAGTTCGTGTTCGATCACCTCTCAGTGGGCCTTCCCTAACGGTGACGGCAAAGACAACTGCCACTAGCAATCCTGCAACCGCACCCACATAGAAAGGATAGCGCCAATTGAAGTTCTGATTCAGGACTGTTGCAACCGGAAAGGCTATGATTGTGGCCAGGGGCATGTTCGTTGAATATATGCCCATGGCCTTGCCGAAGTCCTTGTGAGAAAACCACTGAGGTATGATTGATGGTGTGCCTACAATTATGAAGGCTCCTCCAATGCCAAGGATAAGCCTACCCAACAAAGCCATTGCAAAGGAATTAGCCACAGCAGTTGTCAAACTGCCCAGAGCAGCCAAGATAGTTGAGAGAGATCCAAGCATTCGAAGGCTGTACTTGCTGACGGCTATTCCCACAGGGATCGAGAGGAAGATGCCTGGAACCATAACGATAGACGTTAAGAATCCCACCTCAGCGTCACTAGCGCCGAACTCGATTCGCACGCTTGAGAGAAGCGGTGGCATCGCTTGAAAGACAAATGCAAAAGCCACAAAGGAGACAAATGACGCAAAAAGAACCGCCCAGCGATAATTTGACGGTTGGTGCAGTTAATCTACCCCAGTGTGTCATTTTGACTCTTAATGAAAGAGCCTACTTCAAGCATATTTGCATTGCCGTACGTTCATTCCTGCCACGAAAAACGAAAACAGTCATTCATGGCTCCGTTTGGCATAAAAAAGGCGGTTCCAAGGATAAGAAAAGCCATAAAGCAGATGCCTAATTAGTTGGCGATCAGCCTCATAATATGCGATAACGAATGTGAGAATGTGGAACAGAGCCGCACTTCAGCAAGGAGCACACCTCAGAAAGTTGTCTGCCTCGTGTCAGGAGGCATAGACTCCCCTGTAGCAGCTTGGCTGGTACTCAAGAAGGGTTGTCTCCCACTATTTGTCTACTTCGACAACTCACCTTTCACTGATGAAACGACCGAACAGCGGGCTCTGCAAGCCATAAGAAAACTGAGATACTTGATTCCAGACAACGAGGCAAAGCTGTACGTGGTTCCACACGGAAAAGACTTGGCTGACATCTTAAGAAACTGTCCGCGTAACTTGACCTGTGTGCTTTGCAAAAGAATGATGTATCGGGTGGCTGAGAAAATAGCTTTGCGCGAAGGCGCAGAAGCAATAGTCACAGGCGAAATCATTGGTGAACACGCAAGCCAGACGCTTACAAACCTTCGAGTCGATAGCCAAGCTGTCACAGAGGTTGCTGTACTACGACCATTGATAGGCATGAACAAGACTGAGGTGGAAAGTCTCGCCCGGAAGATTGGGACATTTGACATCTCCACTAAGCCGGCATCATGCTGTACAGGCCCGCCGCCTAAGCCTCGAACCCGGGCCAGATTCGAGGAAGTGCTTCAGGCTGAGAGAAGTCTCGACATAGAGGGCATGGTTAAGCGTGCTCTGGCGGCGGCTTCGGTGGTTATGGTTTGAAGGCGGTCTTTAGGACTATTTGCAAGATTTGTCGTGCCACATCTACAGCTCATAGGCCTAGCGTTTGGGATATCACCCAAAGAACTGGTATTGAACAGAAACGTGGTGTCGGCCAACAGCTTACTTCAAAAGATAAAGCTGACGCAGACCCTTAGCTGACTGCATGATCACCACCTCAGGAACCGCTAGAGCAATCGGAAGATGGCTACGACAGCTCTGCTGTCTTATTTAGGCGACCATTGGCACACATGCTCGCAGCATTGGTCACCTTCGGCCATACAGGTGAGTCTGGAAAACTTAACTTCTCTGTTTATAGTTTTGGCCAGTCCCTCATAGAAGCTGTTGTGCAGCACATTGCACATTGTTTCTGGCATCTTAACAGACAGTTCAAAGAATACACAGTTGTGCAGTCGGTACTTGATTTTCTTGTCGTCGATTTCAACCGCTTCGGGTTCGGCGCCCATTTCTTTCATGTATCCCTCAACGAGGAATTTCTCGAAGGTTTTGGGAGTCCAGTCTTTGAGGTTGTGTTCAAACTGCAGTCGTTTTGCTACGTTTTCTCCCATTTCAACTCCTGTTTTTCTGAGGATCTTCTTGGTCTCGCTTTCCCCAAGCGTGGACTGCATTGTGTTTATCAGATAGGTGCTGAGGTAGAGGTACTGACGTTTTGGAAAACCTATGAGGGTAGGCTCCTGCACGATCTTGTAGTAAACTTTGGGTCTTCCAACAGCGCCTGCTCTCTGTTCAAATGCTTCAACGAACCCTGCTTCCTGCAGCGACTGCAGGTGATGACGGACTGTGATGGGCTTCAGCATGAGCTTTTCAGCTATTTCTTCAACATCCATGGATTTCCTGTACAACATCCTCAATATGTCCAGTCGTGACTTGCTGGATAGCGCTTGATACGCTGCTGTTTCAAGCAATGGTTCTTCCTCTTTCTGTTCCTTAAATGGTAATTATTATTATTTTTATCAGCTTTCTAATATATTTTGCTCGCTGCTTTCTGCATTAGACCGGATTTTTCATTACTGATGTGGGAAAAATGCCTTTAGAAAAACACAATGTGGATTTTTGCGGTATCAAAATTTCCGAAAAAAGGAAAAATTTAATAGACAACGTTAGGAACCATCTCAGGTAAGGGTCTGAGGAAATTCGAATGTTGAAAATCGACGACCTTGACCAGCAGATACTCAAGATTCTAGAGGCAGACGGCAGAATCTCGTACCGTCAGCTGGGACAGAAGCTTGGTATTGAAGAGTCAACGGCTCGAAAGAGGGTGGTTAGACTCCAAGAGAAGGGCGTCATCGAGAGGTTCACAATTGACGTCAACGAGACAACGCTGGGCAGAACCATAACCGCGTTCATCACGGTCTACCCAAGCCTCAAGCACGCCGACGAAGTCATAACAAAGGTTGTAGACTTCGAGGAAGTGATGGAGTCCTACAACTTAAGCGGAAGGTGTGGCGTGTTTCTGAAAGCCACGTTTGGCGACATGAAAGCCCTCAACGCCTTCATAGCCAAGATAAGAGGCATCACAGGAATCGTAGGCATACACACCTGCATCTCTTTAGAGACCATAAAGAGGCCGAGCCTCAGCCCTGCAAAGGCGTAGACGCGAAATTCACTCGTTGTGGTTATTTCTTAGCTGGCTTTGAGATCAGCGACTCGTAGATCTGCGAGGTTTGCTCCGCTGCTTTTCGCCAAGTGAAGTATTGAATCACTCGTTTGCGACCGTTTTCACCCCACTGCTTGGCTCTCTCGGGATCTTTCAAGACCTCGTTTATTCCCCAAGCTATGTCTGCTGCATTGTTGCCGTTGACGTGAACGCCGTTTTGATCTGGACCGCTTGAAACTACTTGTTCTTTGAAGCCTACGACGCCTTGAGCTCCAACAACCACGGGTTTGGCTAATGACATTGCTTCAAGGCTTACTATGCCGAAGGGCTCGTATGTTGAGGGAAAAACGCACACGTCTGCTGCTGCGTAGTGGGCTATTCGGTCAGGCTCGGGAACAAACTCGAAACGGGTTACAACGTTGTCTCCTACGCCCAGTCTGTTGGCAAGTTCAGTTATGTCCTTCTGTTCCTCGCCTTTTCCAAGAATTACAAGCTTGCTTTTTGGGTGATCCTTCAGGATTTGGGGCATTGCTTGAACTAGGTTTCTGACGCCTTTGACCCATGTTAGTCTGCCGATGAAGAGTATCATGTCTCCATCTTTGGGTATTCCGTGGCGCTCTCGGGCTTTCTCAACATCTCCCAGCTTCACCAGAGAGGGATCATATCTTTCTGGGTCAACGCCGTTCCAGACTACGCTTGTTTTTCCAGCTGGCCATCCGTGCCTAACGAGATCTTCGCGCATGGCGTAGCTGACTGTGATTAGGTGGTCACATACTTCTGCCATGTGAGATTCTAGGTGTGACACGACCTCGGAGCCTTGTCCTCCGCTTCTGCCCCATTCGGTGCTGTG
>Ga0315310_10003034_pt1 | contig 10470 bp, 7 predicted proteins | sample TDP5_MG_FD_203630 | JGI IMG/M metagenome (GOLD analysis project Ga0315310, IMG submission 203630) | Freshwater sediment microbial communities from Lake Towuti, South Sulawesi, Indonesia - TDP5 | ecosystem: Environmental > Aquatic > Freshwater > Lake > Sediment | place: Indonesia: South Sulawesi...
GATGTGGTAATGGCGGGTGAAACTGAACATTGGACGATAAGTAAGCCTTTCGAGCCTATCTTGAGAGAAGGTAGACTGTATGGTCGCGGTTCCTCCGACATGAAGGGTTCCATCGCCTGCCTCTTGAAGGCCCTAGAGCTAATTGAAAAGTATGGACCTGCGCCGAGGTTCACGATCGATGTCAGCCTCACATGCGATGAGGAGTACGGCGAGTATACTGGGCTGCGGTACCTTGTCGACGCCACCAAGAGAGGAGAAAGATATCTAGCTTCTGACGTCCTTCTGTCACTTGACGGCGGAATCGACACCATCGGTATTGGAGCTGCAGGATTTATCTCATACAGGGTCAAGGCTAAGGGAAAGACCGTCCACTCCTCTGTACCTCATAAAGGGGTTAACGCGATCTTCGCGATGATCCCCGTGCTTCAGGCAATCAGAGAACTAAGTCTGAAAGTTGAATCCAGATGGTCTAGCTATCCCGCTTCGCCGAAGGCCGGAGTGCCCAGAGTGAAACCTTGCCTCAATGTGACCCTGATCAAAGGTGGACACGCCCAGAACGCGGTCCCTGAAACGTGTGAAATAGAAGGCGACAGGCGCGTCATTCCCGACGAGAACTTCGATGATGCCGTACTTGAATTGACTAATACGATCATTGATGCGAAGCTCCGGAACAACATCGATCTGGAATTCGAGGTGCGGCCCGGCGCCTCACGGCCTTTCGCCACATCTCCGGAGAACCCTTTCCTTAAGATCTACAAGAAGACGGCTGAAACAGTCATGAAGAAAGAACTGCCGATCGCTGTGAGCTTCGGATCCACCGATGTCTCTAGAGTTAAGACGGATCTAGGTATCGACGTGATCTCTCATGGAGCGGCAGACGAGTTGAGCCGAGCGCATGGATACGACGAGAGCGTATCTGTAGACAACGTTCGAATTCTCATGGAGACACTTGTCCGATTCTTCAGCGAGGGCCCTACGTAGGCTTGCGAACAAAGACAACTCATTGTTTTGAATCTCGGGAGTCCTTCAAGGCTTGTGAGTCAGACTCAATGTTGTTTCACGAAACCATATCACCTCTATCTCTCGTAAAAAGCTGGCCAGGAATGGATGAGTACTTTCCAGTGGAGAAACATTTTGGAAGAACCCGTTCTCTGAGTTACCTCCGTTGCGAGTTGGTGACTTCCCAATCTGTTTCACGAGCATATCTCGATCGAGGATCCGCTTCCAGTATCAAGAGTGAAATGATTCCTGAAAAGAAAATCGACCTGCATTCCCGATAGTCATAAATATCTCAGACTCGGCCAGTAATAGCCGAGCACAGTTGTCTCGATTCATTCGTCTGTGGCTGTTAGTTGCCATCCTCGTTTCTGCCACTTATGCTTCAACATTGGTCGAAGTTCATGCCCAAAAAGTCTGGGTGTGGACAGACAGATACTATTACAATGTTGGAGACACTGTGTTCATCTACATGAGGTCAAGCGTCACTCTGACGAGCTCTCGACTCACCATAACCCACAGTAACGGCTATCAATCACAAACTTGGCTTGGCGCCATGGCGGCCAATGTGATTAGGGTCTACTATGGCACTACAGCATGGAGCGGCTACAGATACGTTGTCTTTGAAGGGTGGTGGGCGGGAGGGCTTCTGAAGGATGCAACATCGTACGTTGTGTACGGAGTCGTGCCCCCACCTCCGCCGACAACAGTCACTCAGACCACGACTGTGACAACTACTACAGCCCCTCCCGACTTCAAGATTGACGTAACGCCACCGTCAAGCTCTGTGAAACTGGGTGAAATGGCGACGTTCACGGTAACGGTTTCGTCGATTGGAGGTTTCAGTTCAGATGTCTACATAGAAGTGTCAGGAAGCCCTGCTATTCCGCCAGGCAGCAGCTTTGTTACCCCCAACCCCGTGAAACCGCCTGCAGACGATTCGCAACGGGCCACACTCACAATAAGCACAAAGAACTTCGACAGCGGTGGAACATACACGATAACCGTCAGCGGCAGGAGTGGGTCTTTAGTGCGGACAGCAGTGGTGCAGTTGGATGTGAAATTTTCGATCACTATCAGTGTGATGCCAGAATCACAGATTGTCAAACAGGGCGACTCAACTTATTTCACGATTCATGTCGATGTCGGTGAATACAAAGGAACAGTCTCTATCACAGTAAGTGGGATTCCTGCTGGAGCAACCAAAACCGTCAGCCCCACTTCACTTGTCGGAAGTGGTCCAGCCACGCTTACCGTAACAACAAGTGATCAGACACCCGTCGGCACTCATTCCATACAAGTCACCGCTACTGCCGGCGGCATGAAGGCGCATGGCCAAGCCCTCCTCACAGTAAGAGAAAGGCCATTGTGGGAGAGAACAGAGATGTTGGTACTCGCACTGATTTTGGTGGTTGCTCTGGCTGCAATCGTTGCTTGGGCTGTCTTTAGGAGAAAACCGGCGCCTCCAGCTGCAGTACGGCTCCCTGCAGCGACCAACCCGACAGTATTGCGTCCCTCCGTTCCGGGTCCGGCTGTTGCTGAGTCTACACAATCTTGATGTGCGTGAAACGTCAGCTCGGTATCATTTCTTCAGTCTCATAGACCGTTTCTCTTACCACTTTACTCTTTTCATGGATGCAGATCTTGTCAGGCATCCATCTATCTGCAACGATAATCTGTCAATAACAAGCCTGAGTCTTCTCCTCAGAACGCAAACAGAACTCTCTTGAAATCAACGATCTTCCCATCTCTGACTCCAACTTTCTCCCTTCTCAGCAATCGAATCTTCCGTTCGATCGCCTTGCCAAAGGTCTTTCCTCCAAAGCCACCAACAGTTCCGTCAGACCTCACGACTCTATGGCAAGGGACTCTTGGAGCATAGGGATTCCTGCGGCAAGCGTTGCCAACAGCTCTGTAGGCATTGGTATTCAGCTTCTTCGCTAGCAAGCCGTAAGTCGTTACCTTTCCTCTGGGAATCTTTTCCATGAGCTTCCAGACTCTTTCTTCGAACTTCATATCTCCACACAGCTCGACTTCTCTCTACGCAGTGTATCTCTGTCTTATGCTTTCTCCTGAATGGTTACTCAGAGGGATCTTATCGATAGTGGGCGCGTTAATATATATCACGACAGCATTGTCCGCATCGATCGTCGAGCGTGATAGGGAGTTCGTCGGTTGCTGTACATAGGCATTGATGTCGGGGGAACATTCACCGACCTAGTAGTTTTCGACAGCGAATCTGGAGACACACAGGTCATAAAGATTCCGACTACTCCGGCAAGCCCCGAGACTGCTATCCTTCAGGCTCTGGAAGAATACCAGAGCAAAGCCCGAGAGATTGCGTCAATCATTCACGCCACAACCATTGCAACGAACGCTCTAATCACGCATCAAGGACTTGCGGAGACAGCGCTGATAACTAACGAAGGATTCCGCGACTTGCTAGAGATCGGAAGGCAGAGGAGGCCAGAGATCTATGGCCTGCTAACAAGGAGGCCTGAGCCATTAGTGAAGAGGGCGCATAGGTTCACGGTGAGAGGCAGAATTCTCTCTGATGGAAGGGAACTCGAACCGCTTGACATCGATTCGTTGAGGAGGATTTCAAGAAAGATTGTGAGACTTGGTTTCCGGTCCGTCGCAATTGCATTCCTAAACTCGTATGTTAACCCTTCACATGAGCGACAAGCGGAGAGGATCTTGAGAGAGGAGGGGTTTCGTGGCCACACAAGCCTATCAAGTGATGTCAACAGGGAATACAGAGAATATGAAAGGACGAGCACAACAGTCGTGAATTCATCGCTCTCTTCTCTTGTGTCTACCTATTTGGAGAATCTGAGGAGGAGTCTAGACGAGAAAGGAATCCTTGCCCCGCTATACGTGATGAATTCAAACGGAGGAGTAAGTAACGTTAGATATGCTTCGCAGTACCCAATATCGATCATCGAGTCTGGTCCAGCAGCAGGAATCCTCGCATCAAAATACCTTGCACGTATCTTGTCGATCGACAAGGTGGTAACCTTTGACATGGGTGGGACGACTGCCAAGGCTGGCACCATAGAGCATGGAGAGCCTGACACCGCGTATGAGTTTGAAGCTGCAGGCAAGACGCACAGCGGCAGGTCGATAAAAGGGAGCGGCTACCCGGTCCGCTATCCCTTCTTAGATCTCGCAGAGGTGAGCGCAGGAGGCGGCACTGTAGCTTGGATAGATGAGGGGGGCGCGCTCAGGGTTGGACCTCATAGCGCAGCTGCAGATCCAGGACCCGCTGCATACGGAAAGGGCGGATCTGAGCCTACGGTGACTGACGCGAACATTGTGCTCGGCAGGATTAACCCCTCATATCTTCTCGGCGGAAAGATGCGAATCTATGGTGATCTTGCGTTCAAGGCCGTTGAAGAGAAAGTTGCCAAGAAGCTGGGAATGGATGTCTACAGAGCTTCAGGGGGCATAGTGAGGCTCGTAAACAGTAGTATGTCGAAAGCAATATCGATAGTCAGCCTTGAAAGAGGCCGAGATCCAAGAGATTTTGTTCTCTTTGCCTTTGGAGGAGCGGGGCCCCTGCACGCTTGCGAGCTTGCAGAAGAGATATCCATAGACCGTATCGTGATACCGGAACATCCCGGAATCTTCTCAGCCTACGGTCTGCTCACAGTAGACATGACTAGGGAATTCTCCCTTCCCGTGATGAGCACCAATCTTGATCCTGAACCAGCATTCTCAGAACTTCGAAAAACGGCTGAGAAGACGCTGACCGAGGAAGGGTTCACCAGATTCTCCTTCGAAGAGCTCCTAAACCTAAGATACAAGGGACAATCGTTTGAGATCACGCTGCGATACACGCGTGGGATGGATCTAAGAGAAGCCTTCGATGAGAAGCACGGAAGAATCTACGGTTATTCTTCCCCTGATCCGATTGAACTAGTGAACGTGAAGATCAAGGCCATCGTGCCAGTAGAAAAGATATCGATACAGGAAAAGGTCTCGACACTGCCTAGGCAAAGAGCAGAAGCCTCAGCGTCAAGAGACGTACTCTTCTCAGGATCTTTTGTGAAGGTCCCGCTCTACGAGAGGGAAACCTTGAGGCCAGGATCTTGCGGCAAAGGACCATGCATCATTGAGGAATATGACTCAACCACAGCTGTGAGTCCGAAATGGAATTGGGAGATCGACGGATTCGGAAACATCCTCCTCAAACGTGGGTAAGGACACTGGACTATTGAGATGAAGATGCGATGACGACTCTTGATCCTGTCACTGTGGAATTGATCAGAAGCTCCCTGTACTACGCAAGCGAGGAGATGGGAATAGCGCTCAGAAACTCTTCCTACTCACCAAACATAAAGGAGCGGATGGATCACTCTGCGACAATATTCGATTCTGAAGGCAGATTGCTGGCTCAAGCCGAACATATCCCGGTCCATCTGGGGTCACTCCCTTGGGGCCTCAAGAACATAATAGAATACTGTCAGAAAAAGGGATTAGGTCTCGAAGAGGGGTCGATGATAGTTGCCAACAATCCGTACATAGCGGGAACGCATCTGAATGATTTGACCGTCGTAAGGCCTGTTTACCATCGAGGAGGCCTGGTCGCCTATGCAGCAAACAAGGCGCACCATGCCGATGTCGGCGGCGTTGTTCCAGGAAGCATTTCAATCGATGCGAAGACGATTTTCGAGGAAGGCTTCATCATGAATCCTGTTCAGCTCATGCGGCGAAACGAGTTCCTGAAAGAAACAGTTTCACTTGTTGCTTCGAACTCAAGATCACCTGTTGAGAGGACAGGAGATCTGAAGGCACAGGTTGCCGCGAACATCACAGGTGAGAGAAGGATACTTCAGCTCATAGAAAGATACGGTTTGGAGGACTTTCTCTCTGCCGCAGAGGAATCTTTTGACTATACAGAGAGGATCATGAGGTCAAGAATCTCAGCTACGATGAATAAAGGAACATTCCAGGCCGAGGACTATGTGGAGGATCCGAATGGCAGAGATATCACACTCAGAGTCAAGCTGACCGTTCTGAACGACAGGATTCATGTAGATTACTCTGGAACGGACAGGCAAGTGCCGTATGCGATTAACGCGGTTTTCGGCGTGACGCTCTCAGGCGTACATTTCGTCGCTAGAACACTCATTGGAGACGACGTGCCGATGAACGAGGGCGCTTTCAGGGTCGTGGATGTTTATTCCCCTGAAGGAACGGTTCTCCATGCCAGTTTTCCTTACCCGGTGGCAGGAGGAAACCTTGAAACAAGTCAAAGAAATGCTGACCTGCTCTATCTCGCGTTTTCTCAATCGCTTCCAGAGAAAGTTCCAGCCGCTTCAGGCGGGTCAATGAACAATGTGATGATCGGCGGAATGCACGAAGGTAAGAGCTGGGCGTTCTACGAAACCATAGGTGTCGGTCTCGGCGGAAGATATGCCATGGACGGGCTTGACGGTATTCAGGCAAACATGACGAACACAATGAACACGCCAATAGAGGAGATTGAGCGTTCGATGCCCATACTCATCAGGAGATATGGATTCAGGTCGAATAGTTGCGGCGCGGGCCAGTCTAGGGGTGGCTCCGGACTCGTAAGGGCATACGAAATGCTCGCTGAGTCAACTACTTTCACGGTCCTATCGGAGCGGGGGAGGCATGAACCCTACGGTCTTCTGGGTGGATCAGGAGGCGCTAGAGCGAAGGTTATCCTGTATCGAAATCATCAAGGAAGACTTAGAAAGAAAAGGTTGCCGATAAAGCAGACCGCGATCCTCAAGAAGGGTGACATCGTAGAGATGCAAACGGCAGGCGGAGGAGGATACGGTAACCCAAAGAATAGAGACCGCCACAAGGTGTTGGCTGACCTAGAAAATGAAATGATCACAAAGTCTTACGCAAGAAGGCTCCGATGGAGAGTGTAAGGAGCTGGATCGTTGAACTGCGCGTACTCGTATCCAATAAGGTTCAAGATCAAACGTCAATAGGACCCGTAGACCAAGCAAGCTCTCCTAGAGATTCTAACTGAAGGCCGAGCCTTTTGAACAACATCCACCAAGTCATTCTGGAGGACAGTCTTGAGCAAGGCAGATATGGTTCTGAAGGAAATCGAAGAATTGGAAGAGAGAGAGTTCCTTCCAATCATAGGCCCAAGAAAGGGCAAGGTCCTAGTGGAAGTCATTCGAGAGATCAAACCCGAACGGATCCTAGAGGTTGGAACCCTCATAGGTTACTCAGCAATTTTAATGGGCAAAGAACTTGGGCATGACGCGTGCATAGTCACCATAGAGATCCATGCTGACGAGGCTAGGACAGCAGAGAAGAACGTGAAGAGAGCAGAGATACTGCCGACCGTAAAGATCATAATTGGTAATGCCAAGAAAGTCGTACCGAGACTGAGAGGAAAATTCGATCTCGTCTTCATCGACGCCGAGAAGAGTGAGTATCGGGACTACCTGCAACTGGTCGAAGGAAAGCTCCACAAAGGAAGCACCCTAGTTGCAGACAATGCACGGATATTTGCCGACGAAATGAAAGAATACTTGGACTATGTTAGATTTTCAGGAAAATACAGTAGCAAATATGTAGCCGTTGGTGAAGATGGCCTGGAGATAAGCGTCAAGCTGTAAGCGACTTATGCGCGCTGCATTTGAACAACTGGGCGTGTGTAGAACGGAAGCGTTAGGTATGGTGGACCGGGCGGGATTTGAACCCGCGGCTTCCGCGTCTCTCTCCGTCAAGATGCGAACGCGGCGTATGTACTGACGGCTTGGCTAAGGCCATCATTCATACCAACTGAACTACCGGCCCTTGATTCCAATACCTGTGGTCCTTCACTCTTATGCTGTCCGGCCAATACGGCAGATTACCACTGCGTCCAACGCTCCTAAAGAACTTTCCACGAATCCGTGCGTCGAGCCCTAGCCTCCAAATTGCAACAGCGCTGCGACGAGGAATGATTTTTCTTTCCATGACCTTCGGAATCCTGTCTCAGCAACAGACTTGGTAGCATATCCTACTGCCCTGATTCTGATAAAGAACTGTTGAGGTCTTGCAACGACTGTTGGGAGAGAAGTGACTGTTCCTAGGGATTTAGGATCAGCAGTGCGTAATTCAGGTAACTGGCAAAGCCTACCCAGATGAGATAAGGAACCAGCAGCAAGGCGGCCAACTTTGACACCTTGAAAAAGGAGACAATGGTCAGCACAATCATCACCCACAGCGCGACGATACCAATCAAACCGAGTAGAGGTGACTGCATCCCGAAGAACAGGTAAGACCAAAGAATGTTTAAGGCCAGTTGGACACCAAATATCACAACTGGCTCTCTGACAGGCCTCCTCTCTGGTCCGACATTCAGGATGAAGAAGAGCGAGATACCCATGAGCAGATAGAGTATGGTCCACACTGGAGCGAAAACCCAGTTCGGAGGAGCAAGATCCGGCTTGCGGAGCCCCGCATACCATGTCGGTATGGCAGGTGTGGTAAAGATGGAACCAAGAATGGCTGCCATCTGGCAGACTGCAACAGCAGCGATCAAGCGAGTGAGAAGTCGGGTTCTACTGCTCAATACTCACCCTTCTTACGCCAATATGCTAGGTCTTCCATAATAATAGTAGTCAGATGCCTGATCTTCAGAATGTAGTCTGAGGTAGACAGTGAAATCGGGTCTAGCATACGTTCACGATCCGAGAAGACTGTGAAGCTAGGACCGATATGGCGAAAGACTTTCATAGATTGACGGTTTTGTAGCGGCCGGTAGCGAGGCTTCCGAGACGACTGAGAAGAAAATCGGGTCGGCAAAGTCTGGATACGCTCTGGTGATAACGTCCCATGCGTTGAACCACACGTATGACAGTCTGTTGCCGATCCTGTACCCGCCAATGATCTCAGAATTCCAGCTTTCCTACGGCTTGGTGGGATTGCTGGTGATGGGTTACAGGCTGTCCAGCGGTGCACTTCAACTCTTGATGGGTTTCTTGGGCCGATTCGTGAGAAGGAAGATTCTCCTCGGTTTCGGCATGATCTGGCAGTCAATTGCAAACTCCTTCATCTCGATTTCGCAAGGATTTGAGCACATTCTGCTCAATCGTACATTGGCGGGCGTGGGCTCAAGCCCTCAGCATCCCACAGGAGCATCATATATTGCTGAGAATTTCTCGAAGAACCAACTAGGAAGGGCATTGGGAGCTAACATAGCTGCTGCGCAGGTTGGCAGCTTCGTCACTCCTTTCATAGGAAGCTTGCTGCTATCATGGCTGGGGTGGAGGGCGACTATCCTCGCTTTCTCTGTACCTGGGCTCGTAATAGGATTCGCGTTCCTATTCATTGCAGAGCCTAAGCGTTCTCGCGAGTGGTCCGGCACATCGAGTCTCAGGCTTCTGCTGAAGGGACTGAAGGTTGTGCTTAGCGACAGAATTGTCTTGACTGTCATGGTAGTTGAAATGGTGATGGCGTTTAGGATAGGGGCAAGGGACTTCATACCTTCCTATCTCATTCGAGACTTGGGCATAGCACCGCTTGAGGTTGGAGTGTTATTCGCCATCTTCGTGGGTGCTGGGATACCTGCCCCATACGTTTGGGGATACCTGTCAGACAGGGTTGAAAGAAGAAAGGTAGTGATGTTCGCCATGGGCCTTGCCTGCGCGCTGTGGTATCTCCTCCCCTATTCAAGAGATACCCTGCAAGTCCTTCTCGTCCTTGTGCCGCTTGGCTTTGCGGGACAAGGAGTCGGAGGGATCGTTCAGGCATACGTGGCCGAGGCGACTACACAAGAGAACCGCGACCTAATCTACGGCCTCTACTTCACCTTGGCCTTCACTCTGGGGTCTTTCTCGCCTGTCATACTGGGATATCTGGCGGACTCCTTTGGCTTTCAAGTAGGCTTCTCATACGTCGCTTTTGTCTCCCTGTCCGCCGTGGTAGCCGCCTACTTCCTGAGGTGAACATCGTCGTTGGGCTGATTGGAGCGCTTTGCGAAAACCGAACCTGTTGAGGACCCTCGCCTAGGAGATCAGGCTCCACTCTGCTTGAACGCTTTCAACGCCTCTTCTATCCTGTTCAGCGCCTCAGTCAGTATCTCCCCACTTGTCCCTATGTTGATTCTGATGTGACCTTCGCCTGAAGGCCCGAATTCCGAGCCTGACTCAACGGCTACTCTGCCTCTTCTGAGGAGATACTCGGTCATATTCTCACTAGACATTTCATAGCCAGTCACGTCTGGAAAGATCAGATAGGTACCTTCGAGGGGACTGAGACGAATTCCATCAAGAGACGCCAGCCGCCTGTAAGCTAGGTCCCTGACGTTCTGCAAATACGCCACTAGCTCCCTAACGTAATAGTTCACGCTAGGGCTCAGCATTGCCTTCGCCGCCGCCAAGGCCAGCGAACCTGTTCCCCTCAAGGCAGGCTCATCAGGATCGCCGGTATCTCTGAACCCTATGCTTTTGAGCTTGCGCATCAGTTGCCTATTTGTCGCCACGGCGTATCCCA
>Ga0315310_10003035_pt1 | contig 10462 bp, 12 predicted proteins | sample TDP5_MG_FD_203630 | JGI IMG/M metagenome (GOLD analysis project Ga0315310, IMG submission 203630) | Freshwater sediment microbial communities from Lake Towuti, South Sulawesi, Indonesia - TDP5 | ecosystem: Environmental > Aquatic > Freshwater > Lake > Sediment | place: Indonesia: South Sulawesi...
CCGAGTAAAATCGGGAGCCTACACTATTTCCAAAGCTGGAGTCAAGGTTCTGACAGAAACGATAGCGGAGGAGGTTAGAAAATACGACATAAACGTCAACTGCGTCATGCCCAGCACAATAGATACGCCTGACAATAGGCGCAATTTCCCGAAAGCTGACTTCTCAAAGTGGGTAGACCCCAAAGATATTGCTGAAGTGATATGGTTCTTGGTGTCCGACGCCTCCAGAGTTGTGAGTGGGGCTAGTGTTCCAGTCTATGGCAAGGCGTGACCATAGTCGTATTATAGAATGCCAAGATTTTTATTTGCATTCAACCTAACTCAAACCACGTCGAGGATTGAAAACATGAGCCTTTTGCTAACAAAAGAGCAGCGGAATAAACTCATTGGCGAGTTGAACAAGGGCGTGGCACGTGAGATAACGGCAATCATACAGTATTCCTACCATCACGTCATGGCTGAGGGCATGGAGAGTCCAGCGCTGTCGGAAATCTTTGAAAAGGTGGCTTTGCAAGAGATGGAACATCTTGAAGAATTCGCTGATAGAATCAAGTATCTGGGAGGTATTCCGACTACAAAGCCAAATCCAATCAAGGTCGGCGGCACGTTGAAGCAGATGGTCGAAGACGACTTGGAACTGGAATACCAGGCCATTAAGTTATACAAGGGTCAGATTGCTATAGCAAAGGAGATAGGCGACACAACCACTAGGTTGATGCTTGAGAAAATTCTTACCGCCGAGGAAGACCATGCCGACAAGTGGGAGACTGTTCTCAAGAAACGAGTCAAGTAAGACTCTCCCTTCTCCTATTTTTCTACACATGGCGCTAGAGGGGCACTTCACCATCATAAAAAGGGTGGAGCATTGGGTAAGCTTCTCATAATCCTGTTCACGCCTCCTTGGCAGTCTGAGAACGCAGACACGGTCTTCGAGTTTGCCAACGCGGCAATTGAAGAAGGCCATGAGGTAACAATCTTCTGTGATATAGACGCAACCTACAACCTGATGAAGGGTCAACTGCAGCCAAGCCAGACCACCCCAGCGGGGAAGATGACCCAACTGATTAAACAAGGTGCACACATTTTGGCTTGTCGAGAAAGCGCTAGGCTGAGAGGCATCGATGCCAAAACTGGATTCATAGAAGGTGCGGTTGAAAGCAGCTTAGGCAGACTGACCGAATTAATGGAAAAACATGATCGAATAGTCGCGTTCGGATGAGGAGGGCAGAATACAACATGGTCAATAAAGTTCTGTTGGTCATAAAGAGTCCGCCGTATGGCGGGGGGAGAGCCGCTGAAGGCCTACGAATGGCGACTGCAATGATTGCCATGGACATGTTGCCTCAAATGCTTTTCATAGACGACGGCGTCTACTGCCTGCTCAAAGACCAAAATCCAGAAGCCGCTGGACTCGCATCGTTTCAGGAAAGGCTCAGGACAATTGCCGACTTGATTGGGTTTGCCGCTTCATCTGACTCCATGCATAAACGCACGCTGAAACCAGATGATCTTAACCTAAACCATAAGGTCAAGACCCTGTCACTCGATGAAACTGCACAGCTGTTTTCTCAAAACGATGCAGTTATCACGTTCTAGGAGATGGTCTGTCTCACATGCTCATAATCTTTTGCAAGTCTCCTTGGACACAAAGCTACGATTCAGCCATTGCAATTGCCGGAAAGAGTGTGGATGACGGAGAGAAAGTGGATGTTCTGCTAATTCAGGACGCTTGCATAGCCGCCACAATAGCTAAGTTCTGCGACAAACTAGCTGAAAGACGCATTGGCGTGTACGCCCTGAAAGCTGACTGTGAAGCAAGAGGCCTAACCGAAAAGGTGAGCGGAAGCGCAAAATTGATCGATAATAAGGAATGGGTTAGGCTTGTGATGACCAGCCACGACAAAATCGTCTCGTGGACCAGTTAGCGCTCGGTTTCTGCCCACCAGATCCAGCCCTTTCGCTCTGGAGACAATTGACCCTTAACTAAACCTTTCAGCCTCAGCCTGTTTAAGAGCACAGGAAGACTGTCTGGGCACGTTACCAAACGCTTTCTGATCTCACCTTCAACGTCTCTGGTCGTCAAAGGCTTGCCAGCAGTTTTCAACACCGACATGATCAACTCGAACGATTCCTCTTCAGTCAGTTTGTGCTCACTCAAGTCCAGTCAGCCCTTAATCTGTATTTTTCTTTAACACCTCGTTTCAAATCAATGTTTCGAGAGCCTAGACAGCCTATTTCTGATTTTGAAGGAGTCTTAACCACTGCGGAACCTTCACGTTCGTAGCCATGTCCAGAGTGTCAGCGGGCTTCACGTCTAGGACTGGTGTACCGTCAAGCGCGTCGAGACCCTTAACGATCAAAATGTTCTGTCTACGCTCCACCAATTCAACAAGGGTCAGACCGATGGGGTTCGGACGAAAGGCGCTTCTAGTCGCGAAAACACCTAACAAAGGCAAATCTGCTCTGCCACGTGGATGCACCTTTAACGGCTTTCTTTCCTTTTCTGAAATTTGATGCATGTAGAAGATAACATACAAGTGAGAGAAGTCTTCGAGTCCATCCAAGGCTTGAGCCAAACGCTTTCGGACAATGATTCTAGTGATTAGACTTCGATCTTTCACATTTTCCTTTTTCGACAGGCGTCTGACATTACCGATGGGTTTCATCTTGATATCCATAATGAACACGCATTTTGACTTGACATTATACCTTTAAAAGAGATGCCTATCATACTTTTGGAAGTCGGAAACGGGTTTTCAATGGTCAAACATGATGTGGTCGTAGTAGGTGCCGGACTAGCTGGACTGCGAGCAGCCATAGAGGCTAAGGAAAAAGGCGCAGACATCGCCGTTCTTTCTAAGCTGCATCCTGCCCGCTCTCATTCAGACCAGGCGCAAGGGGGAATAAACGCCTCATTAGGTGAAGACGACAGCTGGGAGAAGCATGCTTTCGACACAGTGAAGGGAAGCGATTACCTGGCTGATCAGGACGCAGTGGAATTCATGTGTAAAGACGCGCCAAGAGCCATAATCGAACTCGAACGTTGGGGCGCTCTCTTCAGCCGCACAACAACAGGACGATTAGCTCAGCGTCCATTTGGAGGCGCAGGTTTCCCGCGAACTTGCTTCGCAGCCGACAAAACCGGCCACGTTCTTCAGACAACGATTTATGAGCAAGCAGTTCGAGGCGAGGTTCAGGTGTATGAGGAGTGGTTTGCCACATCGCTAGTTGTTGAAGACAACGTGTGTAAGGGGCTAATAGCCATAGACATCGTCACAGGCGAAGTGCAAGCCATCGAAACAAACGCTGTAATCTTGGCTGCAGGAGGCGCTGGGCAAGTCTACAGCCGGACAACAAATTCGCTGTCAACAACTGGGGATGGCATAGCCATGGCCTACAACGCCGGAGTGCCTATAGAGGACATGGAATTCGTACAGTTCCATCCCACATCACTGTTCGGCTCCAACATACTTATCAGCGAAGGCGCGCGAGGCGAGGGTGGCTACCTAGTCAATGTCCAGGGCCAGAGGTTCATGGAAAAATACGCGCCGGACAAAATGGAGCTGGCACCACGAGACATTGTGTCAAGGGCCATAGAAACCGAAATCAGAGAAGGCAGAGGCTTCGAAGGTGGCTACGTACATCTTGATCTGCGCCACTTAGGCGAGGCAAAAATAAACGAGAGGTTGCCCACAATTCGTGAGTTAGCCATCTACTTTGCTGGCGTAGACCCTGTTAAGGAGCCTATTGCAATTCAGCCAGCGCAGCATTACACGATGGGTGGTGTTGCCACAAACTTCGATGGAGCAGCGTCTATAAAAGGTCTTTATGCTGCAGGTGAGTGCGCTTGTGTCAGCGTTCACGGCGCCAACAGATTAGGCGGTAACAGCCTGCTCGACACCATAGTGTTTGGGAAGCGAGCAGGTGCTAAGGCGGCTGAATTTGCAAAAGCGGCTTCTGCTATCAGCTTTCCTCAAACTGCTCTGAAGGCGGAGCGTGAAAGAATCGAGTTGATGTTGAATCGGAAAGAGGGAGTGAAGGCCTCAGCTATTAAAGAAGCTTTGGGCAACACTATGTTTGTCAAAGTCGGCATTTTTAGGCACAAACGTGAACTTGAGACGGCTAAGAAGAATATAGCAGCATTAAAGAAACAATTTCAAAACGTGTGCGTAATGGATTCAAGCCGCAGGTTCAACACCAGCCTAATTGAAGCCCTAGAAGTCGGCTTCGGGCTGGACTTGGCTGAAGTTATAGTTGCCTGTGCTCTGGCTAGGAAGGAGAGCCGAGGCGCCCACTCTAGGGTTGACTACCCAAAAAGAGACGACAACAAATGGCTAAAGCACACTATGGCAGTTCGTACGGCCACAGGTCCCAGACTCTTCTACAAACCCGTCACGATCACTCAGTTTCAACCAGAGGCAAGAGGCTACTGATATACAAACTCAGGATGCAATTGTTCGCATTTTGCGGTTCAATCCAGAGCGAGATGAAAAGCCACATTACCAGACGTTCACGTCGAAAATGGACAATCGCATGACTGTTCTGCACTTGCTTGAAAACATTAAGCATCAGCAAGACGCTTCTTTGACTTTCAGACGATCATGTCGCAGTGGAATTTGCGGTTCATGCGCAATGAAAATCAATCACTTAGCCAAACTGGCATGCAAGACCAGAGCAAAAGCAGAAGCAGAGAAACACGGAGAGATTCTGATTGAACCCATGGAGAACATGCCATTGATAAAAGACTTAATCGTGGACATGTCTCCGTTCTGGCGAGAAATCGACAGGAACACGCCTTGGCTGGTTTGGGACGAAGCCACAAGAGATTCGAACAGAGAGAACCTGCTGACAAATGAACAGCAGTACATTTCCGGAAAAGTGGCCGACTGCATAATGTGCGGCTGCTGTTTCTCCGACTGCGTATCCAGAGTGTTTGACAAGAACTTCAATGGACCAGCATCGTTGGCTAAAATCCATCGGTTCGTGGCTGATCCACGCGACAAAGAAGGCGCGAAAAGGGTTCATGGACTTGTCGAAATGGGTCTATGGTCCTGCACCCATTGTTATTTCTGCTGGTCTCAGTGTCCACGAGATGTAAGGCCTGTTGCAGCCATTTCAGCCCTACGCGTCTTATCGATGAGATCATTAGATCCAAGCCAAGGAGCGCGTCACGTTCAAGCCTTTATCGATTCAGTGAAGAAAACTGGCATGCTCAACGAGGCTACACTGTATCTAAGAACGATGCGAACTGCGACGCTTAAGGACCTTGATCTAATACTCAAAATGGCTTTAAAACGAAAGGCGCCTTCACCTTTTAGGCGACCCCTACCCAGAATAGAAGAAGTTCGTTCATTGTTTCACTTGTGCAAGGAGACTGCGGAAAAGTGAAGTACGCTTACTATCCCGGCTGCGTCGCCAAGTCAAGCGCACCAGAACTCTACGACTCCACATCTCTTGTGGCCGAGAAACTAGGAATCGAACTGATTGAGTTGACCGCTGCTTCCTGCTGTGGCGCCGGCGCTGTAAACGAAGCCAATCCATTTCTCAACGTGCTACTGAACGCTCGAACCTTTTCCATGGCTGAAAATCTGGGTTTAAATATCCTTACGATTTGCAGCACCTGTCAAGGCGTTATGGGACAGGTTAAATGGCAACTCAACAGCGACCCCGCATTGATGGCTCGGACAAATGAGGCGCTAAGCAAAATCAACATGAAATACGAGGGCAGAGTCCAAATAAAGCATCTACTTTGGGCTCTGATCGACGACTTCGGCCTGTCAAAGCTTGAGGGACAAGTTTCAAGACCGTTACGCGGGTTGAAGGTTGCGCCGTTCTATGGCTGCTACATCCTGAGACCACCAGAGACCTTGCAGTTTGACGATCACGAAAACCCCACTTCACTTGACCAATTGATAACTGTGCTCGGCGCGGAATCTGTTCATTATGAAGGCGAGACAAAATGCTGTGGGTTCCCCATTCTTTTCGTTCAGCGTGAAACCGCGTTTGACATGGCCGCGACTTATTTGAACAATGCAAAGCAGAGCGGTGCAGACCTCTTGGTGACGCCGTGCCCGCTTTGCCACATCTCACTAGACACCTATCAGGGCAAATCAGTTAAACGAAAAGAAACAGAGATCAACCTACCAGTCGTGCATCTTTCGCAGCTGGTCGGTTTGGCTCTCGGTGTTGAACCCGAAAAGCTAGGATTCTCAAAACACATGGTCTCTACGGCGCGGGTTCTGCGTGAATCGTTACAATTGCCTCTTTGAACTTTTTCTTGATCTCGCTCTCTATATGCGAAACTGTGTCGTGCATAGCTTCCACAGAGACTCCCTTGTCAAATGAACAGTCGATGTTAATGTGACGGCGCTTTTCACTTAGATACGTAACAACTCTACTTACGCTTCTAATGTCTGAATGAGTAACCACAATCTGCCTAATCATTCGTTGTACTTCCGCATCTTCAACCAAAAACTCGCGGTGCACCTTTGGCGCGAAGGGTTCAATGTGAACCGTCACGTTCTCTATGTCATTTATTTCCTTCGTTAGGTTTTGCTCGATTTTTTCAGCTATGGTGTGGGCTTTCTTCAATGGCATGTCTGGATCAACTAAGATGTGCAAAGTGATGAACAGCTTGCCCTTTGAATAAACGCTGCTCAGATCATGAACTCCTTTAACTCCTTCAACAACTGTTGCTAGACTCTCGATCTGTTTCTCTATAGGTTTTTCAGGTCCTACAGGTTCAATGTGGACAGTGACTGAGGATCGGTCATATAGCTTGTTGATTCTCGCCTCAATCTTCGAGGCAACATCGTGCGCTTCCGGAAGACCCATTGAACCCGGGACACATATTGTTGTTTCAACGTATGTTATGTCGCCCACCTTTCGAACCTTTAGATCTTTACAGACCAAGGCGCCCTCCGTGGCAAGTATTTCCTTTCTGATGTCTGAAACAACTTTTCTCGAAATCTGGTCGCTTAGATCTGCCCCGCTGCTGCGAATCAACCCGACGGTCAGATACACCAGCAAGAAGCTCAGAACTATCGAAGCTGTGGCATCAATTCTGTCGTCGCCCCCAACGAATGTGACTCCGAAACCGATCAGTGCGATTACCGTAGACGCGAAATCTGAGAGAGCGTGATAGAGGCTGGCCTTCACGGTTACGCTGCCCTCGCCTCTGCCCCATAGTGTTCCTATCCTGAAAAAATCGACAGCTAAAGTGTAGCCCACAGCACCAAAGCCAATGATATCGTGATGAACCAATTGATCTCCTGTCCCTATCAATATTATGCGATTCACAGCCTCGTAGAAGAGGAAGCTGGCCAAACCAATTAATGCAATGCCTCCGATCAAGCCCCCGATCGGCTCTATCTTGCCATGTCCATACAGGTGTTCCTCATCAGGCGGCTTGAGCGATAGCCTAGCCGTCACAAGTAGGATCAGCGTTGTTATTGTGTCAAAGAGCGCGTGGGCTGCGTCGCTGAGGATGGCGAGACTGTTCGTCACTAGGCCCACGGCCCCTTCAAAGACCACAACGCTGGCTATGGCAATAAATGAGAGTTGAAGCACCCTGACCTTGGTAAGGCTTCTTCCAGCAACCATGCCTATCAGTGATAAACCTTTTCAATCCCGATTTAAGGGTTGAGGTTCAGAATCTGCAACATAGGGTTTAAAAGTTAAGAAATGTAGCATATGGAAGGTTGATTCGGTAATGGGTTTTACAGCCATAGAGGACATCCAGTCTGGGAAGTTCAAGGGCAAGAGAGTGAACATTCACGGATGGGTCTACCGTAAGCGAGAAGGCAAGGACAACGTTTTCCTCATTGTTAGAGACGCAACTGGCATCATACAAGTTATAGTAAGGAAAGAGAGTTCTGCGTGGGCAGCTGCAGAAAAAGCAACGATTGAATCGTCCTTAAAGCTGTCAGGTACGGTGAAACCAGACAAGCGTGCCCTAAGCGGCTTTGAAATCGTAGCCGACAACATCGAAATAGTCGGCCTGGCTGAGACCTTTCCAATAGCCAAGGACAAGAGCGAGCAGTTTCTGCGGGATGTTCGCCATCTTTGGCTGAGAAGCAGAAAAATGAACACTGTCATGAAGATACGAAGTGAAGTCTTACAATTCATACATGAATTCTTCCGGAAACAAGGTTTCTTCGAGGTCTCGCCGCCCATGTTCATTTCCAGCGCCGTGGAAGGAGGAGCCACACTGTTTGGTCTCAAGTACTTTGAGGACGATGTCATGTACCTGACTCAGAGCGCTCAACTTCATCTGGAGGTCTTGATCTATTCTTTAGAGAAAGTCTACTGCGTTGCTCCCTCTTTCAGGGCTGAGAAAAGTCGGACGATTAGACATCTGACCGAGTTTTGGCATGTTGAGTCAGAAGAAGCATTCTCAACACTTGACGACCTGATGAGCTTGGAAGAACGCTTAGTCAGCTACGTTTGCCAAACCACAGTGAAAAAATGTAAAAAACATCTTGAAGCCCTAGGACTTGACCCAAAAGAACTAGCCAAGATCAAGGCGCCTTTTCCAAAGATCACCTACGATGACGCCATAGAGCGACTGCACAAAAAAGGCTTCAAGATCCAGTGGGGTGAAGACTTCGGATTCAACGAGGAACGAGCATTAGCTGAAGACCTGGCTGGACCGCTGTTTGTTTACGCCTATCCTAAAGGAATCAGGGCGTTTTACGTGAAGGCCTATCCAGACAAACCAGACCTTGTAATGTCAGCCGACTTGATTGTGCCGAGAATTGGAGAGCTCGCAACCGGTGGCGCAAGGGTTGACGACAAGGAAGAACTACTGCGGAACCTTCGGACCTTTGGCCTTCGCTCGGAAGATTACGAATGGTACGTAGATATTAGGCGTTACGGAACAGCACCGCACACCGGCTTCGGGATGGGGGTTGAGCGTCTTCTCGCTTGGATGCTCAACTTAGAAAGCATCATGGATTCGATTCCTTTTCCACGTACGACACGAAGGTCATATCCCTGACCTTGGCGTAGATCTTTGGCGGGGAACATGCGAATAAAATGACGGTCAATTTCAAGAAGATAAAGGGAACAATCTGGATCAAGGTGAATCCTAAAAACCCTGAGGTTGAAAAGATTCGGATTGCGGCGCGTCTAATCAGAAACGGCGGATTAGTTGCGTTTCCAACTGAAACCGTATACGGACTTGGCGCCGACGCTCTAAATCCAAAAGCTGTTGCAAGAGTATTTGCCGCGAAAAACCGTCCACCGGACAATCCAATAATAGTTCATGTCGCCAGCAAAGAAGATGTTCATAAGCTGGCAAAAGCTGTTCCTCAAGCAGCAGAGAAGCTGATAAACGAATTCTGGCCGGGTCCCTTAACCCTCATCTTGAAGCGGACATGCATTGTTCCAGACATAACCGTCGTTGGCCTAGACACCATAGCCGTCAGGATGCCAAATAACAAAGTGGCGCTTGAGCTTATCAAGGAATCAAAGACGCCTATTGCTGCCCCGAGTGCAAACCTGGCAGGCAAGCCGAGTCCAACAGAAGCTGAACATGTGATAAAAGACCTCGCAGGAAGAATCGATGCAGTGCTGGATTCCGGACCAACAAGAATAGGAGTGGAGTCAACAGTCATTGACATGACCGCTGCTAAGCCTCAGATTCTCAGACCCGGAGGCACACCGTATGAAAGGCTGAAAGAAGTCTTGCATGATGTAGAAGTGCATCCTGTTGCTGAAGCAAGCAAGAAAATGCGTGTGCTCAAGGCGCGGTCTCCCGGCATGAAACATCGACATTATGCACCAGAAGCCAAGATGATTGTCGTTGAAGGAGAACTCGCTAAGGTCATACCGAAGATCAGGCAGCTTGCGGCTTTGTACATGACTGAAGGGAAAAAAGTTGGGATATTAGCGACAGATGAGAGCAAAACAAGCTACACAGCCGACGTTGTCAAGTCGCTTGGAGACCGAAACAACGTAGCGAACATCGCCAAAAACTTGTTCAGACTTCTCCGAAAATTCGACGAAGAAAAAGTTCACATAATAATTGCAGAGGGAATACCTCCAACTGGTTTGGGACTAGCAATAATGAACAGACTCAGAAGGGCTGCTAGCTTCAACATTGTAGAAGCCGATTAGTCAACGATGAGAACTCAGTCTTAGGTTAGTCCCACTTCCAAATCTTTCTTCTCATTAAGACCCCAGGCAACACAAACAGTCCCCAACTTGCCACTACCAACACATAGGTTAGGTCTGTGATGGTCAGAGGGACAAGGCCGAACATCTGTGCTGTAATCGGCATGTAACATATTCCAAGTGTAGCACCTATCGAAATGATTTCAGCAACAACGAAGACTTTGTTCCTAAAGCTGGAGCGGCCCATCCTCCAAACGCTACGTGTCTCAGAGCGGCAGTTCCAGACAACAAATAGCTCAAAGAAGGCAGCTTGCACGAAAGCCACAGTTCGTGCCTCAGCCAATGT
>Ga0315310_10003036_pt1 | contig 10461 bp, 8 predicted proteins | sample TDP5_MG_FD_203630 | JGI IMG/M metagenome (GOLD analysis project Ga0315310, IMG submission 203630) | Freshwater sediment microbial communities from Lake Towuti, South Sulawesi, Indonesia - TDP5 | ecosystem: Environmental > Aquatic > Freshwater > Lake > Sediment | place: Indonesia: South Sulawesi...
AAATCCAGATTGTGACGAGCCTTTCTATGGGTTAGGAAGGAGTCGTATTGTCCCCCGTCTTCTAACCACGATTGAAATTTCGAACAGGGAAATTCGTCGCATTGGGCACAAACCTCAAGGTTCTTTCTCTTTACACAGCAAGTTATGTAGGAGCAAGAGGGATGTTTATCGAAAAAGTCAGGTCCGCAACACCCAGGGCATCTCGAGGTGCCGACAGTGTAGTATCTCGGACACAATCCACAATCAAGGCCACAGCAACCAATAGAGGGATAGACCTTTGTTGGACGTTGACTCATTTCACCACACCCCTACACATTAGCCTAAGCCTACGTGATACTTTTGTTGTATGTTTGTTTACGTATCCACAGTTTCCAGCACTTCAAGAGCGTTTGGCGCAACTTATTGCCCTAAACCACCGCCGTTGGTCAAGATGGTGTTGGAAAGAGTCCACCCAAAACGATTAAATATCTACGCAACCCGATAGTTAGTGTGAAAGAAAAATTAAGGCAGTATTTTGAGAATCTGGAGCCAACACTACTAGGTTTGAGCGGAAAGATTACCGTCGACAGCATTTCGGAACTCGGACTCGGGGAGAGCAATCTCAACTATCTGGCTATTGTGAACAGTAAGAAATTCGTATTTCGAGTGAATATGGACCCTGCCGATACAGGCAAATCTAGAAAGGAATTCAATGCCCTGAAATCTGTTGAGGGTTTGAGAATCGCGCCAAAGGCATTCATCCTAGACGAGTCCGAGAAGCACATTGACGGAACATTTCTCATCATGGAATACATTGAAGGAACCCCCCTAGACAAGATTGAGACGAAGTTGTCTACGAAAATCATAAGAGAATTGGCTCGAATTGTGGCAAATCTCCATTCCCAGGAAATTGGCGATGTAAGAAACATGTTGGCAAAGGAAAAGCCGACTCCTGATGCTTGGGTCTCAGCAGTAAGGAAGAGAATAGAATATATCAGAAAACGAAGGAGAAAATATTTTGAAAGAGACGGCTTTGACATAATGCTCGACGAAACTTTATCGAAGATCAGATTAGTTGCCAGAGGCTCAGAATTCAGAGGTGTTCTGCGACCCGGACATGGAGACATTTGTCAGCAGAATCTACTTGTTCATAATGGAGAACTGAGACTGATTGACTGGGAGGACTTTGGTTTGAGAGATCCAGCTTCAGACATCGGCATAATCTTCGAAGGTTTCGGAATTGAATTCACGAAGGAACAAGAAGACGAATTCCTAAGAGAGTATCTTAACATAAGAACTGACGAAACTCTAAAGGAGAGACTTAAAGTATTCAGGCCAATCATTCAGTTTGACCAATTTGTCTGGGCAGTTATGCACGTTTTTGAAATTGGCGAAAAAGAGATGCATGAACACTTTGTCGAACGGAAGAATATCCAAGAACACATGGATTACGCAAGATATTGCTTCGATAGATGCATAAAGTCCGGCGTAATCGACAAGAAATGGGCTGAATTTAGAGATCTGAAAATGTTTCCGACATATTGAACCGTTTGTCAAGTATTCAGTATAGATAGGGACTGCTTATGGGCTGACCATTCTGCGAAATAATCCGTTTTTCTATGTGATTTTGAGTGAATAAGATCTTCTAAATATCTTTCTAAGCTTGGAAATCTCCGATTTGTAACACCTAACTTCTTCTCTGAGCTTATATTTTTGAGGAGCTCAAGAACCTCGCCTGGCGTGCCGAAGCTTTCATTTTTTCCATCGGCCCGCTTTCTCGTTACTTGTATGCACTTGTCAACGATGCAGCTCAGAACGCAAGCCGTGCAGTAAATGCATAGGTCCTCAATTATCTTTACCTCTCCGTACCCCCAGTAGAGGGCACTTGAAGGGCAGGCTTCGATGCATAATTTACACTCGATGCCTTTGCAGGTTCTTTTGTTGATCCTTATGCTGCCTTCCCTGAAATATTCTCTTATCTCAAGCGATTCAAGAAGCCTACTCTTTTCTTCCATCCTTTTCTTAGTGCTCTCATGCAGCATCTGAAAGATATCTAGGCTTCTCTCCTTGCTTGGCATGCTATTCTAAGCCTTCTATCTCTTTTTCGCTGTAAGGATGAAGATGCGTATTCCTCAACAATCTTATTAGGAAATCCTCAAATGTGCCCTGTTTTATCTTTGAATCGATTCGCTTCCGCCATTTTTCCCAGAGCTGAATCACATAGAAAGCCGTTTTTCTACTCCTTTCATCTTTATATTCTTCAAGTCTAGGAGGCGCCCCAAGGTAACCTAATACCGTGTTAACCATTAGAAAAATTATTGCCTCATCAACATATTCAAAATCTGTTCTTAACTTTTCAGGCACCAATCTTAAAATTGTCAAATCGAAGGTTGAGTGGGCTAATTCATGTACTAGAAGATCGATCGTTGTTTTAGAGTCAAGGTCTTGATGTGCCTCAATAACGGCTCCTTCGCCATAGATGATTCCTCCACAAGGTTTAAAGTTGATTGAAGTCGGTTCCACAATATATATAATATATTCTTCGCGCCAATGTAAGCCTAATGAGTCTTCCAATTTAATCAGTGTTTCTTCAATTTCTGGTGTTAGTTGCTGAAGAACATTCCCAAACTTATCTAAATCTGATTTGAGATGGTCTTGAAAATACTTAGAATAATCCTGCCAACTTTTCTCCATGATTTGAGTAAGTTCATTGGCATATGTACTTAACGCTGTCACAAGGTTTTCTTTTGCTTTTTCAAGGGCATCGGAATCTCCAACTGCCCTAATAATTACGCTATGAATGTTTTCTTGATCTAAGAGAAAGGAAAAATTGTCAAAAAGAACTCTCTCAGTTATTTTCAATGCCTTCTGACGATAATCCTCTACAGGTGCATATACATAACGTTTTGATAGACCACCTCTTTCCAAGTGATAGAAAAGATTCACAAGCGGATTGATCCGAAAAGTAAGTTTAATCACTTCGAATTGCCTCATGAGTTCGATACTAATATATCTTTACTCAAAAGAAACTACCGGCAAACTAAGAAACTGTCGTCCCCTATCCGAAGTAAAAGTTAGGTGTACCCGGCTTTCTTCATGATCTCTTTCACTGAACAATAGGCTGGAGATGAAGATGGCAATTCGAGAAGAGATCTGCCGGAGAATATGAAATCCTCAACATTATTGTCGTAGGCGATCTTCCCTAAGTATTCCAAACCCGTTCTCTTCTCAACCTCCCGTTCTAGAGTTTCTGGAAACCTGTATCCCCCAACGATGAAGAAATTCTTGAAGCTTACATTGACCTCTTTCGCAATTCGAAATGCCCTTCTCACATGGTCAAAAGATTTCTTGGACGGATCGATTATGTCGAAGATATCGTCGACTCTGGATGTGATTCGCCTGTTTAGGTGTTCTAAGCCGGCTGGGGAATCTATGATCACATGCTTATACGTTTTAGTTAGGTTTTCTAGGGCTTTCTTCACCGCTGCATTTGGGAGACAGTAGCATCCCTCCACCCATTTCGGTCCTATCGCGATCAGATCGAAGTATTCGCTTTCATAGAGTCCTTTTTCCCAGATCTTGCCCTCTATCCTCTCCGATGGAGGCACCCCAACAGTGGTTCCTCCCTGCTCGAGAAAGGTTTCAACCAGTAGTTCGGAGACCGTTTTTCTTCCAGCCTTCTCAAGGTCTACTCCTACGGCTTCGGCTAGATTCTGGTCTGGATCGGCATCTATCAGAAGCATGGGCGTGTCGCGAATGTCGGTAAGATGTTTCGCCATAAGCGCGACGAAACTTGTCTTCCCCGTGCCTCCCCTGCCCATCGAAACAATCAGTCTCATACCTTTCTTTGCTTCCACTCCTAGTCTCTGTTCTTTGGTGGCCAATTCTCCTTCAAGAAGGCAGGTATTCCTGAAGAGTCTCTCGGACCTACGAGAACACGCCAGCCCGTCACTTCCTCTATCTCTCCGCTTAACCTTGCTGCTAGACCTGGGATGACTAAATCTCTGTATCTGACCTTCTCCTCAACTCTCGACTTTTTCAGGGCATCCGCAACTTTTTCTGGCGTCAAGATTCGGCCGGCCACCGAGCTCTCGACGCTTATTCCCCCTGTGTCGACAACTATGAGATAACAATTGACGCCAGAAGACTTTATGTCTGATTCGACGGTGAAGTACGTCAAAGCATAGTTCGTCGTGAACATCACCGGCGAATTCTCATCAGGATTTCCGAAGACCTTCAATCCGGCCTCAACCGAGACAGGCTTCCTTGGATCCGTATAAAGATTATAACGCCAAATAACATTTGGCAATAGAACCCATCCATCAATACTGTGCACTATTAACAAGTCAGCGTATCTCGCCATCAGCATCGAGGCAAGGTAGGCTTCCTTCCACTGGAACACTTCCTTAGGCTCATCCTTACCCATCCAAACGGTTAGAGGGGTGCCTAGAATGGGAAAGCCGAGAAGTTTGTCCCCACCTTTACACGCGTTTCTCCTTATCATCGTAAAGTTATCAAGGGTGTCAGATAATCCCTCTTCTGGCAAAGTACCGGGATCAAGCACAAGATCCTCAACACCATACTCCACAAGGGTGTTTGATAGGGACCGTAGAAGATCCAGGTCGTTCAGGGCGAAGATTGTTAATGGACAGTTGTACATTAATGCTAGTTCAGCCATTCGCCTCCAATTGTCCTTTGTGGCTGCATAGATCAAAGGTCTTCTTTCATAAACTGAGTTCAGCGCCTCTTCCATAACGTCGGGATCTAAGGAGCACAGAATCAGAGGCAATACCGTGGCCCCCGCAACCTTCTCCACAGTTGATCTGAATCTGCTTTTGTCGTTCGATGTTGATCTGACAGCTATCATATCGAGCTCAAGTGTTCTTCCAATATAGTTATACGTGAAGCCATCAACCATCTTAACTCGTTCCAGAACCTCACTTTCAGGCATCTCGTCTGCTACATCTATAGCTATTGGTGTAGGATTATGGTAAGTGAACTCGTGACGATACATAACAAGCTTCCCGCCGATCTTGACGGAACTATCCCCAACTCCTATGGTGATCTGTTTGACCGCTGGTGCCAAGAGCTCCTTAAGTTTCGCATATTCATCTTTATACTTCTCTTGCAGAAGTGGAGGACACTCTTCTATGGTGACCTCTCTATTAACCACTTTAGCCGCAAAAGCCATGCAGTTTTTTTCCTCACATTCACCACAGTTCGTCCTAGGGAGCAGCCTATAAACATCCAGAGGGCTGAGTTCCCTGATGCCTCGCCTTACCTCTCTTTCAGTCAATCGCTTTTGCGCCTCCTATATCTTTATGGAAACCCAGTCGGCAACTTCTTCAGACTTCGCCTTACCCGGGTTCATCAAATTCCTAATAACTTCCTTCATCGTATGTACAGCGGCTGGATGCATCATCATAAACATGTCGACGCCAGCTAATAGCAGCGCCAACGCTGTAACGGTCTCCCAGATTGGCCCACGTAGCTCCCTCGGCTCCCATTCTGGTCCGATCTTCATCCAAGCTTCTCTTGCAGCCCAAGCGTTCGTCGAACCTGACAAAGTTGGATGCTGAAGTTCTGTGTCGCCCATTATGGCCGCCAATCTAGCTCTTTCATGAATGCTGAAGGAGTATTCAAGCCCGTAACCCAAAGCCGCAGTAGTCAAATCCATCACGATACTTTCCCTAGGTAGAAATTCGTAGAGCCTACGGTTGAGCTCCTTAGCTCGATTCAGCTCCATAGCCGTGAATGCAAGTACAACATGACCATACTTGTTCGCGGCATCGGCTACGCCGCCCAGGATTCCAGCCTCGGCCATATCAGGCGTAAGGGAGCTAAGCATAACTCTCTCTCCTGCGGCTACTTCGGCAACTTTCTTGAAGACGTCTGCATCCTTCTTTGGGTCCCCACATCCACCGACTATGACGGGAACGTCAACAGCCTGAAGGACCTCCTCTATGGTTTTTGCCGCACTACTTGGCGATGCGTTCTTGATCAAGGGATCCGTACTTAGCAGGTGTACCGTAACTGCATCTGCCTCAAACTTATCAACGGCCAGCTTAGCCCAAGCAGCAGGATTCCCAATAACGTCTTGAACATACGTCCTCAAAGCCTTGGGAAGACTAACCTCGATGTCGAACACATCTACAGAGACTGCTGGGGGGTTCGGTGGAACCTCTTGAAACAGATGAAAGGCTGGTGTTGCCCCGCCTCCAATGACTAAACCTTTGCCCCGGGAACCCCCTTCTGTTCTCGTTGAGCCGAGTATAACCTCTGTGATCCTGCCCGGGTATGTCTGAACTACAGGCTTGAATTCAGCTCTGAGGATTTCAGTCGGCTTCTCCGGTATGACCTTGGGAGGAACGGTAGGTGCAACGGCTTGGGGCGGCACAACCACAGGAAGGCCGGGTTGGATCCATATTTCGAGTTCACCAGCATCTATCTCTACGTCCTCAAGTTCTATTTCTCCGAGTTTGCTTAGGAGTTCGAGCAGTTTGGGTCCAATCTTTATAGATGCGCTTTTGTTTTCTTCTTTTTTCTTGTTTTTCATGCAGCTCATTTCTCTTTACTTAGAATCCTGACTTTCTTGGCGTGAATTTTGGCATTTCTGAGGATTATTCTGAAACCACCAACACCCGATGCAACTCCGACAGGAACACTCGGAACCGTCAAAGGTATCTGAGCCTGGACAGGAACCTCCAACCTTTCTCTCTCAACCAGTTTTTCAGCTATAACCTCGACCGCAGCAGCCTTCCAACTCTGGACGACTGGGTGGCTCTTCTTCTCTAGAAAATCTTTCAGCTCTTCTAGGTTCGTGGCCTCTTTTTCAGTTGGAATCTTGTCAACGAGATCCTTTGGTATGAAGTCTCTAACCCGCTCTTTTATGACTTCAGGTAGCCAAACTAGGCGGTTCCAGCCTCCATCTGCGTGGAGGAACTTAGGCGACCGCATATACTCTATAGATACACCGTGGAACCCATCTACCTGTCTCCCGCCGGCCGTGGAATCCGCTAGAGTGGAGAAAGGAAGACCGTTAGGGGCCATTCCCTGGAACCCCCGGTGAACCACGCCCAAACCATCCACTTCAGGCATGTAGAAGGCCACAGCTTCAAAGCATCCGCAGGAGGTGTGAGGATGCCCAAAAGCTGTATAGAGCCAAACTCGCGCGATCTCTCCGCCGGACTTCATCTTTACAGCCTCATTGGCGCCGGAATATTCTCCCCTAGCCGGATCGACGCAATCTCCTTTATCGATCCTGAAGACGGGTCCTTTAGGGTCCACCCTCGCGGCAGCTCTTCCGTCGAACCAGCTGATGGCCCCGCAGTTTGAGTATCTTTGAGGCGTAATCACGCAGACATGGGTTGGGGCGAATGATTGGCAGAGAGAACATCCATAGAAGGCATCCACGTCTTCGTCCTTTAGACCTCTGGCTTTTGCGTCCCGCTTTTCGTAAGTTTCCATCGATTCCCCAAATTTCTCTTTCACTTTTTCAGGGTCTGTTATGAAGGTGATTTGGATCTTCTCGACGATTGGTAGTTCGCTCTTGAAGAGTCTCTGAAGGACCTTGCCCACGTATGTGAAGGAGTTTAATCCCTTCTCGAATGATCTATTGCTCAACCGAAGCCAGATATCGTATCTCTGGTTTAGATGCATTAGCCCCTCGATGTAGTTGCAGTATTCGTGGATTCGACGTTCGATGACGCCTTCCAGCTCCTCCTCCAGGTCTTTCCCCGCCACCTCGATGTATATTCCAAACGGGTAGGACTTCTTCTCCAAGTCCTTTATGTCTGGGCCGATTACCGTTATTTTTCCATCTTCAACCTCGTCTAAGGTCCGAACTTTCACCAGCTCAAACTTATGCTCTACCTTTGGGCCTCCGAGCTCGGTGCATGCGTCTGGCCATCTTATTCTCTCGCCTTCGTAGATGATCCCAACATCTACGGGGATATCTTCGAACATGGACATTCTATCTTCCTCCCAGCTCTTTTACGATGGATTCAAGGTTTTTCTCCCAATTGTCAACTGACAAGTTTGGAAATGACCATGAAGCATGTGGCTGGTAATGCATATCCAGAGAGATCGTCTTGAGCCCTGATGAAAAGTGCTTGAGGCCAGAGAGAATCAGCCATTCCATATAATACGGAATCCCTACGAACAAAGCTAGGTCGTGTTGTCCTCTGTCATTCACCCCGCTCCAATCAGAATCCTTGAGCCTATTAGCTATGTCAACGACAGGCATCCACGTTTCAACTTTGAAACCTCTCCTGTGAAACTCACGTTGCATGTGGGATGTAGCCACAACTGGAATCTTCGCATTCTCAGCGATGCGAATCATGTAATCTATTGGTTTTCCGTTTTCGAGTTCAAGCTCGGCGGCTTCATGACCAACTATAAGTATGGGATTCTTTGCGCGTTTTATCATGGCGGAGACGATTTCAGGCTTAGTTATTACTAGAGCCTTTTTTGGACCTGAGATCTCAGCACTTTGCCAAGGTTCAGCAGATGCCGACTTACTCACGCCTCCTCCTGATCAATCTAGGCAGTAGAGTAGGATCGGGTATGATGTTTTCTTTCCATTCTTTCTCTTCTAGGACCCTTATAATCTCATCTCTCATCGTGATCGGAACGTCAGCTAGAGTCCTCACAAACAAGTGAATATCATCGGGCATTACGCCGTACAGGCGTCTGCTCAAATCTATGTAGTGCGTCAACTTAACGGATCGGCCCCTTGTGGTATCGTTCGGCCTCATGCAGAGCTTGGACATCATGACCATTGCTTCCTCTTTTGTCTCAGCGGCGTAGAATAGATGCTCCGGCGTGGGACCCACATAGACTTTCTCTCCGGTACGGGCATCGTAAACATACCAGTCTTCAGATATATCCGCTCTACCTAGAAGCATGCGTCTATACTTACTTCCGTGAGGCCCAACTATAACAGGTACTCCTAACCTCCAGAAACCGCTGGCAATTGAGGCGGCCTTCTGAGACATCGCCCCCCAAGCAACCCCCACAGCGCCAACCCTGTTAAGGGTATAATCAGCTATCTCTTCGTAGTTTCCGCGAAGTCTGCGCTTGGCAAAGATGCTTGCGATCTTTATGGCAGCCCCGGCTATGTGAGAGTTTGCGACGCAGGAACCAACATTTAAGAGGCCTCCCGCATCAAATACTCCCGGAAAAATTTCATAAGGACTTTTTCCTTCCTCATCATGAAACATTGACGCTGACATGGCGGCGCATCCCGAAGTCAGCACGATGTACCGTCTCTTGGCGAACTCCATAGCCATCTCCGCAACCTCTTTTCCTCCCCTGGGATAGTTAGCGCATCCGACAAGGGCTACAACCCCTGGGATTTCGCCCAGAACAATTGGTCCACCGACTTCTCTGATCTCAACGTCTTGTATCGCACCTCTGCCCACACGTATCTTGTACTTTTCCTCTTTCAGCTTTTTCTCAGCCGCTTCAAGTATGAAGCTATGCAACGGAAAGTCGAGGGGACAAGCACTTTCACATCGTCCGCAACCGATGCACTCATCATAGAGGCTCGCAAGCTTCTCAAGGTTTCCATTCGCGGCTTCAGTCACGGCTTGTGGTATGGGTAGATCGTTCGGACATGCTCTTCTGCAATCGTCACATTTCCGACACGTTTTCGCCGTCTGGATTATGTCGTCTATATTAGGTATGGCTTTGAACTTTCTCCTCTTTGGGGCAATTGCTGTTGCTGTTCTAACGGCCACTTCGCCAACTTTTGCTGGGTCGAGAATGAGCGCGCCGGGGATATTTTCCGATAGCAGATCTTTAACTATCTCTTCTGCCGGATCATTCGTTCGATTTGGAAGCCCCAGACAATTGCTTTCAGCAGTGGTGATCAACGGCGCCCTGATTTTCTGAGCTTCAACCATGGAATCCGCTCGAATGCACTGTTCATCAACGACGATTACATCTGGTATGCCGCTCCTGATGAATCTGAGCTGCCAAGAGATGGGTCCGACAATCTTTGCTCCGGGATTGTACCGTGTCACATCATGAGCCGTGCAACATAGGCCAGCAACCTCTACTTCGCCGTACAATCCTTTATCCTTAAGGTAATCCATGATGCCGACAGCTGGCGGAACATTATGCCCGATAACCAAAATGACAGGCTTAGTCGCATCAACAGCGCCGAATCCTATCTCTGCAAGTGGGGCTTCAGGATCGGCCTTTGGAAATTCATAGCCAGCTATCTGGGCTATGTCGGCAACTTCGAGTCCCACATGGTCTATCATCCCAGCGTGGAACACCTTAGACTCGAAATCGAGGTTGCTTCCTTCCTGCCCAGTGTGAGTTGCAGAAAGCAGCTGAGTTACCTGCCCTTCGAGGTAATTCAGAACATCCTCCAAGTCTCCTAATCTTCTGGGCCTGACTCCACAAACCAAGCGGGTTACGGGAGCCTCAACTTCGACATTTACACCTCCTACATCAATAGGGTGCTCACGACCA
>Ga0315310_10003037_pt1 | contig 10458 bp, 8 predicted proteins | sample TDP5_MG_FD_203630 | JGI IMG/M metagenome (GOLD analysis project Ga0315310, IMG submission 203630) | Freshwater sediment microbial communities from Lake Towuti, South Sulawesi, Indonesia - TDP5 | ecosystem: Environmental > Aquatic > Freshwater > Lake > Sediment | place: Indonesia: South Sulawesi...
CCTTCTTATCCTGTTGGAATTTTACAAGAGGAGCCTTGCCTTGGGCTGACAGCCTATCAAGCTGCCCTGAAGGCCAACCTATCTCTGGTTGCGCTCCAGCCTCTTCTGTTACAGTCCAAGCCCTTAGGTGGCATGCTCCTCTATCAGAGGTTGCGAATGCGAGCGCCATTCCCGTAACAGAGCTGGGATGTTGCCCTGGCATTTCCAACCCTTTCACGTGCATCGCGAATTTCTCAGAGCCCTTCCCAATTCTTTCCGCAGCTACTTTAACACCCTCCGCAAGTATGTTGCCAATTTCATCTCTCGCGGCTATTTTATTTATCAGCCAGAGCATCGCTTCAGCATTTCCAAAGTTTAGTGGCGGACCCGCATAATCGTTTTCTTTAATTAACCCTCTCTCATAGCACTCCATCGCAAACCCGATTACGACCCCAGCAGATATCGTGTCGATTCCAAGATCATCGCAAAGCATGTTCGCTCTGGCTACAGCCTCAATGTCGTTGATTCCGCAATTCGCGCCTAGCATTGCAGAAGTCTCGTATTCAGGGCCTACAACGATTGTGCCAGCGTAAGGCCCAGACTTGATGTGAGAATACTTCCAACTTGTTATAGGACAGCCAAAACACGACTTATCTGCGATAATCATTTTCTCACGCATCAAATCGGGATCAAACCCGTCTATCTTATCAAATACGCTAGACTGAAAATTGCGAGTAGGAATTATCCCCTGTTCATTATGAGATGTCGTACCCGCTGATGTGCCATAATAGCAGAAACTCCGCATTCCAGGATTATTCAAGAGTATCCTGTAAACTTCTGTAGCGATCCTCTGGAATTCTTGAGGATCATTTATCTCTATTTCGCCTGTTCCTCTAACCGCTATTGCCTTAAGTCCTTTTGAACCCATTACGGCGCCGGCACCTCCACGGCCAGCGTTTCTGTAGAAGTCGCCAACGATGCATGCAAACTTCACCAACCTCTCACCAGCAGGACCTATAGAGATCACCCGAACATCGTGACCTAGCTCGTCCTTTATCGCCTTTTGAGCGCCAATCGAGCCCATTCCCCACAAGTCTTTAGCGCTTCTAAGCTCGACGTGGCTATTTTCGATTAGCAAATATACGGGTGCTTCAGATCGACCATGAATAATTAGTGCATCATATCCAACAAACTTCAATTCTGCTCCAAAAAATCCGCCAATGTTCGTGTCCAAGAATATGTTAGTTAAGGGTGATTTGGTCACGATAACATATTTGCTCGCCATAGTAGGGGCGAAAGTGCCTGTTAACGGGCCTGTCGCCACGACGATGCAGTTTTCTGGACTCAGCGGATCCATTTTCGGAGTTAGACGATCATAAACGATCTTAGCGCCAAGACCCTTACCACCTAGAAACTTCCTGAGCACGGGTTCTTCTACCGGTTTCTTGATGAAGTCTTTTCTGCTTAGATCCGCCTCCAGAATGCTTCCGGCATAGCCTCCGGGCGTCATATTAATGCCTCCTGCGACTCTAAGGATGCCGCGGTGGCTTTAGCGAAGGCATCTCTTCTAGCTTGAGAGAACTGGTTGGCTGATGTAAATTCCAAAGTGCTAGTCGGGCAGTATTTGGCGCATGAAGGATCCCCCTCGCAGAGGTCGCAGTACATAGGAATATTTTTGGCTGAATGGATGTAGATGGCGCCAATGGGGCAAGCCTCAACACAAAGTCCGCAACCAATACATTTTTCTTCGCTCAAAAGTAGAATGCCCTTTACATAATCTCTTGTTAGCGAATCGGTTGGGCAGTTCTTTACGCAAGGTGGGTTCTTACACTGTCTACAGAATACTGGTACATCTAGACCTGGGTATGGCCAAACGCTTGAAACTCTTATTCTGGATTTTCGTGGACTAAATTTCTTCTCTGATCGCAGGGAACAAACAAGCTCACAGATTCTGCATCCGCTGCACTTTCTTGCGTTTGCATGCAATTCCCTCAAATATGCCCCATCCTACAAGAATGAACTTGTCGATTACGTATCTAGTTTCAGTTATTACTTTTGTGCGAGAACCTCAGGAGTTTTCTTAATTCATCCATATTTGGCTCTATCTCAAAAGGCTCACTGCATATCTTCATTGATGCTGTAGGATGCTTCAAACCTGATCCAGTCACAACGCAGACTACTACATCCTTCTTCCCTAATCTTCCTGCTCTAATCAGTTTATCAAGGGCTGCGATAGAGGCGGCTCCGGCAGGCTCAGCAAATATGCCTTCGGTTTCGGCGAGCAATTTCACAGCCTGAAGTATTTCATCGTCACTAGACGCCTCAGCAAGCCCATTCGACTGTTTTATTGTATTCAAAGTTAAAGTTCCGTCTTGGGGATAGCCTTGCAGTGGATCTGCAATTGCGGAGGCCACGGTTCTGGGGCTTCCCCAAGGTTCTACCGTCGATCTCCCCTCCTTAAATGCCTTGACTATGGGGGCGCAACCTTTAGCTTGCACTCCAATCATGGACGGCAACTTCTGAACCCAACCTAGCCTTTTCATTTCTGTAAATCCTTTCCAACATCCAACTAGCAAAGGTCCAGCCCCCACAGGTATGAGAACCCAGTCGGGGGCATCACAGTGCAACTGCTCTAGTATCTCATATCCAACGGTCTTATTGCCTTCAACAGTGTAAGGGTTAAAGAAAGTAGAGGTTACGTTAAACCATTCCAGTTCCTCAGTACAAGTTTTAGCAAGTTCGAAAGCATCGCTATACGTTCCATTTACGATCACCAGTTTAGAACCATGTGCCCTCACCTGACAAGTTTTTTCCTGGGGGATACCTGCTGGAGCAAAAATCCAGCAATCGATCCCTGCTCTTGCTGCATAAGCCGAAAGTGATGCGCCAGCATTTCCGCTAGATGCTGCAACCACCGTCTTCACAGAGAATTCCTTCGCTTTCGTAACTGCCACGGTTACCGGCCTGTCTTTAAACGACGCAGTAGGATTTGTGGTTTCGTCCTTTATGTATAGTTTCTCGATCCCTAGTTTTCTTCCCAATCTCTTGCATTGAAGAAGTTTCGTTCCTCCTTCATGAAGCGAGATTACCTTTAAGTGATCTTGAATGGGCAGGAATTCCCTATACCTCCATACTCCAATGCCTTTTTTCCTAATCACCCTCGGCTTTAATTTCGCTGACAGGCGTTGATAGTCATAGTCTACTTGCAGAATTCCACCACATTTCCGGCAACTATAATACCCAACTTTCATAGGATATCGCTCTTGACATTGAATGCAACTTAACTCGGTTGCAAACAATTCTTCCCCCTCCTTAATAGACAAAACGCACTAACAAACAGTAACTCTAGAATCGCTTAGATGTTAAAGATATGTTAGATGTGTGTTATTGATATCTTCCGCGCTTTCTTCATAAGATCTCCATGGTAATTCGTAATCCAAGAATAAGGCAATCTGAAGAGCTCAAGGCATCCGAAAAAAGGTGCCTTTAAGCGACTCATCACGATCCTAAGTGTTTGCAAAAATTCTTCTGGGTTCTAATTGGAACTTCTTCCATACGCCTATGTGGCGGAACATATAAATAACGCAAAGGGGCAGTCAATCTCGGAAAATAAGGTGATATGTTTTGAGTGAAGCAGAGAAAGCGAAGATCACTAGACGTAAGTACTTGATGTACGGTGGTGGAATCGTTGTCGTCGCGGTTGTTGCAGCAGCAGGATACGGAATATATGAAGCGACAAAGCCGCCTCCAATAACTCCCACTCCTACACCTACTCCAACGCCTACACCTACCCCTACGCCAACTCCAACTCCTACACCTACTAAAGTCATGGAGCTACGCTACTGGCACCATGAGGCACCTACGCATAGAGTTGCTGCCCACCAGAAGGTTCTGGATCTATTCAATAAGGAAAATCCAAACATCAAGATAACTCAAGAGGTTGTCCTATGGGGTGACGCTTGGCCAAAGACGTTAGCTGCGATAAAGGCAGGGAACCCACCGGACTTTCAATTCTCAATTCCAGATTTGACTATCACCGCCTACCAAGCTGGAGGAATAGTTCCTGTAGATGACGTGGCCAAAGAGATAGACAGCAAATACAAGGTTATTCCTTCTTCGATCGCGCCAGAATTTTGGGACGGCCACTACTGGGGAACTCCATGGTGCGCGATGACTTGGGTATTACTATATAGACCAAGTCGTCTCAAGAAGTACGTCGGAACGACTGACCCGCCAACGACATGGGACGAGATGAAAGACTACGCAAAGAAGTTGACCAAGGATGGCTTCTACGGAATGGGTCTCGGAGGAGCTAAAAACCTCTGGACTCAGGAGTGCGCTTACAACTTTATGACGCAGGTCGGTGCGATGCCTTTCGACAAGGATGGAAAGCTGATATTCAACAGTCCCCAGACTATAAAGGCAATGAAATTCTACAAAGATCTTTGGAAATTCACTCCACCAGGGGCTTTGGAATGGAGCTGGGGTGAGATAGAGATGGGGCTTGTGGACCTCATTTCTATGGCACCGTATTTCCCAGCAATGCAGAAGCGCTTCTACGAGAACCCCGACCCCGAGATCAAAAAGGACATAGCGGCGGCTGTTCAGCCCTATCCCAAGGAAGACCCAGACGGCATGCCCGGGAACATTATCTATCCAAACGACGTACATGTGTACAAGCAAACGGCTGAGGATCCAGAGCGTTTCGATGCAGTAAAGAAATTCATGGCATTTATCAATAGGCCAGATATTGCCGCCATACTTACCGCTGAACAGGAGCCAGGCGCTTTCTATCCAGCTACCGAGGCCGGAGTCGCTCCAGACGCTCCAATGTGGAAAGACCCTGTAATATCTTTCTATCCAGAACTCAACAAAGCAGGTGTAGAAACCGTAAGAACTGGTAAGCTTTACTCATTCGAGTTTGGGAAATGCGTCAACCTAGCCATCGGCGACATATCAGGGGCGTTGGTCTTCGCTGACGTAGTTCAGAAGATAGTGTCTGGTGCCATGTCTGTTGAGGATGCTGTGGCTTGGGGACACAAAGAAATGGAAAAGTACCTTTGAGTACGAAATACCACAACCCTCCTTCTCTTTTTTTGAAAAAGCGTGAACTAGGAAAATTATCGCCATGAGAATAGCAAGTAGGAGCTTGCCTTATCTTCTCCTTCTGCCCACGCTTATATGGGTCTTCGTGCTAATTGTATATCCATTTCTTTCAGCAGCTCAACTGTCTTTCTATTCCTCAAAGTACGGAGTGACGTTGGGAGAATTCGTCGGTCTCAAGAACTTCTATAAGCTTCTTTTTGAGGATGATATGTTTTGGATTGCTTTTAAGAACTCAATAATTTGGACGTTTGGTAATCTGGGCATCCAAACTGTGTTTGGTTTGGGAGGAGCCCTTCTTCTAAACGAGAAATTCAGAGCTAGAAACGCATCTAGAACTTTAGTAATAATACCTTGGGTCATACCCACAGTTGTGATTTCCTTGATATGGAGATGGATGCTAGAACCATCCATGGGGATAGTAAACGCTATTCTATCGTGGGCTGGGATAATGAACCCCGATGAACCCTTCCTGTATCTAGGATCGCCATCATACGCTATGCTCGTCATGATAATCATCAACTCTTGGAGGTTCACTCCATTTGCAATAGTACTGATTCTGGCAGCACTACAGACGATTCCCCTTGAACTTTATGAGTCTAGCGACATAGACGGTGCTTCCAGACTGCAGAAATTTCGTAACATTACCTTTCCACTTATATCCCCTATCCTAGGATTCGTTGGTTTATTCGCTTTCGTATGGACATTCAATTTGTTTGACCTCATTTGGTTAACGACTCACGGAGGACCTGCCAACGCTACCGAGACTCTGCCTCTTCTGATTTATAGAAGAGGATTTGCAGAGTTCAGGACAAGTGAAGCAGCGGCCATCTCGATTATAATGTTTCTATTTCTGGTGGTCTTTAGCATAATATACTTCAGGCGCATGTTAAGGAGGGCAGAGTGAAATGAAAGTTCAACCGAAGAACGTAATCGTGTATATTCTCGTGATAGTCCTGCTTACCGTGATTCTTTTTCCATTCTACTGGATGTTCGCCTCATCTCTGAAGCCGATTGAAGAGATCCTGACTAGAAATCCGATGCTTGTGCCAATCCATCCTACCCTTAGTCATTACATAGATTTGATCAATCCTGCTGCGCTGTACGGAGGATGGGAGAGAGGTGGAAGGTTCTTCCTGATATTCATTCAGAACAGCTTGATCGTGGCAGGAGGCTCAACGGTCATATCGGTCTTCCTTTCGGTCCTAGGAGGATATAGTTTAGCCAGATTTCGATATAAGGGGAGAGAACTGATAGCGGGTTCTATGCTATTTGTCTACATGTTTCCAGGAGTTCTGTTGCTAGTTCCCATGTATGAACTCATGTCTAAGGCTCACTTACTTGATACTCATTTGAGCTTGATAATAGTCTATGTAACTTTTTCAGCTCCATTCTCTGTGTGGTTGTTAAGATCATTCCTAGAGACTATACCGGTTGAAATAGAGGAGGCTGCAATGGTTGATGGGACATCCCGTTTGGGAGCTTTTTTCCGTGTAATGCTGCCTCTTGCCGGCCCTGGGATCGTTACTGTGGCGACTTTTTCGTTTATTACGGCTTGGGGCGAATACATGTTTTCAGCCATTTTGATGTTTAAGGACACTATGAAAACTGTACCTACAGGACTCGCAATGTATATGGGATATCAATATATTGAGTGGGGGATGCTACTAACGGGTTCGGTGATAGCCGTCATCCCGGTGTTGTTGCTGTTTCTGCCCTTAGCTAATCTTTTCCTAAAGGGACTGACGGCGGGTGCTGTAAAGGGCTAATCCTCTTATGAGGAGAGAAAGAAGATTCATACAATTCACTATGAGGGCCGTATTGAGTGGGACGATGAGCTTTCTAAGAATATGAAGGTCGAGCTAGATATCTCTGAGCAATATTCTCCTTCGTTTTTAGGATCGCAGTAGAGCAGATACTTGGGGATTCAGAATGAAAAGGATGACAATTTTGGCGGCGGGCGCTCATCCCGACGATATAGAGATCCTATGCGCATTGCCCGACGAAGGCGTTTTCGATGACCAAGCGACAAGACTGAAAATCGTTGATGCAATAAGGACTTGCAAGCCGGACTTGATAATAACACACCATCCAGATGATTATCATGGGATGACCAGCAAGCTAGTCTTTGATGCAAGCTTTGTATGTACAATTCCTCGTATAGAAACAAAACTTTCTTTTCATGAACGTGTTGTACCAATCGCATATATGGATACGGTAGCTGGTTTGGGCTTTCTACAAGATACTTACGTAAGTATCACAGATATATTTGACAAGAAGAAGGAAATGCTCTGAGAGCATGTAAGTCAGATAACTTGGCCGAGAATGTTTTCCGAAGGACTACAACCTTAGATTTTATCGCACTCATTCGTGTGACAACTCGGAAAGGCATATATAGCATTTTGTCAGCAGCAATAAGAATCGGTGAGAAAAGATGAAAGTTTCTGCGGAAGGTCAAAAGTTCCTTCAGATATCAAAGGATCTTCTTGATAGGCTCGAAAGAGAGCAAGCGCAGAATATAGACAAGGCCGCCGACTTGATCGCGAACGCCATCGCTCAAGATAGGTTGATACACCTTCTCGGGGCGGGTGGTCACACATGGATGCCCGTCATGGAATTCTTCTATAGAGCCGGCGGTTTGGCATGCGTCAACCCTCTGTTCGACCTGGGAATAACTGTGTACAATAAAGCTTGGCATGGGATGCTGCTCGAAAGGCTCCCGGGATATGGTAAGAGCATAATCGATTACTACAGCCACTTCTTCAAATCTGGAGATGTAATCGTCATAACAACCAATATACCCTTCATGATGGTGACTGTAGAAGCCGCCTTAGAATGCAAGAAGAGAGGTTTGAAGGTTATAAGTATAGGCTCGAAAGAATGGCAGGAAAAGGCCCCAAAGGATCTGCCCCCTAGGCACCCGAGTGGACAAAGCTTGGTTGAAATCGCCGACATATTCATAGATGACTACAATCCATATGGAGACGCCAATATAAAGATCGAGGGTTGCGCGCAACCAGTAGGTTCTACGTCTAACATCGCAGACTGCTACATCATACAACGCCTAGTCATGGAAGTGGTTAAGAAACTGATCGCTAAAGGTGTGGAACCACCCATATACAGGAGCGGGAACATACCCGGCGGAGACGAGTACAACAAAAAACTTCTAGGGAAATATATTCCAAGGGTAAAATGGCTCTAAACCGCATCCATCATTAAACTCCTCTTTTTTAAACTTGTTTCGAGATGATCTTTACCTAGATGAACCCTTTCTTTTTAGCCAGTTCTACGCTTGCTCAACAAACTCATCTGACCTTCACTCTTATCTCTCACCAATTTGATTTCAAGAAATTCTCCAAAACATTCTAGCGTATAGTTCCGATAGAACCAATTAGCACTATTCAGGATAAAGATGTCATAGCGACTCTATTTTCATATTCAGTATTTAGAGAAAAATTGGGTGCTCTCGGTAATCTGCGTCCGCGAGACTATGCATGTACATATAGTCTTTAGGCTCGTCTCTTGGGCTTCTTCAGGTAATATGCAGCTCCTATGACCGCTATTATTATGACCGTTGCAACGATGGCGACCGCATAGGAGAAAAACGGCTGTTCAGCTACTGGCGTGGGGGTAGGTGTTGGTGTGGGGGTTGGAGTGGGCGTCGGTGTAGGAGTTGGCGTGACCTTCGCAACATTGAGGTAGGACTTAAATTCAATAGACTCATTGGGTGAGATTGTCATGTTCTCGCTTCTGAACTCGACGTAGGCCGCTGCCTTCGAAAATTTCATTTCATCATAATGTGGTCCCCACGATTGTATCTTGATGGATTTGAGAAGCTCCTTCGGTTCCCAACTCTTGACAAATTTATATCCAGTGTCGGCGCTTGTTATGCGCATTGAAGCCTCTGAGGGGTCGTATGCATAGAATGAGCCTTCTGCCTCCCAGTTCTTATATTGTCTCCATGGCTGAGGCCATGGCAGTTCACTATTCTCCGTTCCCATCCAGCCTTCAGCACTTGGACCTAGGGTAATCTTCTCGGTTGGAACTTCGAAATACGTGTCATCTCCTACAGTAACAACGGTTCGGTCTTGTAGTTGAATGCTTATCTCGACAGGATTTTGATTCACCATCTTAAAATAGATCTCTGCAAGAGGGCTCCCGTTCCTCAATGTGACTTGCTGCTCGACTTTAACATTCGTTTCCAGATCAGTTGCCGACATGGTAACTAGTACCATATCTGTACTGTTCACAGCGATCTGGTAACTTGCCAGCAAAGGCGTATTATCACGCCAGTTCCACGGAAACAGTAGGTAGTGCCCTCCAAATTCTGCAAAGTAAGGTCCCCGTCCAAGCGGATCTTTTGCTGGCATCGGTTTCGCATTAAAGTAAAGTTCATCGCTTCCAGTGGCCTTAAGAAGGTATTTCCAAACCGATATACCCCTATTCGGTATCAGGTACAGTTCAACATAGTCGTTCTCCACTACGAGTATGTCGGGGTAAGCGACCAACTTTTCCATTTCAGATGGGGGAAAGACATAGGTATCACGTATGATGCGTATGGTGCAACCTTTAGACTCTGCAGTTACCATAGAAACTGAACTTGCCAATAAGATGACAATCACGAGAATTCCTAGTAGATAAAAAGCTCTCGACAACTCGCTCAACTCTCCACTTTGTTTCTCAAAGGCGGCTAATATCTCTTGTGAAATGTATGCTAAACAAGGTATTAAGCGCCATGAAGCGTAGAGGGCATAGCAACCTCTGTCATATCGAACAATTCTAAAATTAGCCTCGCCCTTAAGTCAGATCGAAGTCTTCAACTGAATACTGGAAATGAAGCAAGCGCAGTAATGACGAAGACCTTCACGTCAACTGTCCTCAGGCTCCAGCTCCTAGCCTAGAGATAGCAACCGCATAGTCTCTCCTGACTAGATGCTCCGGATCGTGGAGCGCAAGAACACAACCAATCGAGTGAAGGCATTTCTTCTTATGGCAGTAGGCTTTCCGGGGTCATGCGCGGCCAAGCCTTCAATCTAGTAAAGCCTTCAGCGTACTTGGCGTTGCATTGTAAGCCTCTGAAGCGTGCAACGACTTCGATGAACTCTAGAATGTCGATGTTGTCGTGCTCTTTGAGCCATCTGACCTGACTCTGATGCTTAGATAGCATCTCACGCTTCGTCTCAAATGTCACTGTGACATCAACATACATCTCGGGTTGAAACTCTAATCCTGCCAACGTGTCCATGTAGAGTATAGGAGCTACCTTTGTATGGAATGGATGCTCAGTCTCGATATGTGGGACAGTGCAAAGGAAGCTTGCGTCAAAGACTAATTTACTCGTCATCCGGTGGTCAGGGTGGTAGTCGCTCGGTGAAT